>Ga0210059_1016466_pt1 | contig 10669 bp, 7 predicted proteins | sample Ectturendosymbi2_FD_188042 | JGI IMG/M metagenome (GOLD analysis project Ga0210059, IMG submission 188042) | Ecteinascidia turbinata endosymbiont from Florida, USA - Sample 2 (SPAdes) (version 2) | ecosystem: Host-associated > Tunicates > Ascidians > Unclassified | place: Key West, Florida... | reverse complement strand
CACGTTCGAAATCTACCTCCCAGATCTCGCCACCAGCTGGCTCACACGCCAGTAGGGGCGAGGGAGGATTAGATAACAGTACCAAGTGATTTTTTGGTGTCTGTTAGGATTTTGATTAAACAAACTGACATGCCAAGTTGCGTTTTCATAAAAACTTGTTGAAGTTTACCTAAAGCATATTGCGTCCCAGGAAAATTATGTCATTTCCAAAGTCCAGGAATTTTCAAGTTACAGAAAAACGGCTGACACTACGGAAAAAACTAACGTCATTTTCGGACTCAGCGCACTCGATATCGAGTCACGATCCTAGTCGGATCATAAACTCTGCGAGTTCTAGTTTAGTCAGAGTCATCTGACATTTTTCGAGTCTAGTTCGTGTCGAGTCATGACCTTGGTCAAGTCTGAATCGAGTCACGAAATTTTTCAACTCATTTCAAGTGAATGATGAACACACTGTCTACTCAAGTCGTTTCCAAGTCAAGCAATATCAGATTTTTTGACTTGTCTTGATGCCTTATGTCTTCTGCTATTCGAAGAAATATCCTAGTGCGAAGTTTGAATGTCTGTTTGGCACCATACAGAAACAGAAAGTTTGAAATTTGAAATGTCTGTAGGCCTATACGATGGTTAGCTGTCGTACCATTGGTCGCTGAAAATAATATCTGGTGACCTGGCTTTTGTTTGTTGCCTTCGCTTGTGAATAGGATTTTACAAAATACTTCTCAAATTACATTTTGAAAAGCTTTCTACAGTTACTGAAAACTGACCGAAAAAATTAAAAACAGAAAACATCTTAGCATAAATGGATGGCAATTACGTTCAAACACAAGTGAAGCCATTTTTCATTGTGCAGCAAAGAAGCTTTCGAGGCATCTTTGCTCAGAGATCAACTGCAGTTGAAAATACTCTGTTTCGTACCTATTGCACGCCAGTGTATGATTGCCAATTGTTGAACAAATACGCATAGTCTTGTATTGAACGCCTCTGAGTTACAACAGATACTATATCGAACTTTGAATTACATTCCCACGAATGCAAGTGTTCGCCAACGTCAAGTTTCCTATTTCTTCTGGACGTTTGATACCTTGATTAGAAACAATTTGTAGGCTTTTGTTAACGATGTGCATATTCATCTAACTTCTTTATCCGTTCACTTCAATTTCAAAATCACCGTTTTTCTCCCACTGTGTAACGCTTCAGGATAACGATGATCAAATGAAGTTGCTACTGGTGCTTGTTTCAATGTTTGTTTCTCTTCTGTATTGGCTACGCATGCCAACTAACACTTATATAACAAATCTTTCGATTTATATTGAAATCAAAAGACTGTATTTAGATGCAGCCGTTTTAGTTTATGGGTTCGCGTCATAGCTGCATCAAGGACGATGTTCACAAGTCTAAACTTGCTTGATCTCCCTAGTAGGCGTCTGATGGCTAACAAATACTGTTTAAAATAACAGCACACTGATAATATAAATAGAATCATTTTTTATTGAAAATAAGACATTTGCAAACTGTAAATTAAAGCACTTACCGAGTTGGCAACGCGTGAAATGAAACGGACTCTCTCGAATCAAGTTCACAGACGCAATTCAATTTCTGGGATCATCTTTACAACCAGCAAGACAATCTTAAAACCCCTAAAGTAATTTCTGAGCTGAAAACCTGTCGTTGCATTAACTCATCGTCAAATGAATGACTTACAGTTGTGGATAAGGGCTTTTGACCAGTTTAATCGTGACGGGCGTTTCCAGCGTTTGGAGTTTCGTTAATCAAAAGGTTGTTAGTCAGTTTCCGAGTTTGCAGTCACTATTTCAACGCTTTTGGTTTTGTCAGCGTTGCAGATTTTTTATGTAAACAAGTTAAGTTTTTGTTGGAATCATTCGGCAACTATGTCTTTAAATCTTCCAATGTTTTATGTTTTGGAATGACCTAATTTCATTTGGACAAGCCAATTTTTTGTTGTTTTGACAAGGCAAATTTAGGGTAACAGGGATTTATTCGGACAAGCCAAATTTATCGTTCTGAGTGTCAGAACTTCACTCGGACAAAGCCAATTTATTGTTCAGAGTGACAAGAATTATCCCGGACATGCCACTCGTGTTTGACTGAAAACAAGTTGATCTAAGTGACTTTGTTTTCTGTCAGAAACTCACGCTGCTAGGAATAGCCGTGTCGCACAGACTAACCTCAACAGCACTCACAACCACACCGTTCGAGCTTTAGCATGGCTGCAAGGCAGAGCTTCGTTTTACTTCTGATGCAACACCAAAGTGGTTTAAACAACCGAAGGAGTTCATTCGCGGAGATCGACAAGCGAACTGAACTTGACTGCGAAAATCGGTCTATTTATCCTCAAGTTCGACTGGAAAGTCCCTAAAAAATCATGTGATGTACAGGATGTCATACCACAACTAGGTCACGCCACAATCACGCGACATCCCATTGCTTGGCAACGCTGCCATTGTCTGTCTGGCGTGTCACATGATTAGATCGTAACAGGAAGTGAGATTAGGAGATCTGAACGTGATCAGAGTGAGAGCAGAATAAGGTTATGTTCATTTTCAATATGTAGTTCGTGCTTGCTTCTTGATGCTTGGCTTGTTTCGATGTTCATCAGTATTTCTTTGTCTTCTCAGTGCTGGTGGTGAATCCAGTCTTCTTGATTGTTGAGTATTGTTTTGTTTTGTATTACTTTATTTTAGATGTAGTAGACTTTACGTCTGCTACACTTATATCCTGCGATGTGTTACGACTTTGAATTAATGCATGCATTCTTCTGTTCTTTTACTAACTCCAGTGTTATGGATTGTGAGTCTGAATCACTCACTTGAAAGAATTATAAAAAAGTTACGGAGAAAGTTTTAATACAAAAGTTATTTTCAATGCCTGATCTTTCCTGGATTTTTGTTAGAAGAGTTATTAAAGAAAGTAAAGGCTGCTGGAATTCTCTGATGTTCGTTTCGTGACAGGAGTAAGTCGTTCACTGTATTGAAGAAACATTTCACAAAAACGTTGCAGAAAGAAGCCACATTTTTAGTGGCAATGAGAGTTGAGAATTTTTCCCTCAGTGGTTGACGTTTGTATGTACGCAAAGTAAACTGTGAGATTTGCACAAAATTTTTGTTTGGTCGGTGCTTTTGTATCGCTGTCTTCGGAGTATCCACTGCCAGTGTGGTGGCACACTAAACAATGAAACTAGGGCTTAAGTTAAATAAAAATTATTGCTGTCAAACTTGTAGTGATGTATTCGAGATCATAACCTCCGAGATTGAGACTTGGTTAAAACAACACCGCGTCCGAGACTTTGTCAAAAAATCTGCGACCAAGACCGAGACTAGAAAATTAGTCAGATTCGTCTACATTTTCCTGAATTTAAAAAAAGAAAGTTCGTTAGCACTTCCGAGCTAACTTTGTCAAATATTCGCACAATTTCACTTTTTCTGGCTTTTCCTTTGCAAAGATGTGACAAAACAGTGAACCGGCTGCAGTACGGAGTCTTTCCATGCTGTATCTCTGGAGATTCAAAGCCTGCAGACAATACGTTCGAGACCGAGACCTGCCTTCTAAACCGAGACGAGACCTTCGAGATATGTGAGTCTCGAAACGCGTCTCGAGATCCAGACCAAGTGTTTCCTGCAAACTTGACCTTCCGCCAACATTTGAGAGCAAAATTTTTTCAAATTTTGCAATGGGCGAGCAAACAACTTCGTTAGTGGCATTCAACAATTAACTTTTGCAGAATGGCTTGAAGTCAGACTGCCCCTTCGCCAGGCTTTAAGATTTGGCGGGAAATACATTTTTAGGGGAAAATATATTTGTTTTTATTATATGGGAAAAAATATATTTGTTTTTTTTTATTATAAGCAAAATTTTCTGGGCAGAACAAATATGGGAGAGGCATAAAAAATTGAAGGGAATTGCCCCCGAATATTCTCCCGTGGCTACGGGCCTGCAGTCATGTGATGCTGGAAGGAATTATAGCCTATACAAAATTTTATTTTAGCTGACATAAGGTTTTTTTGGATGACGTCATAGATTTCTGTAGTAACCAGAGATGAGCGGACTGTCATATTTTGCGATCCAGTCCTGAATTTTTAAAACTCAATCCAAGACCAACCATAATCCGAAAAGTTCAAGAAATTTAAAATCGAAGTCCAAAAGAATTAACAAAATGCAGCTATAATGACAAAAACTACGCAATTCGTTTCCCTTACCTCAGTCGAAATCCGGTCCTGATCCATAATTTATGAAGCAGTTTACAGTCCGGATCCAATCAAACATCAACAAAATTCGTCATAGTCCAGATTCAGTCCACATCCAGTCAAATGCTCGTCTCTGGTAGTAGCAGGTTAGTTCAGCAAGTGACCAATCATTGCTTGAGTCGAGTCAATGACTTGGCTCACGATTTCTTATGATTGGAGTAACATTTTTGAAGAATTTGTGATAACTCAAGTCTCATTTCTGATGAAGGCTCCACACGAATTGACTCAAAAAATTTCCGAAAAGTTTGACCCGGGTCACATTCATTTTATGCTAACCTATATTAAGTAACAGGTTTTGACTTGCGGCCTAACTGCACTTTTACTGCTAAATCCATGCGAAACTCAAATTTGAATGGACACTAAAATAGTTTGTTGGTATCTAAGCTATGCATGATTGGTGATTGTTCATGTTTGATTTGTAAGATATCATATAATTAGCATTATAGAATATCACTTATGTTGGTAGCAGTTGACATTGTTTTTTCGGCAAAAAAATATTAGGCCTATAGAGATACGGAGTCTTTTCAAGACATCGTATGCCTTTGCTTAGGAACTGTAAAATTGCTTAATTCCTGCTGGTGTTAAGCTAGGAATACCAGAACTATAGAGCATGCCCAATTTCAGCGCAGTTTGGAATTTTCTTATGCTTTTGGGCAAGGGTATGTGTCGTAAAAGTAATTAAGTTTGAGGTTGACAAGATGACAAAGCTTTGGTGTACAGCATTAGGTTGATTTCCGTTTGTGGCTTTTTCTTTCTATTTTTAATAGTTTGTTTGTTCCTGTTTCTTTTCGATACACTGATCATCCTCAGAGTGGTTGTTGCTTTGTAAATAATTTATACTACCATCAACCCAGGCGGAAAATGTTGGAATTTCTAACATGTATGGTGTATCTACAAGTAAAATGTAAAAATCCGATTAAAGTGTAAAATACAGAGTAAAGTGCTGAGTTACTTTATCTTTGAAACTTAGAGGAAAATAACTAAAAAGCATAAATGTCAAAAATGACCAAGGACATGTGGACCTTGTCAAACTGGCTGGAATAACCTTTTTCCATTGTCAAAAAATTCGAGTGTTTTTCTTTGATGAACGTATGTCTCGACTTTAATCAAAAAATTTTTAGAATGATTAATTTATCTAAGATCACTATAAATGTAACATTACAAGTGAGTGGCAACTGAATTTCGAAGGTAATACACACTGAAAAACGAAAAGGCTTTGAGCAGCCTATTCAAGGTGTAAGTCTTTACCACAGGTGTAGGAGCAGGCAAATTTTTGTGTATGCGAAGGATTTTTGCCCAAATTTCCCCAACCCGAAAAAAACTCGAAAGAAAAAGACCTCCAAAAAAGACTGTACTTCATAACCTGTTGGGTGTATTTTTTCAAATCAAAGCACTTCAAGCACCATTTTTGCCCAAATTTCGCCCAAACTTGCCCAAATTTCCCCTAACTTGCCCGAAGAGAACTAAATGAAAAGATGACTTCCAAAAAAACGTCTACACTTTGATGTTGGGTGCCATTTTTGTAAAATCAAAGCACATGTAGCGATTTTGCGAAGGTTTTCACACATTTTGCCCAAATTTCCACAGATTTTTCCAGGATTTTCACCAGGGTGCTCTTGCACCCCCGTCTCCTACACCAGTGGTCTTCGACCGCTGATGATTTGCCTCGAGTTCTACATGTCTCGATCAATGACTCAACAAGAACTTCAGACTTTTTTCATAACTTGGAATTGAAAAGTGCATACATCGGACATGGGCGTCGGAAGGATTTTTTTCCAGTTGGGGGCCACTAGGGGATTTTTCCTAAATTTTTCAGTGGGGGGGAAAAGTAGTGAAATTTGATTTTTCCCGCTCAAAACTAAGAAAACAACCTTTTTTGCTGGGCCCCCCTGCCCCCCCTTCCGACGACCATGATATCGGACGCGAACCGATAGTTTAATCCATGACTCCTGCTTAATTCTAAAAAGGTAGATGCGTTAAGGCCAATCTACACTGAGGAGTTGCCAGGAGTAGCCGCGCACGATTCTTTGTTTGTTTTTTTGCGCCCAGGAGTTGCCGTGCACGAGCGCAGAATTACCCGACGCAACAAAACAAACAAAGAATCGTGCGCGGCTACTCCTGGCAACTCCTCAGTGTACATTGGCCTTTAGAGGCAAGAATGTGATATAGTAACTCAGGAAATCCGAAAATCCCTATAGTCGTTCATGAAACAAGCTTGAGGTGTATTGTTTTCAATCCAAATAATTTTTTTACCTCGCTTCAAGGTTCAGACAAAAGCGCAAGTCAGTCATCTCGTCGTCAGCTTCTTACTATTTCTGGAGAACTTGCCGAAGCCGAAAAAGAGAATCAATTGTTGAATTTTGAGCTGTAGTTGCATGAATATTACATACAACTGAGTATTCGACTGCAAGATTTTATAGTTAGCCCGGCAAGAGCAAGTTATTTAGGCGCTAAAAAATGAAATAGGGACGCTCATTATCGAAACGAAAATGTGCCTTTATAGTCAAGAAATGTAAGAAATGATTATGCTGAGAATTCCACCAAAATTTATGGCACAGGTACCGATGTCCTGATGCTTTATCAGAAACTAAGGGAAAGCCGTTCCGTATTTAAATATATTCAAAAAGTCAGGATCGGTATTTTCTCCCCTTGACTGCACCGTTAGCTAGAGCGGTTAGGTCAGTTCTGTTGTCTTAAAGTCTAATCCCAATATGCTACAAGGGTATACGTGAAACTTGAGCAGCCAAGGGAAATGGACAAAAATTTCTGCAACAACTGGATTGACAGCAAGGTGGTATGGCACAAAAGGAGCGATGGTTATTTTTTGTGTTTATCAAAAAACACTTAAATCCACGATTTGTTGCTTTCTTTTTCTTTAAATTTAACTTGCACATTTCATCAGCTTACCGCATGAGCGTATGTCCAGTAAACGTATTTTGATTGAAATTTTCACCGCTTGTGGGTCAAATATTACTTGCTCTGAACTATTTAGATGACAATGCACTTTCAACAACTGCAAGCGTGCGATCGTCTCCAAGTAACTGACATTTGTTTTACGGTGAGCGACAAACGAAACCGGCAAAAAGCATGATGTACAGCAGACTGAGCAAACCCACCATAACGAATTTTTGCGAAAGAAAAACTCAGTTCATCAGGTTACTGTACCTCTGTTGAATACAGAATTTCGCTTGCATTGTGTGAGTAGTGCAAACGAGTAACCAACATATGGGTTACCATCAACATTCCCAGTCTCTCGGAGTTTTTTTTCCTTACAGCACGAGGCAATTTGCACTTTTTACTCCTTTTTGATTTACCTCGCTTCATTTATAAGTTCTGTTGCAACGCAGTTGGTGTTTCTGATCAGTGGCGCACGCAGAAAATTTTCATGGGGTGAGTCATTCAGTGGTATATGGTGGTTATTTATATTTGGTATGGGCTGTTTGTGACGTCACAATTTGACGTCATAATCATGTTTCTAAACCAACGTTTTGGCGAAGTTTGTTGACACAATATGCATATTCTTCCACATGCACTCTCCTTATTTTATGTGTTATTGCACTGAATATAAACTATCAGCGCTCCAAATTAGGATATCGGAGGAAAATACACCCAACGCTACGACACAGCAGTTCATAACTGCAAACATATCAGGCTGCGCGTTAAAACAGGGGAGTAAAACACACTCATCACTATGTCAGAGCATTTACAACTACAATTTAGCATTAAGTCGACAAACTAACAAGCAAAAAGTATGCGGAAACAATTAATCTCCTTTTCGCCTGCAATACAGTTTTTGTAACATATCAAATGAAAGTGGGGGTTAACCGCAAACTCCCTTTTGCGTACGCCCTTGGCAGACAATATAAAGACAATGGTTTTGGATAAAGTGAACTGTCGCGGAACACGATCTTAAACATGGGCAGTGGACGAAAGGTCTGCAAAATGTTGTGAGATGGTGTCTGGACGCAGATGATAACACAGATTCCCAGCAAAACTTAATTATTACTTGTTTGGCCCAGTTACAATGTTCCTTGAAATTTACATGCAAATTTATTCCGTGGTATTTGCATTAAGTCGACAAATTAACAAGCAAAAAGTATGCGAAAACAATTAATCTCCTTTGCGAAGGCAATAACGTTTTTGTAAAATATCAAGCTCAAGGGGGGGGTAACCCCAACTCCCCCTTGCGCACGCCCTTGTTTCTGGTGGATTTGAACAGTAATAAAAGCGCGCCATTCGTGGATACCTTGAGTGCATCCTGGATCAAATTTTTTTATCCAATCACAGGTTTTAGCTGCACTTTTTCGGTGGCATATGCTATATTTTACAGGTAATAGACAACAAAGAATAATAATGATAATAATGTCTGCCTAAAGTTAATTCAAAGCTGTAAAAAGTTTGATTTAAACATAAAACCCCACTAACGATTTTGGTAAACAAACGTTTGAATACACTGTAACCCAAAATTTAATTAAGGGTTGTCATTACGTTGCCCATAACCATCGTGCTTCTTTGATTCATGAATGTTGATAGAGTGCTTGACTGCTGAAAGCAGTGTATATTTAATTCGAATCCGGTTCTCAATACATCACGATACAAGTGGCAAACGCCCCCTGCATAAATTGGAGGAAAGACGAGGTAAATCTGGACACTCAAAGTTTTTCACAAGTATTAATCTTTGACTCACTTTCCTGAAAGTATGTGTTATCCAACTGTAAGGTGCGCTTTATGAGCAAATCTTGCAGCGTGCTGGCTACAGCATTTATAGTAGTGGAATGAAACATGTTTTGGCATAATGTTTTTATAAAAATGTGTTAGAAAACGAGGAACCAAAAGCCGTCAAATAAGCAAAATTTTTGATAGTTTGGTAGTCGGCTCGGATAGCATTTAAATACTTTCTTGTCAGAAAAACAGCTATTGCTTAAAGTTTTTTCGGCAGAGATGAATGCTATACTTTGGAATAAACTGGGACAGTGCGTAAAGGGAAACGTGGGGCAAAAATCTAGATGGTCATTTGTGATACCTGCGATAAGATTATGATAAAATAAACTTGGTTTTCACCCTGAAATTTTGTGTTTGCTTATACTGTAGGCAGAGCCGGAGGAATGGCCCCCCGAACCTCCGGCCGGGGGGGGCGGGCAAAAAGGGGTTTCCAAATCTGACTGAGTACCTTTGGTACGGCATATAGAAACACCAGAACTTTACTCACGAAGAACTGATTTCACACATTTCATCTTTCAATATTCATATTTATCTAATACGTCAAAGAAATTGATCTTCATACGACCCGTAACTTCCTAAAGCCAATCATTGCCAAAGGCATTGTGAATTGCATCGTTGTCAGCATGTGCCTTGGTAAGTTGGCTGTTGTTCAGGTAACGTTGCTGAATCCATGTTGATTGTAAGCATTTTTAGTATAGCCTAGTAAAACAATTTTCAGGAAAATGAAGTTGTAGACCAGTTGCGTAGCTAGAGGTTTTGGCCATAGGGTGGGAAACGTAAGCTGAAAGAAGCCCACTGGTCTTCGTAGGGGCCCCCTCGCCAACATTCAGAAAAAAGTTTATAAATAAAAGTGTATCCGGGTGTGGATTTCTATATACGGTACTAAAACCCGAAATCACCCGAAAACAACAGTCCAAAAACTACCGAAAACGCGTAAAACAACAACTTACTGAAAACCAAAAAGAAAAATACTGCATACAGAAATATAAAACAGAGGCTCAATTTTTTATTTAGCTTGTTAGGGGGGAGGTTCGCACAGTTGTACCCCCGTCAGTCACACCACTGTTGTAGACCTGAGTTGTATCCTTTCACTATACAAGTATAGAATAACTGGTATACAATCATATAAAATCGTGTTCGTAGCCCGCGCCTGTAACGTCTAGTGCATCTTGCATCAGAGGTGTCCAATGAAAACTCGAAACTATACACCCATGAGATATCCAGGTATTTAACGAATAAAACTGTGCCCAGTGGTGGGCCTCGGCCCAATTGTGGGTTGTTCAACACTTTATTGGGCCGCGCAACACTTGTGCGCTGTTTGGTGCGCCGGTTGCGTGGGCTCAAACATAGGCTACTGCAACATCTATATCGATAAAAGATTACTATAATTGTTTGACGTTAATACGGTATTGATGTTGTCATTATAGGTTTATTACATTAACATAGCATTGCTATGTTACAGATAACTGAAAGCAACATAAGTTTGAAATTGGGCCTTCAAACAAAGCACGGACCTTTAATTACGACTGCAAGGGCATGGGTGTCCGCAAGGGGGTCAAAACGGTCATTCGCCCGTCCTTTTGGAAATTGGGACTAAGAACCAAGAATTACTAGTAAACCTGAAGTCAGGAGCATTAATTCCGATTAAATTGATTTATTTCTTGCATTGACACTTTATTTGC
>Ga0210059_1016465_pt1 | contig 10669 bp, 5 predicted proteins | sample Ectturendosymbi2_FD_188042 | JGI IMG/M metagenome (GOLD analysis project Ga0210059, IMG submission 188042) | Ecteinascidia turbinata endosymbiont from Florida, USA - Sample 2 (SPAdes) (version 2) | ecosystem: Host-associated > Tunicates > Ascidians > Unclassified | place: Key West, Florida... | reverse complement strand
ATGCGAAAGCGTTGTGGCTTGACACGCCATCGATCAAACGGACACTGCAAAGTTCGATCACTCAATCACAGAGTAAAATGCGATTATAGTGTTCAAAGAATAGTGACGAGTACAAACAATCTGACTACATCAAAGCACGTAACCATACGTTGTTAGATTTTCTGCGTCTTTCGAGAAACAGGTGCTTGTATTTACGTAGCAGAGCCTCAAAGGTAGGAATGTTACATTGAATTTGGTGGCTGCTAACACTCGCTCTCCAGGGCAGGTTGTATAGAGCTCTGCAACCAAAATTATATGCCACCCGCAATCTCTGCATGCATGACATCCTGAAATTACACCATAATTGAGATGCATACATGGGCGTACAAAAGGAACGAAAAAGTGCGTTTTTAACTGCATTTGAACAACGGGAAATAGAGGCTCGCAGCTTGTTTGCTGCACAATATTGGTATCGCAGTTGTCTCTGAATGCCTTTGTCATCTGAGAGCTCAGTATCCAATAAAATACCCAGATATTTGTATTGGTCAACAGAATTAATGTATTGACCACCCAATTTCAAGACTGGAGTGGCTGGGCTTTTTGCACTTTTAGCCTTAAACGTCATACAAACAGTTTTGTTGCAGTTGAAAATAATCCCATGCGATTCTGCATACGCCTGGCACACATCTATTATTCTTTGCAACCAACGTACACTTGGACAAAACACACAAATGTCATCAGTAAACATCAAGTGATTTAATAAAACTTCACCAATATAACACCCTGCTTTGATGTTGTTCAGTTCATTGGACAAATCATCTAAATAAACAGCAAACAAGTATGGACTCAGTACTCCCCCTTGTCTAACCCCATTAGACACATGAAACGGTTCTTTTGAAAAGTTTGTATTGAAATCAGGGCTTTTTTACATACTTGGGGGCAATTTTCCTCCAATCCCTCCACCTTCCTCTCCATCCAAAGCCACTACCCTCACCCCAGTCAAAATCCTATGAATAAAACAAAGAGACGACATTCGACCGCAGGCTAGCAAACGTCACTGATCCGGTAGTTCGAGGTTTATATTGCCCCTCCACTAAAAATCTAATACAAAAGGCCCTGCATGAAATCACGGTGAATAGTCAAAGCTAGCTTAATCAATTTTCCCCTATCGTTCCATCCTTAGCAATATTCCAACGGCACATCATTACATCACCTGGCAACTAGGCCTTGGCAACAAATATTTCTTGGCATGCATCATGTTATTTTTTAATGTTCAATGGAATATTTTCAATAAGTGACACAAGCTGCAGCCTGGTCATTAGGTGGGCTTATCAATATTAAATTCTGGCGGTTGAAATGAAGAATCCGGGAAAGTTAGCTTTGCTCAGTTGCAATAGAACTGCTGCTTTTCTGTAGAATGTAACGGTGTCGGAAAATGACGTCCTAGAAGCGAGATAGCAGAGATGTCAGTTTAGCTGATTTGCTGCCGAACCTAGCAGGATTTTTTCACTGTCAGCTGTAAAATTTTCAATCTAGCAGTGAGCTGATTTTCTAGCAGAATTTCGAAAACCGTTTGGCAGGTTTGGTTGGCAACAAATTCCTGGAAAAAATGTTTCAACAGTTTTTGAAGACGAAAACCTTACATGTTCTTCATCATAAAATGATTTATCTTCTTCTAAACGTTATAAATTGGGCAAAACCAGGACGAGGCACAACCAGCTGCCTTCAATCATTTGGAATTTTTATTATGGCGCAACGAAGCTGCTTCAAGCAGATAATTACGTCGCAATAATAAGTAATTGGATGGCTTGGTAAAGCTTTAAATGATTTGCTTCTGTCACGTGCTTAGTGAGCGCGTTACGTTAAAAGATTGCATTGGTAGGAAATGTTTTTATGCCCCGGCACCATAGGCGTAGCCAGGGGCGGGAGCGAAGGAGCCATGGCCCCAAATTTTTAAAAAATATAGTCATTTTGTGCTTTGAGAGGAGGTTTTCCAAACAAAATGGTGTTATTCGCCTGATATCACACATTTTAACCCCACCAAATGTTTTATGCCTAATTAACAAGCACAGCGCTCACAATAATTGACAAGCTTAAAGGTACACGTCCATCAACACTTGAACATTTACATTTTTCATTTCAACTTCTACGTGTAGCGCCTGGAGTAGCAAAATGAATAAATGACAAGTTATCTTTTGTATAGCACCGTAGAATGATTGTGAAACAGGAAGATCCAGTGTGAAAATTCTTGTAAGCGAATGCTCACATTATTCAAACTATTAGGTGCACTCTTCTTTTTTGTTTGGTGTGGCAAAGGCGTTCCTACACCACCTTTTTTAGCACTGCACCCCTGAAACAATGGTTAACAAAACAGACTATAAAGAAGTAACAGTCTGCCGAAATGGCCTATAGGCCTAGTGACAGGATTTGACGATGATGTTAGAAATAATGTGCAGTAGTACAGAACAATATGTATTCGCATTGTGCAGATTTCTAGTCTAGCCACAGCTTGCACAGGCCAACCTCTGCTCACTTTTTGGAGCCTTACAGAATAAAACTGGATGTTTACCGTGATAGTTGCAGCTTTGAAGACAGGTCCGTAGCCACGGGGGGACATTCGGGGGCATTGCACCCCCAATTTTTTTTGTGCCCCCCCCAAATGATTCAAACTCGAAAAATTAATAAATTTTGCAAATGCTTGTTTTCAATCTGTTTGATCGTTACGCCAACTCGCAACATCACCACACGTTGCGTTAAAAGGTAACCTCATTGTTACAAAATAAATTGTATTAAGGAATGTCCACAGTGCTAACAATTTCAATTTGTGACGTCACAGTCACTGGAGACAGTCTTTCGAAACCGTTTCTGCAGTCTCTCTGTTAGCGGGAACAACTCCATGGCACTAGCAAACTGGCTATTGTAATGCTGTAATATAGTCTTAGCCAGCGTTTTCTCTAAAAAAAATCTGGCAACTTTGGCTAAGTTGCCGGAATTCTAAATAAAATTACAAATTTCGTGAATTGTTAGAAATCTTATGAAAATACGAAGAAAGTAGGACCTACACATTCATTTCAAATAACTTCTTGTTTTCTTGCTTTTCCAACTTTTCGGAATGTTGCAAGTGTACGAGAATCAGATTTCACTGCGCAAATGATTTGGTGGTACTGCGCAGTTGTGCATCTTAGAGCGAACATTGGACTGGTGTTAGGTTTGCTTGTAGTCAAACAGAACTTCTTGTAATAGCCAAACCAAACCCAGAAGGATAATGTATGCGAATTAGAAGTTGATTAAAAAAGGTTAGGGAATTCTGTGTCTGACGTAGAAATGCTTCAGCATGTGTATAGATCACTGTATCACTGACTAGCATAAGTCAGCATAAAATGCAGCTAGCGCGTATTCCGTACTTTAGTGTGTGGTGCAAGCAAGCTACAGTTATCCCACCCTCTAAACAAGCGAAACTACAGTACATCCCTCCCTGAACAAGCGAAAAAAGTCAGTTTCATCTCGATTCAGAGAGGACGTCATTCATAACAAACATATCGAAAATCACAATGAAAGTGAGAGTTTGAATTTGAAAGCATCTTACTTTGAAATCATTGATACTATTCACAGCGAATTCAGTCACCGGTTTTTGGAATTTAATATGTCTCTCATCAAATCTTTGTGTGCTCGTTTACCAGCATCGAATTTCTTTCTCGACAAGGACGAGTTACAACCTCTTTGTTCTTTAGTCAATTCAACTACCAAAGTATCAGTGAAGATCTTCTCGATGCTGAAACTACTATTGTGAAACGCATTGTCTCATCAAAGCTTTCTGATGTGCTTTTGAATGAAAACATCTGTATGAATTTGGACCAGAGTTTTAAATGGTTTTGGAAGTATAAAGCAGCTTTTCCCACCATATACTTGCTACTGAGCGGGGGCTTAACTGTAGGAGTTTCGGCAGCCACATGCGAAGCAAGCTTCACCAGTGTGGTGAGGATACTCACACCTTATCGCAGGTGCATGACACACGAGCGTACAGGGGCGTAACGAGGTTGGACAGCGCCCGGGGCAAGAAGCAAGTTTGGCGCCCCAGTGTTCGAATTTGAGGTCTTGTGGAAGAAAATGCACTGGATTGAAGAAAATACTTGTGACATTGTTTGGACTTTTTGGCACCCACGTAGTGATTCGGCGCCCCCATAGTGATTCGGCGCCCGTGGAATTGTGTCCCCTTCGTTACGGCCCTGCGACCATATAAATGTCAGCTGGTTTTGTTAGGATTTGAAAAAAAAACAAATAGCTGCTGTGGCAAATGAAGACATCCTTTCTGAATTTTCGACCAAATCTCGACGACTGCATGTTTAAAGTATTTTCTTGACACTGCAAGTGCCTCCATGAATATTATTCATCTATTATGCTATGTAGCAGGTGTCAGGACTGCAGCTTTTGTGACAGTTTATGCTCAAATTGCTTTTCTTGTTTTTTTCATGTATTCGTTTTTCATTGTGCCAAAAGACGTTTTAAAAACTGCGTGTGTTGATGAAAGGTAGAACGTCTACGTGCTAGAGTACATGGTGCAGGGGTGTAGTGGGTCGGGGACGCGTGGGAACGGCGTTCCCGAACCTTTTTCACATTTTGTTTTACAGTGAGTTTGAAGCTGTTTCAAAATGGCTATTTTTTGGATGCGTTACTACATCCCTGACATGGTTCGACTTCCAGCTGTTGATGGGAACGATTGATTGATTGTTTCACTGATCAATAGAATGTGTGTATTTACTATACTGTATATAATCTCGTGCAGTGTTGTGACTCTTTTGAGGAATTAGACGGAGTTTCTTTCGCAATGCCTTCACTTTATATGCTGGTACGAATGAAATTGGTTCAATTTTGTTGTTTATACCAAAATATTGTTATGTTTTTCAATGAGTTATCGGTGCATTAGGAAAACATCAAACAAAGTTTTTACTGCGTCAAAGGCAAAAACAGGCATCAAGCACTGGCGCGTAGTCAGAAAAATATCTTAAGCATAGGCGAATTTTTTTCATTTTGGTTTTCTTTGTTGTTTCCAGAGAAAAGCGCATAACTATACAAATGTTCTTAGTTTTATGTGGATACCTTTTTCCGGAAAAAGTCAGCGTTTTTGAAAATTTGAGAAAGGCGCTGGTGTCTTCCTCCCTTGCTTGGCTACCCACGAAACACAGCATATCGGTACAACAGGTTTTTTAAAGGTGTTTTAGGACCCGATTCTGGTCCCTAGAATTGAAAATCAGGTCCCTAGAATCAGAGAGAATTATCGTCGAGTTCCTAGAATCAGTGAAAATCGTGTCCCCCTAGAATCAGAGAAATCGTGTCCCTTCAGGTCCATACCGGGTACCTAACATTTTCCTTAAAAAAAAACTGGATACAATCACAAATTTTATGTGATCAGACTGAAAACAGACAATTGGAAATATGCTGCCCAGTTTATCGCTGAATATTAACAAAATAATTTATTTTAAACATACAATAAAACAAAAATATTGCCCCCCTAAAAATGTATTGTTCCCCGCCAAATCTTAAAACCTGGCTACGGCCCTGTTTGAAGATAACCTATATTGTTTTGCAGCTCTATTGCCTATGATAAATTTGAAAGGGATTGTTGCCTAAGTAATGCGTAATGTTCATCTTATCGATTTGTTTGCAGGATTTACTTGCACATTCGTGTTAATGACTCAGTTTGGTGTAGTCATAGTTCAGAGTTTTGTCTGATCACATGGTTAAAATACGATTCAATATTTGTGAACAGGTGATCAGCTCCTGACCTCGGAGATTTAAAATGAGTCTTTTGCAAAAATTGAAAATTAACACTCAATTCAAATAATTGTCATCTATCCGGTTAATTATTGAAGCTTGAACTACTTAACTAGTGTTTCAAAGGTTATCACTTCATTACTTAAATTACAGTAAAACCTATACTTATAAAAGATGTGTATCTGTTAAGCAGCGTCTATTTTGCCTCATGAGTTAAAAACTGTTCAGAATGTATTTTGTCAGTAACAGCACACATTTGTTTGAAGTGATCACATGCCAACTTTGGAATGCATGACCTTCATAGCTGACCGCAAAGTCTAATTTAAGTGTGGGGAAGCTTTTACTGGATTTTTTGTCTGCGTTGTGCAAAGAATACGCTAAGCCATAACTCTAAACCTTAACATGTTGTGCCTTTCTGTATTGTGCTTGTCACGTGACCACTCACACCATTTGTATTCCACCAAAGGCAGAAATACATGACATATAATTTGCCTCATGAAGGCAAAATAGACAGTATCTTTTTGATATGAGTTGCTTGGAAGTTTTCGGAATTTTAACAAGAGTCCGAGTTGATGTTTCAAAATTTGTTGGAGTCAGAGCAGGAGTAGGAATTTTAATGTCAGAAGTAGAAGCGGAGTCGGAGTCTGAAAAATTTGACTCCGCTCATCTCCGATCGGTATGACTTACGAAAACTTATGTAATTTAACGTGTTTTGTGTCCTGTATCTGCAGGTGAGAAACGGCCAAAGCATATAGTAAATGCCAGAAATTCGAAAAAACTTTAACTTAGATGTTGCGATAACATTTTTGTGAAATTTTTCAGAAAAATTTTGGCATAATCCACAAAATTTTGAAGTTCGAAGTTTTGACCAGATCTTGATCTTGGTGTCAAAGTTTAGGTCTCGACTACATCTCTGTAAACTGACATTCAATAATAGGTCAGAAATTTCGCTTGACACCGGATCTGTGACCACCTTTGCTGCAGAGATGGGCAGACTGTCATATTTTGCGATCCAGGTCCAGTCTTGATTTGTTAAAACTCTGTCCAACAGAGGTGAGCATGGACAGGATCAGGATTGGATATCCTGCAGGATACTTGCGATTTTTTCGGATCAGGATTGGATTTGGATATTGGTTTGATTTCTACAACTAAATTTTTCTGAGAGTGATTCAAGATGTCATAAATTATGGTGACAGTGTTTTCTTTGCTATGTTTTTATATTGTCAGTATGCGCTGCACTCATCACAATCAATGATCATGTTACTTCATCGTTAATTTTTTCGGCCAAGTGGAAGTAGTGAACTGCTCTTATATTGCTGGTATGCTTTGTTTGTTGTGCTGAATGGCATATGTGTGCGTTGTGTAGGCTAATACAGTCTATTTCATGGGTGGCCAACTTGTCTTCGACTGGGATCAACTAGAAAATTTCTTGATAACTCACGATCGACCGGTCGGTAATAACGTCACAAATGCAAAATGCCAAACTTGAGTATCACATGCGCAAATACAGTGCACCGTCGCCTTTGATGATGCACAGACAGACGGCAAAGTGTCTGTTACGCCTAAATCATCATTGCCACGCGATAATCTGCCGAGCCAGCCGATGGTCAGCCATTGCAATAGGCCCCAAAGAATATACGTTTCCAATCAACTGACAGATAATTTTTATGTACTTTCTGGAAGATTGTTTGAAAAATGTTCTCTTTAGGTATCTTGTCAATCCAATGCAAAATCAGACGCGATCAAAGCTGACCTAAACATCTGGTACCTTGATGATGGATGTATTTGTGGAGACCCACAGACCGTGCTCACCAATGCTACCACGATTAGAGATGGTTTATCCTCGATTGGCCTGGAGATTAATAATTCTAAATGTGAGCTACTCCTTATCAATCACACAGACATCAACAAACCCCAAACAAGCAAGCTCTTTCAAGACCAATTCCCATCCCTCTCTATACCTGATCCCATTCATTGGCAGTTACTAGGGTCCCCCCTGCACCAGGAATCCGCCCCACTACACTTAAAGGCAAAAACCAAAGTGCTTGACAGCGTTCTGAAAATCTTGAGCTAATTGAACCGCATCAAGCATTCTTCATCTTAAAAAACTGCCTCTCACTCCCCAAACTCACTCACATATTTGTCGCGTAGTGTCCCATGCTTCAAGTGCAAAGAGAAACTTGAGGCGTTCCACACCGCAATAAAAATAAACACGGAAAAAATAAGCAATGTGACTTTTGGAAAAGACAGTTGGTCACAAGCATCCCTGCCAATCCGACATGGAAGCCTGGGCCTCCGTTCCTCCGCAGACCTGTCTCTGCCATGTTTCCTATCGTCATCCTTCGCCTGCCAGAGCCTTGTCAACAGGTTGCTTCCCTCTCTCACATTGCCTCATGGGGAAGTAATCAACACAACTGACGCCTGGTCCGCACTTCATGATTCATCCCTACGACGAAAGGAAACACCATCCGCTTGGGATGACCTCGCTTGCAGATTCACTCGCTGTCCTGCTCGACACCCCAAGCCCTTGGAACCACTGTCGGCTACTCACTGCACAGAAAAGCCACACTGCTGCCTGGTCAGAAGCCTTCCCAATTGCTAGCGTCGGAAACCTGCTGAGCCCTGATGAGCTCCGAATTGCAATTGCCTTCCGAACCGGTGCGCCAATATTTTCGAAAGCACGGAATGCCGCTGTGGTAAGTTTGTTGACAGGCTGGGGTTTCATGGCCTCTCCTGCATTAAAATTGCGGGCCGCTTCCCCAGACATTCAGCCATCAACTCCATCCTCAAACGGTCATTGACCCGCATTGGTCTCCCCTCTGTCCTGGAGCCCGTTGGCTTGACGAGGGATAGAAGAAGATCCGATGGATTGACCCTGAACCTTTGGTACAGGGGCAGGAGCCTTGTATGGGACACGACAGTTGTGGATACCTTTGCAGAAAGTCACTACATAGTCAGTGCCGCTATAACAGACAGCATAGGCGTACGAGGCGGGGGTCGAATGGACGGCCGCCCTCCGGGCTTGAAAATTTTCAGGGCAAACTCTGTTTTTAGGGCAAGCGCAAGTTGCTCAAAAATCCTGAATGATAAAATATATTACAATACAGTGAAAAATTCCAGGGCAAACTCTGTTTTTCAGGGCAAGCGCAAGTTGCTCAAAAATCCTGGGTAATTATAAATACTGTATATTCAATACAGCGAAAATTTTCAGGGCACCTTTTGCTCTACGGGCAAGCGCAAGCTGCTCAAAAATCCTGAATAATAAAAAATATACATTCAATACAGTGAAAAGTATCAGGGCAACTCTGTTTTTCAGGGCAAGCGCATGCAAGTTGCTCAAAACTCCTGAATGTAAAACATATATTCAATACAGTGAAAAATTCTAGGGAAAACTCTGTTTTTCAGGGCAAGCGCAGGTTACTCAAAACTCCTAAATAATAAAAAATAGATGTTCAATACAGAGAAAAATATCAGGGCAACTCTGTTTTTTAGCGCAAGCGCAAGTTGCTCAAAACTCCTGAATGTAAAAAGTGAAGCGGTACTCCCGCCTCCGCTTGCATTGAAGTTCGAACTGAGATTGCCTAAGTGGGCAATCGAGGAAGCACAAAGTTGCTCAAAAATCCTGAATGGTAAAAAATATATTCAATACAGTGAAAAATTTCAGGGGAAACTCTGTTTTCAGGGCAAGTGAAAGTTGTTAAAAATCCAGAATGTAAAAAGTATATTCAATACAGTGAGAAATGTCAGGGCAACTCTGTTGTTTCAGGGCAAGCGCAAGTTGCTCAAGAATCGTGAACGGTGAAAAAATTTTCAATACAGTATATATTCACTTGGGGGCGATCCGTGCAATTTGGGCTAGTGTAGTTTGTAACCTGGACCAAAGTCATGATTGGTTATAGTGACTTTGATCTGGACCAAGCCCTCGTTTACTGTAAAAATCGAACAATCGGATGTCGGTAGTTCAACAGCTTGATATAAGAATTCGGAAATTCTTTCTTTGTTCGTTTACGAGTTTGCGCTGGTTAGAGGTGCAGGGTGTTAAAGATGATAGACTTTTTTGATCAACAGGAGTTTTAGAAGCGGGCAGCACGGACGAGCAGATTGCTTGTCTCCTTAGGGTGCGCGTCTTTAACTGCCTTGCTCAAGCGCACAGCAGCGATAACACAGGCAGTTTTAGGGAGTCAGACCATACGATCCGGAACCGTCGCTTTTAAAACATTGGGTTCGTCATCGAAGTCGCGTACATATTTGCATCAGTAAAATCATTTACCGTACATTTTTTTGTCTGGGAGAACACAACACGCAAGGAACTTCAACCCCTTGAGTTAACAAGCAAGGTAACTACAGACTTTGCCTATAACGGCATCTCTAGGGGATTGCATAAAGAACGTTATTGCCGAATTGACATTATAAGCGAATTGAAATGCATATAAAAATGCCATCGCGACCAAACAAAATGTAACGTTATGGGCGAATTGACGTTACAGAGGAAGCCGTTATAAACGAATTCAACTATAGAACAGATTTACATAAGGTTTCAGGCCCCATTCGGATTAAACTTAAAAGTTAGTTTCAGGGCAAGTTGTCTGTTTTCAGGGCAAATTGTTATTTTCGCCCCCCAGTAAAATGCCTTCCCGTACGCCTATGCCAGGCAGTGTAGCAACTGATGCCGAGACCGACAAATGCCGGTGTCAAGCGAACTTTCTGACTTCACACCATGTACTCATGCACAGAGTAATATTCTACATACCAAATACGTTGATAAAACTGATTATAAGTTTATTCATCCACAGTTTATTCATCCACAAAATCAATTACAGATGCATTAAATCATAGCTTTGTTACTTCGGCTCAATCAAATTTCACTAATTCTGGCCGATCTAAAACTACTGATACAAATATAAAAAAATATCTTCTG
>Ga0210059_1016464_pt1 | contig 10670 bp, 8 predicted proteins | sample Ectturendosymbi2_FD_188042 | JGI IMG/M metagenome (GOLD analysis project Ga0210059, IMG submission 188042) | Ecteinascidia turbinata endosymbiont from Florida, USA - Sample 2 (SPAdes) (version 2) | ecosystem: Host-associated > Tunicates > Ascidians > Unclassified | place: Key West, Florida... | reverse complement strand
GGAGCCACTGGCAAAACAGTTGAATGAATCATAAGTACTACAAAAAGCCACCCAATCGCTGGCCTAGTTGTCCTTAGGCTTTGTTTCTATTCTTAATTTGCACTGACCACTGTTTGCTGTTCGTCGCATTCTTTCAGGCACGACCCCATTTTAGAACGGCAAGTACGTGATTTGCCGTAGACGTGTACGACGCAGCAACGTCAAGTTTAAGATATCATTCTGTTTGATCTCGGTAAATTCTGAGATATTTTTGGAAAGATCAAGCACTACTTGTTGTTTTGTCAATGCTTGCAAAACATTTCTGTTTTTTTGTGATTATGATGATAAGTGTAGACTCAAATCAAATGACCTGCCTACTCTATTCTTTATGTGTGGAGAAGCGTACCACGTTTTTCCCAAAAATAAGACCTCAGCGGCAAGTAAGACCTACAACAGTAGAATGTTCTTTCTGGATGATTACAAACAAATCCTTGCTCTAAAGTAAATTTGGTTAATGTTGTTCTACACGATTATGTCGTTATTGTGCTTCAGTAAACTGCTGTACACTTTCAGTGAATGTGAATTGTTGTCCTGCACATGAAAAACTCAAGGTAGTTTCCGAACTTTAGTCCTGGTAGATCATTTAAAGTAAGAACTTCTCAAAGTTTTGTTTTTGGGGAAATGCGTTAAATTCAATGCAATAAATTTTCTCAAGTTCGTTCCTGAAATTGAGGTCGGACCGCAGATGGGTACTTACACACATGATGCTTGACGTTGCAGCGATTTATTTTAGAGAGGAATCGTTTTCTTGCCTTCTTTTCGTTCTATTTAACTTGCGGCGGTCACAATCGTGCTTAAATGCTTTCCTTAAGTAAAATTTTAGGAAGGTAAGCTGCATTTTCAAACACTAGGTTTGTGTTTTTCGCTTGATGATTTAATAAAAGATAAATCAATAAATTCATTTTCTTTTAGTTCACGGAATAATAGAAAAATGGCGGCCATTTCCCACTGCCTACTTTGAAGTAATATTGCAAACGCAGCTAAGTGAAAAGGACAATTTTCATTGTCAGTGCCTAGAGGGGATCCATGCTTGGCCTTTCGCATTCTCTATTATTTCTCCTGCCTGCATCCACACATCAGTGATTTGTTTGTTTGCTCTTGTATTCACACATGCCTTCATCACTAAACAATCCCACAATATTTGTAACTAACACATGCAAAGAGCAACAAAATGTGGTCAATTAAAATAGTTCACCAAACACTGAAATGCCAAGGAAGAAATATCAGCTGAAAAGAATATTTCCTTTTTGTGACTGCGACTAGAAAAATTGGATTGTTGTTTGGGATGAAATATTCAAAGCATAAAAGTTTACCTGACGTTGGCTGCATTCCCTTTACTATCGCATCGCTAGGGCAAATCTGCACGTGTAGTTGACTCTATACTCACATGAAAACAAAACAAAAACATTAGACGTTTTTGGAGTCTCATAGGAAAGCGTTACGCTGAAAGTCGTTAATTAAAAAAATATTAGTACGACACGGCATAGCATCCTTCTGTTAGTACGTGGTCCATCTCAGCGTCAAAAAGGGGTTAATTGTGATACCAATGCCCGTGGGGAACTATTCCAGCAAATACGAGCTTTATTGAACTCCTATCTTTTGAACACAACTAATACCAGTAGCAATGTACTGAAAAGATATCATCGATTGTACTTTGCAGGGGTGGATTTAAAAGATGTAAAGATGTTGTGTTAGAACTCTTGACCATTTTCAGAGGAGTTTCTTCCCCTTCTTGTCTTGTGGTAACGAGTGAACTGGTTTTGTTCTTTATTTATTGACGTGCATGCCTGATCAAAAAGAATATCTGAGCGAAAGCATGTCTTCACAAAAATATCCTGATTTCAGCAGAATGTGTGACATTTAGTTTCAACAATCTCAAAAATAGCATTGACGAGTGCTCAAAAACGCCCTAGCGTGGTCTCATTCTCAAGCGATACAAAACAAGGTTTCCCTGCGTACCTTTGAAAGAAGTGAGGCTTTCCGAAGAAAAAGAACTGTTGCTAGTGCTAAAAGGCAGTTTAAAACCAACTTTATTTTATGGCTAACCACCTAAGTTCTAACAATGTTTTTCAAATATTCTTAGTAGATGCTGCTGAGACCCCAAAGGCTGCTTAACATGAACACACAAAACAAAACGATTTCAGTGGATTACATGATTGAAAAATCCCTGGCAGATTGTTGCAGAACTAAAACGTACAAGAAATAGGTGATGCCGTAGGCTGAAAGTTCGCAGAGAATAAGATTTACAACAAAATGAACTAGAGGAACTTACAAAACCTTTACTGTAGCTGATTTTTCTTCGTATGTGCATCATGTTCTTAACAAAAATCTCGTAGAGTTTGAATGATGTTATCCATATTTTTGAAATAGTTCAGGTGGATTGCTACATATTATTATCAATTGCCGAAAGTATGAATTTTGGAATTTTCATGTATTTATCAACGACAATAAGTGCAACAGTGTCACCCATTTTGCAAACTCCTTGTTGTAGCACAACCAATTCACCGATTCACAACTGCTTTATACGTAAAAACGTGTTTTGTATAATAGTCTTCGCCAAAACTGGAAAGTTTCGCAGATCTCAAATATCAAAGTAAGCATGTATTGTGAGCATCGGACATGCCCACGATTCCATCAATGTGTTCTTTCATCCTTGATGTGCGAAGCACAAATATTGTAATTACTCTTAATGGATTCACCGATTTTGTTAATTCTGTATCCCTCTCACTATGGCAATCCCAATAAGAAGTCTTCTCAGGGTTAACAAACCAAATTGAAATTTGTGGGTTTGCTTCGAGCAAGCTTATCGTCTCATCAGTGCTTCATGCAAAACTTGCTTAATGCTGCACACGATGTTACGTGAAAAAGTGGCAACTCAGAGGTAATCACGATATTTCCTAATGCATTTTGATTCTGTTCAAGAGACTGCCATCTGTTTGTCTCAACTTGGTTGGGCATAGCTTGCATTGTGTTCACCTGCAGTTGTGATCAACAGTAATCTATGGAGTTATAAATATGCTCTCTGTTGTGTACCTGATATGCTGCTGCTGTAACATATCGTCAAACTTTCTGTCTTTATGTAGGTATTTTATCTGTGTAACGTTCTCTGGAGACTACTTATTATACAGCTATACTGTCAATGCTAATATTGCAAATTGTAGAGTAATGTTTTTGTTGATGTGTTCTTAATTTTCATGATAATGCAGTGGTGTAGGAGGCGGGGGTGTAAGCGCACCAGCAAAGGTTTTGATTTATTGAAAATCCGGGCAAAGTCCCAAAAAATCCGGGTAAAAATGGTGCCCAACGTTTGCAGAAAAAGCACAGGAAGACTTTGTTTTTGGAAGTCACACTGAAAAAAGCCCCTATGATCTTTGTGGGATAAATTTTGAAGGCAAAAGTCGAGCAAAATATTTTTTCTGGCAAGTTTGGGGAAATTAGGGCAAAAATTCTTCGCATCCCCAAACATTTGCCTGCTCCAAGACCTATGCGCTTTGCTGCAGTTTTTCAAAGGCGGTGCCTGACTTGTTTTGTCAACAATCTTACTGGACGATGTCTCGTGCATGTATGGACGCAAGCGTTCCCTGAAGCCTGTCACAGACTTGTTCTTGAATTTTTTGCACACACCCCTCACTTACACCTACTTGCTTCTTTCTGTTGCACATAAATTTAAGATTCTCTGTAATGCTGGTCCCGGATATATCTCTCTATCTTTGAAAATATAAATGGTGTGGCGTGAGTGCTGCGGACGAAAACCAGGACAGGAAAGTGCATATGTCTTTGAAACCTTAAGATTCAAGCTGTGCATGAAATTGAAAAGTCTGGTGTTTGTTCAGCGCTGTTTCATGCGCAGAACGTGAAGATGCGTTGCCTCAGTTTTTTTTGAGACAGTGCATGCTGCAAGTAAAGGAAATGACGTATGCATGCTTTGTGTTTTTCACCAGGTGACAGATGCAGTTTCAAAAAGGGGATGCGTAAATTGTTGTGGATGTTTGACTGGTCATGTTTACCACGCCTTAATTTGATGAGAAGGATTTTACTTTTTTGACGTCCACAGCGACTTGCATGCGTTGTTAGTGTTTTGCTTCATGGTAGAATAACATTTGGTCATAGTTCACAGAAAAAAGAACCAAAATACAAACTACAATGAACCTTGAAGCTGCATTTGCATGGATTTTGTCTGTTGCAACAAGAAATGCGACTTTCAAACCTTATTTTTTATAATAAAGGGTAACAAAGAAATTCTAAAAAGAAAGCCATACTTTAAATCGGATAAATCTAAATAAAAGAAATTTTGAAGTCTATTTTGTGCTCACTCCAGGTTTCACCAAGGAGTTACATTATTGCCATTATTCGCCACACAGATGAGTTGTTTCCGTCGGCATGCCTGAGCAGCCGATGACGCTGCAGCTGCTTTGAACACCCGCCACTCAACCTCCGTGTCCTCTGTACATTCCGGAAATTCTCAGAACAAGGTCGATATACACTTCTGCAAATGTTTTTCTGACTTGTCCACCAGGGCAACCCACCATATTCGATAGGATTTCCTAGTACTGCACATTCATGTAGGCCTTGTTGGAAGTACTAAAATAATTGCTAACCTAACGAAAAGTGCTTTTGCAAAAATCTTCGTAAGCATAGTTTTAAGAAATACTAGCATACTGTTATCACAACTTCATCAGAATTTAATACTTAATCCGAACGTTGGAAAATTTGAAGGGACTTACGAAAAATTTTGGCCAAAGATTTTCTGCGAATTTTTTACAGTGTAAATTCCATCTGGTTAGTGTGATCATAGTTTCGTGGTCACAAAATTGAGACGCGGCTGACAACAAATTCGAAATGCATCCGACTCTACGTGAAGAACAAAAAAGAAAAAGAGAAAGGCCATCGATATACTGCGAATCAGATATACCAAAACAAATAGTATCACACAATCATTTTCCGATCGCTTACACTTTATATTTTGTTCGTTGCTACCACCCCGACACTCGCCTTTGTTAGTCTCAAAACAGCTGTGGATATTCGAGGCGTGGCAGATTCGTGCAGACGTTTTCTGGCGCTTGTTTTGAAATGCGAGTTTCATGAAAATAAAATCTTGCAACGAAGGATGGCCGAAATATTTTATACATTTTTCACTTCTTAAAGATCAGAACATTTTAGTAGATTTAAAATGAATATGCTGTATTAACGATTTAATGACTTGGCTGCATCTTTTCTTTGTTTCTTTGTACCAGCCATCGAACCCAGCGTATAATTCTGTTTTTGCTTGGCACTTGCACTACGTAAATTTACCTTTTGCAAACACGTTGTGTTAGAGTTTTCAAAGATTTTACACTACAAAGCAACTCATTAAAATGGACCATATCTTAAACGTTTGCCAGTTGTACTGATTAAACGTGTTGCAAGGCTATTTATTGTGCATATTCAGTCTCTGGAACCAATTTCAATTGCACAGTGGCTACATGTTGTGGTAGCTGTAAGAAGCTAGATAACGTGTGAGGTACTGACATATTTTTTTGTTTTTATTTTGAAGGTCTTCTCGATTATGGCAAAATTTTATGGATTTACATGACAAAGGTGACTCAAACTCTCTTTCGACGCTACCCGAACTTCTAATCTACAGCATAATAATCTCAAGCCTAACGTTACCACGTCACGAACAATTATGTCGCAAATCACGTACATACTGTTCTAAATGGTGACGCAGCGAAAAGCGAAAAGCTGTCAGGGCAAATTAAAAATAGAAACAAAGCCTAAGGACAACTAGGTTTGCGATTGGATTGCTTTTTGTGGTAGTCATGATTCATTCAAATGTTTTGCCAATGGCTCCGAATGTTTATCTGCGTAGCAATGCGCCGGTACTACATGCCTCTTACGCCCTGGGTTACAGTCTTACATTTTTCAGTGAACGAAAACAACAGAAGTATTAGCTTCGCAGTCAACAGCACAAATGCACGAATATGGCTGTATTGAATCTTAAACGAAATCTCTTTTTTCTTTTATGTTCAGGTAGTAGCAATGGCATTTCCGTTAAAACTGAAAGATATCTCATCAAAGTCAATAACAAATTTGATGAATCTGTAGTCATTGCTGAATATTTTGCGTGCTACAAGCATAACCTAAAGCACTTCGATGTGCATATGTTCCCGACTTACAGAAACGAAGCAAGATGCAGTTATAGTGTTTCAGCGTGTCACCAAACTGCCATTGGTCTCTCGTTTTTCATTTAAAATGTATTCGCTCCTTCGCAACTGTTTTTAACAGCTAGAAGAGGCGTTACATGTGCCTGCAAACGCATTTAATGAAGAGAGCAGGCTAAAATTTGTTACGATATGAATTACTCTGCCCGATGTTTCTGCGACAGTCTCATGATAAGATTGTCACCAGGCAAACATTTGGAAGGAAGGTGTCACAATAATCTTATGGAGCAAAGTTACAGCATTCAATAATGTATAATGATACTTTTGTCGATGCATTTACAATTTTTCAATTTTTGAAATATTTTGCATTTCTAAGGCTTTTTGACAGGCTGAAATATTTGTAAAAAATCATGCAATCAATCAAAATAAAGCATCTCTCAAACGTTTGCCAGTTTCACTGATTAAGTTTGTTGCAAGGCTGTTTGCTGTGCATATACAGTCTCTGGAACGAATGTTCAATGGTGCAATAACTGCTTCTCTTAAATTTGTGGTAGCTGCAAGATGCTGAATAAAGTGTGAGGTACTGACTTAGTTTTATGTTTATATTTCGAAGGCATTCTCGATCACAACAAGAATGTTTTGGATTTACGTAACACAAGTGACTCAAACTTCGCAACAACTTGTAATCGCAGTAAGCAGTTGCCAGATGCATGTCATTCAAAATTCTTATTGACCACAACAAACAATATTTTTCTTCTACAGTAAAATTCTCATCTTTGGAAAAAGCACTAACGGGATTTATTGAGACACTAATGAACAAGGTATCTCTCATCTAAGCTGACCGGTATTCTTGCACGTGTCAATAACACTTGGGCCAACCCAGAACAACTATCACAATCTTGGTTGAGTCGCAAGATTTTCGAAATTCTTAGTGATATTTTACATTCTTTACTGTTGTTACTTCCTTTCCGACGCTAAATGTAACCGTGTACAGAAGGAAATATTTTGCGCAAATGACTGAATATTTAACGAACATAACAAAAACAAAATCAGTCATTGGAAATCTTCCAGAATTTTGTATTTTTATTCGCCTGGATTCACTGCATGACTTATGGGAGTGATAACTATTTGTCTGGATTTTTTCGAGCGTTCAAAAGGGAACATTCAATATGCTACTTACACGTTATGTTATTTTTGTGTGTGTTGTCTTTAAATTTTACTTTAATCAACATCAAATTATGAGTTTGTACACGTTCTCTTTAAATTTTACTTACTTTAGTTTGGTTTAAACCAAGCAGAAAAGCATGAATTGCTTCAATAATGTTTTACTAAATTCATTTTGATGACTCACGTTATATGTGTGTGTATTTGCGGTAACCTTCATATTTGCAAAAAAGCAGTTCATTTCTTTATCTTTGAAAAACTCAGATGCACTGCAATTATTTCACAACCAATCACTTGAACAAGCAACAGTACTCTATCCAAAAAGATAACGACAGGTGTTCACCAGAAATACCATTTCAGAGATATAGTGTACGTCTGATGTGAATAGAACGATCTCAAGCAAGGCGTTTCATGTGCATAGCTTTTCTATCACAATTATCCTGAAAAATCATTTTAGGTTTTATTTCCTTCTGGGGTCTTACTTTTTGGGAAAAATGTGCTATTTTTGTCAACACATAGCGAATAGAGCAAACAGGTCAGCTGATTTGAATCAATACACTTATCAAATCAGACATCTTTTGGAAGCACCGACCAAAACAGTAAGCAGTGTTTGATCTTCGCAAAAAGTCTCAACGTTTACCGAGATCACAGAGACTAATCTGAACTGTCTCAAGCTCAGCGTTACTACGTCGTACGCGATTAAGGCGCAAACCATGTAGTTACTGCATAGTTCTCATTGCGTGTTGCCTCAAAGAATGCAATTGGGAGCGGACAGCGGTCAGGTCTAATTAAGAATAGAAAAAAACAAAGCCTAAGGACAACTAGGCCAGAGATTGGATGACTTTTTCTAGTACTCATGATTCATTCAACTATTTTGCCAGTGGCTCTGAATGCTTTTCTACCTCGCAATGCGCTGAGAGCAGGTATGCCTGATGCACTGCTTTGCTTGTCGCACAGTTCTGAGCGCACGAACATAACATGAACTTTTTCCTCAAATGTACTGTTCCGAATATCTGTCATCGTTTGAGTTTTAAGTTCGTTACTTACTTGTTTACATTGCTGCTGTGATTGAAGATTTTGGTTGAAAGGTTCATCAAAAATTTCATCAAAATCCTAACAAAACCGAGTCCATTCAGACAAAAAGCGTATTCAACGATCAAAGTTAACCTTACAACAGTGAATGTGCTCGTCACTGACCAGATTTTTTGCAAAGCACCAGAAATCACTTAAAAAGTTGCTAGTCTATGTTTCTTTGTCATTCAGACGTCATTGCTACTCCTCACCCATGTTTGTGCAATCTGAATTGCCATTTGAGTTGAATAATGCGCACTTTTGCCGCTTTTAAAATACAAGGAGCTGAGCAAAAATGTCTTGAAAACCCTACGTCAGCCTGTCAATGCTTCTGCAAGACTCACTGTAACACATGTGATTGGAAGTGTTTTTTGAGCTGTTCGCTCTGCAGCAATAAAAGAACAACGGACTGTTATGGAAAAGAAAGACAATCTGCACTTAACACTTTGGATGGTCATTTTTTAAGCCAAAAATTCCAATTCAGGAAGGAACAAATAAGTTTTACTACCTTGAAGGCCTATGCATCAAGAAGTTTACTTCTATGCACGACTTTTCCTGCATGATTGACAAGTATTTTAGAAAGTATCTCCAAAACCGCTTTGCGGCTGATTTATTCTGAAAAGGCTTTGGTGCAAAATTGATCTTGAAACGTGTCCCCTCCCAATCCTACAGTGATTTTGTCTCAATACACATTCACAGTAGTCATCCTTATATAGCAGTGGTGGCCAACCAGTTAGACACCAAAAGCCACATTTTTTACTCTGTTACGGAACAAAGCCATATCATACACATGGGCACACATGAACATTACCCATCTATTCCTCACTCAAACAGATAACTTTGCTCAGCTAGATTTATTGAAAATATCACACACCAACATGAGAATGATAGAAGTTCACAGACCATTTATTGTTATGCATGTCGTTTAGTGGAACTTTCGGTAATTACGTAAGAGCCGCCTCGCGAACCGCGGGCTGGCCGCAGCACTTATATAGTATTTCCATTACTGAACATTTTCGCCACATTTATTGATGAGATTTGATTTCTGACAATGTCTAAAAGCGAGCGAATTCTATTGGGGTTGCCACTCACCTACAGGGGCGGATCCAGGGAGGCGATTGGGGCGATCGCCCCCCCCCTAAAACCCATACGAAATCAACTTTGTTCACCATGATTTTGCACAATTCGGAAAACAACATTCGCGATATAAGACCATTTTGGCGTCCATTGTTGTATTCACAGCAGTGTTGTGACGTATGCTTCATCTCTTTCACAGTAGTGAACCCATAATGAGACTTGACTGCCAAATATTACTGAAATCGCCCCCCCCTTGAACTTACTGCCTGGATCCGCCTCTGCCCACCTATCACTTTCAACTATTTTGCACAGAGATCTTTCAACCTCATCATATAGGATACGTGGCCAATTCCAGATGCTTTTTCGAAAGTTGAAACGTTTCAATCTCTATCTCGATATATTCTACTCTGTGCCGAACTGAAGAGACTAGGCACTGAAATATAGTATGTGTTATAAAGCACCGTTTACCAAAGAGATTTTCACACCGTTAGTCACTTCGAATTTGCACAAGAGAAATGATGATTTTTTTCAAATATAAGGTCGATTCAGTATTTTTCCCTAAATTAGTTGAACATTTTGTGAACAAAAAACATCAATGTCTTTGAAAAATAAAATAAACAACGTTTGGAGAACATTTCAGTCCGCAAGATTTTTTTGAAGAACCGAAGTTGCAGAGAATGGGTTGTACTCATCACGTTTTGCCGATTTGCATTCTAAACAATAGAAATGCATTCATTGTTGTACTGTGAAACCCTGTGGAACACGATTATTGTTCTGGTCGTTAGAAGACTCCAAGAAAAGGAACGATACAGTGTGACTAGTAGGATTTTCTTGAATCCAACATTTTTTGAAAATTAAACACGATCTTAATGTTAAAATCAGAGTCTCTTTGCTGAATTCAAAACTATCAGGACTGAAAATAATGCAAGCATGGCAAGACGTGACACGATACAAGGTTGTCTGTGACGTTTCAAATGTCATGCCACTCACCAGTAGTCAGTGACGACACATGAGGTGAAATTTTTGCCTGAGGACTTCGCCTTTCAGTCTAGTGTCGTCACTGCTGACATTCACTGAAGCGCCTGGTTGTACCTGGTACGCAATGAATCATACGCAAAACTTGTTTCCATTTTTACAACCAACCATAATTTTTCTTTTTGCACAAAAAGTATATAAATT
>Ga0210059_1016463_pt1 | contig 10671 bp, 8 predicted proteins | sample Ectturendosymbi2_FD_188042 | JGI IMG/M metagenome (GOLD analysis project Ga0210059, IMG submission 188042) | Ecteinascidia turbinata endosymbiont from Florida, USA - Sample 2 (SPAdes) (version 2) | ecosystem: Host-associated > Tunicates > Ascidians > Unclassified | place: Key West, Florida... | reverse complement strand
CACTGCAAAGTTCGATCACTCAATCACAGAGTAAAATGCGATTATAGTGTTCAAAGAATAGTGACGAGTACAAACAATCTGACTGCATCAAAGCACGTAACCATAAGTTGTTAGATTTTCTGCATCATTGAAGACCTGTCTCACCTCAGTTGGAGTGATGAAAGCAAGTGCAACCAGGCTGTCCAGTGTTCATCCAAAGTTTTACGGCCACGTCATGGCTAAATTGCTGCCTGAGTCCGAGGTTATGTACTTTGGGTACCAAGATTGCGAGAGGTGAAAGTAGCAACCCTGAAGCTGTGCAATGGGAGAGCTTGCCCGAATGCACTGATTGGAGCTTGTTCGAATTTGAGTAGGATTCTGACAGAATTGGCACAGCTTATTGCATGGTTTGCCATTGCATCTAGAAGCCTGTGATGGGTGACTTCTTTGTTTGAAAGGAGTGCACAGAGGCACATTGAGTAGTTGTTGCCAACCTTTGCATGGAAAGAATAGAGCTGACTGGACCAAAAGTGTCATCAACAAAGCACAAGAGAGATTACGCTGTCCAAGTACCAAAAACCTTTCCTCATCATCCTCTCCTGAGTCACAGACAATAACAGTTTGGCATCTGAAAATCTCCTGTCACGAGGTCTGGGTTGCTTTCCATTAATTTTCTTGCGCTCAGCTTGAACCGGTCTCATTAGAACCCGCTTTCTATGCAGGACAGTCAAGATTTCATCAGTGACATCAGCAAGGCCTTTGCAGCAATCTGGCGCGTGCTGTGAACACTAGCAGTCAGATTGGATTTAACCTTCCTAGCAAATGGCTTAGTCAGATCTTCCTCATGGCTGTGCTCTCTACGCTGTCTTATTTCCTGGTCTTCCATGGTTGTCACCGATATGCAGCAGTTCTTTTGCACTACGCACCTCCACAACCTGGGGCTAGTGCGGTTAGTCTTACAAGTTGTACTCATCGCCAACAAAGGAAAGTACGGTAGGTAGCAGATCAAAGTGCAGCAGAGCAAATCTGCAGTAGAGGAAATCACACCTTACCGAATAAATCACAGCAATAAAGTTCGCTTTTTTCAGATCATACTCTTCATTCATGCGTAGCCGGGGGGGCCTAGGGAGCCATTCCCCCCCGCAAATTTTTAGAACATATATTCATTTTGTGCTTTGAGAGGCGTTATCCCAAACAAACTAGTGTTATTCGCCTAAAATAAAACATTCCCCCCCAATTTTGTTGCCCCCCCCCCGTTTTTGGGTTGGCTACGCTATTGCCTTCATTTAGATTTTCTCCCGCAATTGATTGCACATAGTCAGTTGAACCTCTCACAATAATCACTTAAGCTAGCCTATAGTTTTATTTCCAATTTTCCACTCTCAAAACATAAAGTCAAGTGTTGCTTCCTTCGTTTCATTCATACTAGAAATGATATGATGCACAACTGCTGCGTCCCGGGGCATGTGCAATGTTGCAAAAACAGTTGACAAAAAAACTTGGTGACGATAGTGGTCATATATGCACACAATTCCGTAGGATAAATAATGAAGATTATGGCATAATACGACGACAAAACTTGCTTTACCTTTGCAACGATATTAAAAATTGGGTGTTGTAATATCTTTATGAAAAACAGATTGTTTTAAAATCGTAATTGTTTGGGCAACATTTGAAAAATAAAATGTACAGCATAACTGTTATCAAACTGGATCATAACTTTGGTGAATTTCAGCTGCTGTTTAGAAGTAGGGACTCATTTGTTGCGGAATGAAGCTGAATTCCTAAATAAATTGCTTTTTCCATGTTTAGACAAAGGATAAACTCGAAAAATCAGAAAATAAAGAAACCTTGAATAGAATATTTGAACAGAAGCAAAACTAGCTACCTATTTTCGCATCATGTGCAAGGAGTTGAGATATTCATAGATTCGATTTGCTATTTTTTTTCAAATCGTTGCTATGTTTAGCAATTTAGCGATTTAAGTCAATATCAGTTTTCTATTTTTTCAATCATATTGCAAAATAGGCAAACCTATTTTACATGCTACAGACTACTAATTATAGGTTAGTTCATCACAATACCGACAAGAAACAAGCTTTTTCTCCTTTCAACGGTACAACCCGGTCACTGACAATGATGCACATTAGCCTGCTAGTGTATACTGTGCATCGGGTAACCCACAGAATGTTTGTTTTAAGTCTTAAAACTTTAATGACGCATATTTTTACCTAATTAACTGCAGGCAAGCTGGTTGGAGGTATATGCTGCATCACTGGGGTATTAGTGATAGCACTTCCAATTCCAATCATAGTCAACAACTTTTCCGAGTTTTACAAAGAACAAAAGCGGCAAGAAAAAGCACTGAAGCGGAAAGAAGCTCTTGAAAGTGCCAAGAAGAATGGCAGCATTGTTGCTGTAAATCTGCGTGACGTTTTTGCCAAGGTAATGGGAGCCATTAGTTCTGGTAACTTTATAATTATGGTGATGCTGCGTGCCTTCATACGTGCAATACGTGCTGAGTCATCTGGTTTCGTTTTCAGTAGCTTGTTTTCAGTACCACGCTGGCAAAAATTTCAAAACTTTGTTTTTTACGTGATCCATCGTTTTAATTTCTTAAGACTCTTTGTGGTCAGACCAGTCCCGTGGGATGACAAGACTATTCGTCTTACTGAAGTTTACTTCTTCCAGTGACAATTCACATACTTTGAATATAGTGTTTGCTGCTCTTGTTGCTGTGTATTAGCTTTTGGGAACATTTAATCATTGTTTGACTTTATTTCTTCTTTTATGTATTTTGCAGTCAGTGGAAGATTTAGAAACCAAATCGATTGCAAAGGAGATGGATGATAAAAGCACAAAAAACAATGGCCACAGCGTGAGGTAATATTTTGTTTTGCTTAAAAAGTACTGCATTGTAAATTTACGAAAAATGTTTTGCCGTACCTCAACTTCTTTGACTGAGAAACTTGTTAAGGATTTATTAGACGGTGCTAAATTCCTAGCACAATGTTGTTGCGATCGGAAATCCCGAGCGGCATATGCGCAAAGCTTCGCACTGTGACAGCAAGCAACAATAGAGTTCACATGCCGTGATCACTCTCCGCCTACGCTAGTCATCATGTTCAATCGTTCACACGTTAATATCGGCAGAGCTTGCACGCCACGATCACTCTACTATTGCTTGTTCGCGCCACATACATGTATTTTTGTTCTTCGTGCACATCCCGTTCGTGGTGAATCACACAATCAACGCAACACCACCGGAGAGGTTGCAACAATGTCAGTTTTTCAATCAGAAAATCGAACAGCTCATTATTGCCCTACAACACGTTTGCCAAGTTTTGGTAAAACGCACGATCATCCTAAGGGTCTTGTTAACAGATGCATGGTATGTTTGAAGTAAAAGGGCAACGGATCATAAATGGTGCCAGCTGGAACAGCAATTATTGCTATTGGTCTTACATTTATGTTGATGTTGATATTGTTTTTTAATTTGAATTGAGCCATTTTTTCTGGGGGAGAAAAGGCAATTACAGGGTTGGGCGATTACCTACCTCTAGAAATCGTATGTTCAAAAAATCCCCGATCAGACAGAATCTTAATGCAGCAGAGAGATCGTTTCATCGTCGCACAATAATTATTGTACGCAAAACCTGGTAAGCCGTCTGCCTAACTTCAGCAGCAAGCTGTATGCCCGAACCAATTACTGCAATAAGCATTGAGTTTTCGTATGTATTTGAGTTTAATTTACCATGGGCATTTCCTTGTTTTAGAGCAGATGGAAAAGCGCTGGCCAATCATTACTCCATTTTCAGAATCAGAATGCTCATTGTTATCATTAAGAAAACCAACACCGTTCGGTTTTGCAAAAATACCTGGAACGGTCACAAAAACAGAAATATTCGCAAACGAAATTCCAGTACTTTTAAAGCAAGTTGGAGTAAAGCAAAACGGCCTGCGAACAATAAGCAAGAGGCTCACAGTACAACAGATATAGGTTTGTTTGCCTGTGGCAATCTATCTTTAAGTCCCGAGGGGAAAAACGTGGTAAATAATTCAGCTTAAGCCCAATCGCGTATTCTTAAAACTTTCATGAAGCCTAGTTCGCTGCATGCGTGTCCTTTGAATCTTTTCTACTCATGAAATAAATGGTTCTCGGAATACTTTTGCACGTTTCTGGTTAGAGTCAGGCGCTCTGTCAAGACACTAGTGCACTGACATCTTCGAATGAATCCAATCTCCACAAGATATTTTTTCAGTTTTCAGTCCCATTTTCAGTTTCTAGCTGTGTTTCGAATGCTGCGCAAGTTAAAGCTCATTTCATGTTATATATTGTTAACCGTCTAAGTTCCCTGCAAGTCTTGGCAAAGCTAAGTCAGCAGCAATGTCAGTCTCCAGTGTTATGCAACGGCACTTGCCAATAAGCATTGATTACGGTCTATTCAAGCCGCTGTTTTGATTAAGAAAGATTTTCGCGACTGTCCGCGGTTTATTGATTGCACATTGAAAACCGCTGTTAGAGCTGTTGACTCGTTTTTTGTCAATGAGAATTTTAAGGAAATACAGAATGTTGCAGTTATTAACTTCATTCTATGTGAACAATTCTAGACATGAACGAAAAACTTTACCTTTTACAGTAGTTAACTCTTAAAAAGAACCGTTTTACTTACTCGATCTATGAAACAAGGCATGTACCTGGGATGGGATAATTGGACAAAAACAAATTAATTTTGCTTGAAAAGTTTATCTATATTTATATATTGGCTTCTTTGGTTTGCTCTGTTGTTTACACAAACTTTGTACGCTCATTTTGGCACAAAGGCGGCAAAAGCTTTTGTATATATTAGTCGACACTTGTTTTACGTCAAAATTGTTAAAAGATTTGCTACTACTGTACGGAATTGTTTTCTCTCACATTTACATGTTTTTCAGTTTAAGCGATCGAAACAACCACTCAGTTACTGAAGATGGAAATCTCAGTTTCTTCCCAGACATTCAAGACCAATCGGACGATGGTCTTTCCGTAGTAGAAGTTGACTCAGTATTTTCACCACCCAACAAAGCGATTCCTGAAAAAAATCTTGTGGACGAAACTTCACCTCACGTTGGTTTCGTCATTAATGACGTGTCTGGTGAAAGCAGAAACATCAATTACAACAACAGAAAGAACCACAGTAGGCTTAATGTTTTAAATCTGCTTTCATTGCTCCTAGTTTGCTTAAAGTTCGTTTGTGTTGAATAGAAATAAAAAGATGAACTTTTGTGTCCAGTGTTCGGTCTTTTGTTTTTACTAATACTCTTAAAGGGTCAACCTTTTAAGGACCGCAAAGCCACTATTGTGGTTCTGACTCTGTCCAGTCATAACTTTCCAACAGATAGAACTAGAGAGCTGTTCAAACCATGCAAAGAAGCAGAAGATCTACAAGGTTCGATTTAAAAAAACCAGGAACTTTCGCGTCTTAACTTTTTTGGGGGTGATGTAATGAGTGGTGGGGGTCAAGGGATTTTCGGATAGGTCATCGGGGCCTGAGAAAAAAGTTCAAGGAGTAATGTTTTTGTCTTTTTTTTAAAAATAACCTAGGCGAAAATCCGCATCATTAGAGTCATTGATTGGCCTTCTAGCGTTTGTGGTTGGCAGGTTATGGCCAAAAAAACACAAATAAATTAGCTAATGCCCTAGGGATTCATTAGGGAACTGATTAATAAATTATCGTTTTTTCGCCATAATACTGCCATGAAATACTGCTTCACCTATGAGTTCCCGTTCTCTGTGCTGTTTCGTTTTGCAAATGAGTACATAAGCACGGGAATACATGCAGACCGTTGACGAGGCCAAGCAATCATTTAGCAAACAATTTCCTTTTTCTGTTAGACACATATACCATTTTTGAGAGTTTCATTTATATATCTGAGATCTTTTGGAACCAAAACATCTTTTTTTCACTTATGGTTGCCAAACCAGTTTAGCAAGCTAATTAATTTTGATTTTGTGTCTTGTTTTTGAAGCTTTACGTGAGTTCAATGCAACTAATCTGGACAGTGTTTTATTTCAATGCATCTGCTTTCCGACCAGCAGCCCCTTAAATACAAATGAAGAATAACTTTTCGCGTGGTCAGCATGATTGGTTGTATGTTCTTGTAGGTTAAATTCCCCTAGTGTTACCGATGATAATTCATTCACATTTATTTCTTTTCTGTGGTATTTTGACAGGTGATCCCCACTACTTCTTGCAGCAGGGTTACGCTGCTCACCCGGGTCAGGACAATCGAAGGGATCAGTTCTTTCCTGCTGGTTCAACACGTGCGTACTACCTGACAGAGGCAGAACGGATGAGGTGCCACATGAAGCGACAAGACGAGATGCCAGATAAGAGACTAGACTTCGACTCCGGTTATGATCTCAGCTTGAATCACGACGAAGGAATGCTACCACCTGGATCTGTGATCGCAGAGACGGAGAGCCTGGCGAACTCGGCACAAGAAAGCGCACCTTACTTGACAGAGCATGCTTGTAAACAAGTATTAGAGAAAATTACCGGTTTCCCTTCTGCGTCCTCACATTTTCTTGGCCGCACTCACAAAGTGCAAGAGAACAAACGGGTACCAAAAGATGACTCGTGTGAGTCGTTTGCAAGCTTAGATGTGAGCGCGGCATCCGACGACACCGGCGTGGTTCTCAGCGCGACGAACGGTAGGTTTGATTTCCACGAGGCCGAGTGCCATGGATGATAGGCTACAAGCGTGTGTAAATGCACTGCTTTGGAAATTAAGCATAACTTGTGTCTTGTGCTGAAATGCTGATCTGCGGATTATGTAAATGATGATGACAGTCTAACGCCCAATATAAGGTAGTAATGATATTATTACCAAGTCTAGATTTTGAAACACTTTTGGTGACGCAGAAGTTTCTTTGTGTCTGTGATGTAGAACACAGTCAACAACTACAATCAGGACCGCTTCAAGATCATGCATCCTCCAAAGTAGGCCTAACCACAAGGCCCTCTCTTACACCGAAAATGTTGCGAAGATTGAAAAAAGAAAGCAGACGTATTCTGTTTCAAACAAAACAGCCACAATAATCGAAAACATTATTTTATTCGACGTTTCGGCTTATGCGTTAGCCATAATCACTTCGGCATAGCCGAAACGTCGACTAAAATAATATTTTCGATTATTGTGGCTGTTTTGTTTGCAATAAGAATCTACAGCAACTCCGTGCATTGTTTACCGAAGACGTATTCTGACAAAAACTAATCAATCAAAACCTTTACAAATAGGATGCTGCGTCCCTCTTTAGAGTGGGACCCTTGCAGAACCGTCGCCAGAAAGTCGTCAATAGGGTTCGTGCAGGGGGGGCTTGACATCCAAATTTGACAAAAAATGCACTATTTTCTAGTGTTTCATATTTCAATGTGGGGGGGGCTTGGAGCTTTGTTTGGGGGGGTAAGCTCACCAAAGTCCCCCCGTGGCGACGGGACTGGACCCCTGTATAGAGATTTGGGACGGATGGTGTGACCTACACTGCAAATAACAAAACGCGATAAAATAGCTAGCAAAATTATACGAACTGTATAACTTCATTCAATACGTTGAATTCAAAGAAGAGCAAAATATTTTCTTGCATTTTCGAAAACTAGCGGCAACTTGAATTTAAGAAAGATAATTCTTTTAACAGATCAAAACAAAAACTCTGAAATGGGTCAAAAAACGCGCTTAGTTAGAAAATGTATGGATGCCGAAAGTTCTTTTTCATTGCCCATGTTGGTTAGCTTATTTTGCATTGGCAGAAAAAGTTTGTTGTCCGAAATTCGAAGGTCAACAGTTTCTTGCCGCCACGGAACTGAGCCACTGGTTGCAGGAACTCGCTTGAAACTCCCCAGGCCGTGTTTGTTAAAATAAAACATTGAACCGCGTTTAAAATGTGACTCAAATTGGTTCAAATAATCCTAAAGGTATAATCGCTACCATTCCATCTATACTTCAAGTTTGTGCGACTAATAAACGTAGTTATGCTGTTCATAAATTGGTAACACATGGAATTTCACCTCATCCAAAACTCGTCATCACCTGAGAATCCAACTATGACATGACAAGTCATAGAGAAATCTTAGCTTTCTTTCTAAGGCGAAACCGCTTTCTCCTGCGGGTTTCTTCCCGTTGACGTGAATACAAGCAGTGGCCAGCGCAGGAGCAGGAAAGACCAGAACCTGGTCTACCAACGTTGTTTCACAACTGGTTGTAATAGCTTCAATTGTTGCAATTAAGGTTATACCGATAGACCTATGCGAGATACCACTTCGTTTTGGGGTTATGTCACGCACCTGTTTCGTATAGATTGTCGGCGAACACTGAAATTGATTTAAGTTAACGTGGGCGCAGAATTTCAATTAGGGTAGACATATTATCATGACGAGCTTCTTCCGTTCCTTGATTTTGGTGTCATCCCGCTGCACAAGGCACCACTTGTATTGTTCGCCATCACGATGAAAGGTTAAACGGACATTAGAGCTTGAATGCATTTGGCATTTTGACTTATTCAATGAAACTAAGTCTGAAACTATCCAATAGGGAACGGAGCATTCTGCTCCAAATGCTTTTGTAAACATGTCTCACCATACTCTCCATTAATACTTTTATCTAGTTGATCGTATGGTATTTCCGATTTGCTATGTCTTATTCACTGCCAAGTCACAAATAGGCTTAAGTTTGACTCGTAGTTTATAACCTGTTACCAAAAAACTGTAGATTATTTGACAATACTTATTACCACAGCGTTTTGATCAGATTCAAAATGCATTCCATCTGTAAGTACCTTCCCATTAGTGGGTGTAAAGTTGGTCAACAGTATCATGTATAACCAGCAGCAAGATACAGTAACATTTATCGGGTAGCGGAAATTTTTTGTTTCAGTCAGCGACGATTTTTCTGGCAATCTTACAACGATTTATGGCAACAGCAACGCGGAAGCACCGATTGACATGGAACCGGCTTCAACTGCATCTTCGTGGAACACTCATTCACATCAACTTCACTCAAAAACTCCTATGCTAGCCGCAATCAAGGAGGGCAGCTTTGACTCCCACCAGTCAATGGATTCGTTGGTTCCGTCAAATTCTTCTCCTACTGCCTCCTGCGTGTTGACAGCAAGCAACCCAAAGCCCTACGGTAGTTGCTACAATCCGGTTTACCCAGCAACTGATTCCACTGGTCTGGGTAACTATGTCCCCTCCTTTTCTTGCGTCTCTGACGCGCCTGCAGGGCAACTTTATTCGTCCGGTTCTCGCCCATCGTACAGCCGCACTGCCGAGAACTGCGGAAGTGAATTTTTTCAGACTGACGGCGCCGAAGCCGGCATCGCAGCTCAGCACATGGCCAGTGACCATGTTGTAGCACCACGAAGCAAACGGGCAAAACATGAGCTGATTAGAAGCAAAACAGGCGATGCTACATACTCAGCGCCTGAAAAACGGCGATCGCTTCCCTCCAGCTTCTCTCATAGCCGTGAGAACGAAAATGTTAAAGCTGTTTTGTTGGGAGGAGGTGCTTTGGCCAGAGTCCGCCGGTCTAGCGCCGAATCCGCGTTCTTAAATGCCAGCTGCGTGACTGTGGAGCCTCAAAGTGTGGTTGCCGAACCATTCCAGAAACCAGAGCAACTAGTCGATTCTCAAGACAAAACTGATCGCACGACGTCGTTGTCACCCACACGCGTTTTCAACATCGACAGAATGATCGACGATGCCAGCAATGCCATGCAAGAAATGATGCATACCAGCGCAGCGATCGATTTGGTCATGCAGAATGCAGACGAGGCATTCGGCGAAGCGTTGAAGGATGAGCAGATTAAGTGAATTTGTTAGACACAAGCAACTGGACCAGCTTCATTCAACCTGACCTACGAGGCAGTTTTAACATCCAAGCACCTCAGCCTGTGTGTTTGTCTGGATGGAGTATTGACCCATTTGCCGTCTGAGCGTTTAATTGCCCAACACCGCAACCTCTTACGTAATGACAATAAAATGTTTTATTGTTCCGTTTAATTATGCCCTTTTCGCGTTTGGACGAGGACTGTCGTTGCACTTTTTGTTTTATTGATTTCTGAATTGTGATTTCGGTTCCGCTTGTGCGCAAAGTTACGTGCATGTTAATGTTTCCTGGTCCAGGTTTGCTTGTGTTTAACTGGTCTCTTTTCCCGTGAGAAATGTAATAACTAAAATTCACAGACAGTTTAGACAAACGTCTGCAAAACTTGCAAAACTATCACATTGCAATGTTCTGCTCGAAATGCTGCAGATGAAAATGAGAACTGTTGGTTGTTTGGTTGATCAAGGCAAAGTTCAAAAAGGCAATGAGCGTTGTGACGCATTTTTCAAACTCGTTTTATCTCCTGCTATAGTTTTATCTAATGGGCTGCAAGCGCTGATGGTAATTCATTACATGCTACTGTTTCAAAAGAAATAAACTGCATAGAAAATCGTTACATACCACCAAGAATGTCGACGAGTGCGCGCGCAGAGTTTTGGAAACTCTGGGAGAGAAAGCGCAGGTCTTTTAGGTCTTTGTAGCATCAGTAAATAGGGAACAGTTTTAGTAAAACAAGCAAACCGCTGGTCTGATTTGGCAAAGCTTCCCACTTCAGACTTGATCATGTGAATAATTTTAAGAATTTTGTATTTAAAGCGTGGATACACT
>Ga0210059_1016462_pt1 | contig 10671 bp, 9 predicted proteins | sample Ectturendosymbi2_FD_188042 | JGI IMG/M metagenome (GOLD analysis project Ga0210059, IMG submission 188042) | Ecteinascidia turbinata endosymbiont from Florida, USA - Sample 2 (SPAdes) (version 2) | ecosystem: Host-associated > Tunicates > Ascidians > Unclassified | place: Key West, Florida... | reverse complement strand
GCATTTCTTCATGGAATTTGCAAATAAGGCCAAAGGTTTGAGGTTGTAAATTCCTAAGAGGAAAGTGAAAATGAACCTTTGCAGTATTTGGCCGTTTGCACAAATTTTCGGATGATTTTTATTATCTTGATATTTGGTAATGTGCCAGATATTTTGTTGCTGCATTATTCAAGGAGTTAGCTTTAATTACCATTAGAGAAACGTGAGGTCTCGAGTCTCGGTCTCGAACTTCCAGGTCTCGGTCTCGGGTTTTATGACAAAGTCTCGGTCTCGTCTCGAAATTTGAGCCAGGTCTCGGTCTTGGAGGTTACGGTCTCGACTACATCACTGATAATTAGCGTTGCTACTCAACAGCTATTGACAGACTGCCCAGACAGGTGGACACGGTTCAGTGTCCAGTACAGACCAGGCCAAAAACGCAAAATTGAACACGTGTTGCTGTTGGTTGAATGGATAACTGCTGGAGTCTTCGGAATCGAATAAGGGCCTACATCTGCGGGTTCAACCTTTCATCTTTTGTCATTTGTGTCAATGTCGTCGAGATAATTTTATTTTGACAAAATATTGCAATATGCAATGTATGTAAAAATTTGCCATGAAGTAAAACTGCAAGTCTTTGTCGAAATGCACATGCACATGATCCGCAACCAACCAACAACTTTCCAAAACAGAGAGATCTTTCAAGAACTGAACAACGTTACTTCAGCAGAACTGCCATCAAAGTTAATACGACAGACACTCGTCACGACTGTCTCGATCTGTTCAGTGCTCATTACGAGCTGAATCACTACACACCTTGTTTGCAATAGATGTACACACCTTGACCATGAAACTACAATAAATTATCTATAGACTGGTGGGAGTTTGACCTTGTTTGCAATAGCTGTAGGCCTACTGTAGTCTTAGCTGGCAGTGCCAACAACCAAGTTCCATCCATAAAAAGTAGAACACGATAGAGCACAGTGCGCAGATATAACGCCCGAGTAGAATTGAGCACGTTTGATAACGTTTCATAATTCAAAGAGGAAATTAATCGTTTGTACAAGCGAGAGCTTTGTTTGCTAACAATGAGATTTACAAACGGTTACTACTGAAATCTCGAGCGCAAGGAGAATCTGCAAAAAATGAACAACCTGCCCAAATAGCATGGCGCGGGGCCCAATGCAGCTGCATCGATTTAAGGCCGGCCCTGGCTTGTCATTACAATGTCTATCCTGGTAACAACAGTACAATCAAGGCAAGGAAATCGCGATGAAGCCCGGTTAGTAAAATAAAATTGAAATTCAAAGTTGCTGGTTAATGAAACGTTTTAAGTATTGCTGTTGGCACATAGCGTGTGGTCTTGCGATTCATAAAGTGACTGGAAATTGCTGGGTTTTTGGCTGACATATTGTCACACCTCAACAACTTGAATGTTCAACTGCAACGAGGAAAACATACTATTTTGTGTAAATATATATTACCGTATTATATTCTCATTCCATGATTTTTGCTAGAAAAATCGAAGGCATGCAACACTTGGTATGATTTCATGCGAGTGACCGGACATTATAAAAAGCTGACTTTTGTGACTGGACACTTGCTTGCTTAAAATGATTGAGCAGCCCTGAGTTATCGTTTGCGATGGGGGTCGGGAATGTCAAAATAATGTGTTGCCTGTTTGAAATAAATTGTTTTGTTGTTTGTTGTAATGACATTGCTCATCATGTCGCTTGAGCAACAGAACATTGTTCTCTACGATTGCGTTGGTGTTTTAACTTCGTTATTTTCCATTCTGTTCGTGTGTACGGTTGACAGAATTTAGGTCTGCAATACACACCAACACTGCACTCACAATGCCGCTGCAAACACACCAACATATCGTGGTATGAAAATTAGGCCCGGCGAAGTGACCTGCTGAACAGCTGTGGCCCTTTCACTCAAAATGCCCGGACACCCCCGTGACCAAGATCTTGTGAAACGTTAGCAAAGTCTCAACAACGACATGCTGAAAACTTTTTTACATGGACTCAAAAGGCCAGAGCCAGTTAAGAGCTCATCCTGGACCACAAAACACGACAAACTCTTAAATCACGACACTTTACCATCTGACCTAGAGCTTGCACTTCAGCAGCCAAGACAAACCTTATTGGCGATGCAGTCATGACAGGACAGTAACGCGATGAAGTGCGGTGAAGAGCGCAGCAGCGTGGATAAAACACTGAGTATGTCGTCGTCCGAGAAAACCCCAGCGAGTTCATGAACCTGACAACAAACGGGTGAGTTGATGAAACTAGCCTGCAGTCGCTCGACTCCACCACGCTGCCAACTAACAAAGCGTAAGTCTGTAGTGAAACAATAGCTGATAAAATCAACAATCAAATGTAGATAGGGGGTGAAAAACAGCAACGAAGTCAAAAAGTACCAAATAACTATTGCTCTGATAAACATGTAAATCACGCGGTGTTCTGGAATCCATCGAGTAGACCCATTGGATGTTGAAACGCACAAACTGACGAACTGACTAGTTTTGAGCAGACTACTGAAAAAGTACAAGGGTCACTTTCATTGCTTTTGACCAAAGTTTCGCAAGCAATCACCATGGGCAAGATTCCTGCTAAAGCAATAAAAAATGTTTGCGTTGCTTGACATGGCAGCTTCATACCTCTTGGGTCAACAGCACAGATTCTGTGCTTGCAGGATGTTTGCTTTGTTCATTCATCAACACTCTTTCATGCACCTGCAATAACAAAAAACTAGTACATGCAAAAACAAAAAAGTCGGGGCATTCCTTGCTGCACTTGAACTTTGTCGAATAACATGCCTGGCTACATACGCAATTCCTTACAGCATAAGACAGGGATTCGAAGTGAAACCCACCACCAAAAATATCTTAAGCAATGTTTTCTAAATTTACAAACAACTCTGTTACAGCATGTGTCCTGCAAAAGTATGCATAAAAACAAACACTTTATTAGAGTATCATACTGCTATTAACTGCGCTTACTTCCACCAACGACTGCAAACTCGGGTTGCTAAAAACTTCGTCAAGGTTTTCTATGTTTCTTAGATCTTCTACTTCTTCCCTCACTCTGTCTTTCAGTTGTTCAATGACATAACTAATGTTGGGGGTCTCAATGTCTGGAACACCTGTATGCAACAAGAGTACTGTATTAGCATGCGGTAATAAGTAGGAAACACTGTAATCAAATACAGTAAGCACATTTCCTTAGTTCTTAAATCATAAAATGAAAGATTGAATACACCTTTTTTAGAAAAAAAAACTGTTCATCACAATTAATGGTTCAATACAAAGCCAAGAACAAAATCTTAAAGGAGTTTGTCAGACTTCTTTTGCAGCTGGATTTTTTTTCGCTGAGACATCATAGCCACTGAAACATTTCGGTCATTTGTCCCACAGTAGCATTGAAACTCACCATAATAGTATTCATTGGTGTACATTTTCAGACATTATGACCAAATTGACTTAATTTTTTTCAGACATTCAAACAAAATTTCAGTCTGTGACCAAAATAAAGTTTTGCAGAGACATCAGTGTGTAAGATTGCTCACTGTTTATAGCAATCCAAGTTGGAGAAAGAATCACGAATGAAAACTAGCAGTTAGCACAGATTACACACAAAAATGTTCAATTTACTCTGAACACTTAATTTTAGTAAAACAGTAAAAGTTGGGATGGCAATAAACAGTCTCATTAAGGAAAAATTAAATGACTGAAACAAAAGTACACCATACTGCAATAGAAATAACTCATAGATATAAATCAACATTTGTAACTTATTAAGCAATCTATTTTACAATATTGTCTCATGGTGTTTTTAGGGCACAGTCTATCTTACCATATTCATGAATCTACCAACTGATTTTGTGATCACTGACATACTCCATACTTCTCACCACATTTGTAGCTCATGAGTCTTGTGCTTGATATAGTTGAAATAAAGCAGGTATAAGCTTCAAAGGCAACGCTGCAATCGACAATTGCTCACCAGCAGCCATGTGGCCTAATGCATAGGCAGGAGAGAAGTGTATCACTAGTAAAATGTGAGGCCGGACTGGTGCCAAAAAGATGACAAAAATGTATGAACTGACTGCATAATTATGTCAAAACAGAAAAGACAACAGTTGAGTGTTTAAGCAAGAGTCATCCATTTATTGTTACAAAAAATCTTACTTTTTTCTGATGGTGATGGCATTGTGGTGAACAGCAAAGGTTTCAGTGAACAATTAATCTTTCACACAACTCCACCATATTTCAACAGATTGTCTCAAACCAAGAAAACATCCCACAATCTAACACTTATCAAGCTTTTAGTTAAGCAGCTTAGGATATAGTGATGATCTCATTTTATTTTCTAACCAATCAATGATATTTCCCCTGCAACATACAAAAAACACACAAATTTTAGGACTTTTTTCACATTCACTAAAAGACACAAAAGCATAATAATATCAACCAAAGCGAAATACTGTCAAGAATGTGAAGCAACCATAATGAAAACCAGCCAAGTGTGTGGAAAGATGACTGCTTGAACACTTCATCTGAAATTACAATTCTTAGCACGCTGGGAGCCAGTGTACAGTATACTCCTACTTCAAAATCATGCCTGAGCCAACATTTTGCACCACTTTGAAACTCCATAACTCGCCAGGCTAGAGAGCTGTTCCAACCCTCAAAAGATGCGGGGAGTCTTCGACTTTGGAATTTTTGAAAATTGCAAAGTTTGGATTTCAGGTTTCTTGTGGGTGACATTGTTGCGATTGGAAATCCCGAGCAGCATGTGCGCAAAGCTTTGCACTGTGGCAGCAAGCAACAATAGAGATCATGCGTTGCAATCTCTCTTACTATTGCTTGCTCGTGCTACATATATAATGGTGTCATTTTTCACGCACATCCTGTTCGTGGTGAATCACACAATCAACGCAACGCCACTGGAGAGGTTGCACCAACATCATAAGTAGGTTAGGCTTATGCATTTTTGGCACAGGTTGCCGTGCCCTGGGGCCCAACCGCAAGAGCTAATTTTTGACTCAAAATTCTATTGAAAACTAGGCTATAATCCAAGTCTTATTGATTGGTTTATCAACATTTCTGGTTCAAAAGTTACGGCCAAAAAATCGATATAATTAATTAATTAGACAATTAGGAGATAAATTAATTAACTTGTTGTTGTTAGGCCATAACTTCAACCAAAATCCAAAATTTTTCAATTTTTAAAAATCTGAACTAGAAGATTTGCCGCATCTTTTGGGGGTCTGAACAGTTCTTTAGCTCAATCGCGTGGCAAGTTATGTTGGGGCAAAGCAACAGTAAAAAAGTGGAAGATCAGTCCTTAACACTTTCACGTCTGCTCTAAATCAAGCAGTTCGTGCCAAAACAACCAGATCAGATGTGGCTTTTTGTGAGCGTAACTCTGGCACCAAAATCAGTTCAAAGGCTTGGCAAATCTTGTAATTTGCAATGAAAAAAATTTTTTTGGTTGGTGGTGTCGTTTTTTGTGAATGACGTCATAAGTGGAGGACTCTTAGGCTACCTTGGTCCACTTCACCTGCCCCTTGACCCAAATCGTTAGATGGTAGTATTTTGCTAAATTTTTTATTGGAAACTAGGCTACAATCCGAGTCTTTTGATACTTTGGATGACCTGCGGGGGTTTTTGGTTAAGAAGTTACGATCTAAAGTAATAAAATATTTAATTAATTACTATGGGAGAATTAATTAATTTGTTTATTTTAGATCATAACTTTTGAACCAGAAACATTAGAAAATTGATCAAAGGCTCAAAAGACTCAGACTCGAGCCTAGTTTCCAATAAAACTTCAGCGAAATACTTGGGAATAGCGGTTGGGCCCTTGGCCAGGTAACATGAGCCAAAATGGCTCAAAAACCACTTAAGTTATGATGTCACTCACAAAGCATCTGCAACTCCCAACCACAAATTTTTTTTCAAGTGCAGACTAGAAGACTTGTTGAATCTTTTGAGGGTTTGAACAGCTCTCTAACAAAGTTGGTGGAGGAGCTATGACATTGGTAAGGCAACTGACAACTGCTGGTTTTAGGCCTACTTCCAGGTACAAATTAATCAAACCCTGGCTCTCAAGGCATCAAAATCATAACATGTATGAAAATTTAGTGAAATTCATTTTATTGAAAAAAAAAATAGTTTATTTAATAAAGTAGTTATAGCATATTCATTCATTCATTCATTTGCATACCCGCTTTTCTCTAGGGAGGGTTGTGGGCCAGCAGCCCTAAGAGAACTTCATATAGCTCATGGTCAGCAACAATCTTAGATTGTTCTGCTGGCTCCACGCCAAGACAGGACCAAGCAAGGTCACAGATGTAGTTACATTACCTGGTCTTTGGACAACCTCTGGACAGCTTTCCGATGGGTTTAGCAAGTAGGACCTGCTTGCCAATCTTTCCTAGAACATTCTTGTAACATGACCAGGCATGGGGCAATTACATCACAAATGCAATTGATTATGATTAGACATCAACCGATATGGATTTTTGGGGGCCTATACCAATATATCGGCCATTCACAGATCGATAGCCGATACTGATGTTTCCAAAAACTTTAAATCAGGCTTTCTGCTTCATTATCAAAAATACAATGTATTCTGTGCCTTAACTTTTTTTCAAAAACTTCAAAAATCAGGATTTATGAGCTAAAATTTTTTAAATTGCAGCAATTTCAATATATTGCTATGATTTTTAATTAATCTGATTAATGATGCTTTTGTTTTGGCTGCGACAGCCGACATATGCTTCATGGTTCATCTTGTCTGCTTGTTTATGAAAACACACCTGCTGACTTTGCTGTAAAATAACTGTTTTGACTTGGTTCGCTGTGTTTTCTTGCACAAGTTATCTGCATTTTGTCAACACCTACTGAGGCCGATAAAATCAGCTGTTTTGGCTGATACCATTATATCGGTAAAACCCAAATATATGCCCGATATATCATTCTATCTCTAATTATGATTGTGATCACTTGCCACATGCTCGATTATCATTATAAATAAACAAAATCACATTGTAATCAATTACTATTACATTGAAAGAAATTACAAGAACAATTGTCTTGAAACATCTTCAGAATGAAAACAAAACCCGTTTGCATGGTTTGATGTAAGTATATTTTCAGACAACATATGATATGAATCAATGCAATAAATGAAATTACTGATCTGTAAAGATCAACCACCAGCAAAAAGAAAATATGCAATGGTTGTTTACTGAGATGTTTGTGCAGTCAACAAACCAATGGCATAACTAGAGGTTTGAGATGGAGAGGAAACTTAGCTGAAAGAGGCCCACTGGCATCTGTAGGATGCTTACTTAGTCAACACTCAGGAAAAAACTTGAAAAATTAGGGTGAATCCAGATGTGGATGGCTACCCCAAATCAAGAGAAAATGCTCCAAAAAAAGCAAAAAGACAACAGCCTACTAAAAACCAATTAAAAGCATACCAAAACCGAAATATAAGCTAAGTGGGTGCCTGGTTTTTACGTTTAGTTGGCCAGAAGAGTCAAATCGCCCCTCTTCCTTCCCATCAATTACTCCATTGCAACAAACACTTCAATTATTGATTAAACAAAAATAATCAATGTTTAAAATCTTTGTTACTGTTGATAAACATCAACACTTCAAATCTTTTATCAGTCAAACAACATGTATCAGGCTTGAACATTCGTCCAGCAATGCTGAAAATTCGTTTGTTAGTTATTTCGATATTGCTGACTATTTCTTCGAACTGCGGGTTACGTCTGCAAGCCAGCATAGCATTGTGCAGCTTTAATTTGAAAGGGAATCAACAGTGATGTCAATATAGCTGCGTAAGTCTCTATTGGACCAAAAGTCAATGATCAACAAAACCTCACTGGTTTCGTTGAGTTTTTTTGCCAGTAAGTAGTAGATCATGGTTGACATGCTAGATATCACTGTTGTTAAAGGGTACTTTCGACTTGCATTACAGTACCCTATTCCTCTGAAAAAAAAGTTAATTTTATTAATTATATACATAGCCTATTCCATCACTTACATTTATAAGTTCACTCTGAATATATATAAATAAAACCAACACTTCTCCTCATGATGTCCCACTATTCTGTTGCCAAAGTGTCAGCCCCGTTTAAGAAAAGCTCCTATATTTGTTGCTATGTCTCACTATGCGTTACTTCTGGTGGCCAACAGGAGAGCTAGCTGGAACAAAGCATAAATTAGCTACAAATGCTGTGCTTGCCCTAGACTGTCTGGATTTAACCCACACAGACAGGCAAATAGCCTCCCCTGAAACATAATGATAACAAACGATGATAAAGGAGGAAACCCAGCCACCGCAACCCCAGTTCATCACACAGTAATGAAGGGCAAAGATTTCCAAGTTTAATCGTGAAAGTAATCATCAATTATGATTAAAATTGGCAATGCAATCAATAACGATCACATTTCATTTTCGGTCAGTTCAGTTGATTACGATTACTCAAAAAATTGTAATCGATTATGATACAAAAAACTGTAAATCGATCTGAACATGGTCGAACCAATGTAGCTGGGTTCTCTCAATTCGGAGAAGTGGCTTCACATTCACAAATGAGCACTTTATTGCTAAGTGTCATACCATGAGCTCTTCGCAAATATTGCACCTCTGCTGCTTGAACTTGAGATAGCACTCTTTCAATCATTTCCCAAGATTCATGAACATAGGTGAGGATCAGAACAAAGACTGATTTAACAACTGACAGCTTTGTGTAGTTTGAAAGACCCTGTTTGCGACCATGGAGTTATAATGCTCAAGCAGAACTGCATTTGCTTTGTCAATCTGTGTACCAATCTCCTTATTCCTCTTTCTGTCACTCGTGAATACAACCCCAAAGTGCTTGAACTTCTCCACCTGTTCCAGTGTATTGATTCTTACCTGCAGCTTACATTGCCTTGGGTTTCTGGAGAGACATAATAACTCAGTGTTTCTGGTGTTAATTTTCTTTCCTGTTTGGTCACATATGCATCTGCAAACCAATCAAGTACATGTTGAAAGCTCTCTTTAGAGGATACAAGCAGTTCCCAAATCATTTGCAAAGAAGCAAACAGTTGATCCTGCAGCTCCAAACACTGACACCGTTGTCGACTCAGCTATGACTGCCTGCAGGGTTCCCACACATGTTCAAAAACCATTTTCCATGCTTTTTCAATACTACATTAAAAGACTTCAACATGTTGCGTGTGTATGGGAGAGAATACGCATCACAACACGTATGTAGCCCTGTGCGTAAGAGTGTAACCTCACATGATAAAGTGCACTTTGAAAGGCTACCAAAATCTCGACCTTTTACCAACAGCATTCAACAACAACTGAACTGTTCATGCAGGCAATTCGTGACTGATCTGAGCTACCAGTAAAGCTTTTTCTCTTGATCAATTGAGTTTGCACTATTCATAGAATAAAGAGATGTGGAGGAGCTGTTTGGCACAATACAAAGTGTTCACCACAATAGCATGGTCTGATAAACTCGTTTCACGTTGAAATCCAACGTAGTTGGTTGGCAGTTAGTTTTGTGGTGCTAAACTTTTACTGTTGTTTGGACATTTCAGGTGAAATAGAGATTATTTCTAGGTTCAAAAATTAAAAGCATCTATGTTGAAAATGGCGATATTCCAGCAACAGCATATAAAAGGCCTCATTGAAAGTGCAAATTGTGAAGTAAGTGTGCCAAATGCAGAGACACTGTACAGCACAACGTGTAGTTTCACTGTGCATGATACCAAGTTTGAACAAATACCACACCTTGAAACATGTGTAGGCTACATTCCCTTTTATGTGTCGTACCACAATTCCTTGCTTTTTGGCATGCCACAAATCATGGTTTTATTGGCGCATTACAATTCACTACATTCTGCATCCACGCTCCAAGCAACAAAGTGATAGATGTTGAGGTTTACTGTGAACAAATCACAGTGAAAAGACTGATACTGAGTAGCCTACAGTACTAGATTTAACAAATTCATTTGTAAATGGATTATCAATCCTTTTTTGAACAGGTTGTACCAATAAGGTAGCTGTGGTTGCTGCGCTGTAACAAATCTGAATAAACAAATGGTTAAATTTTGAATTTCCATACTTTTTCAATACTTTATGTACATAATGGCTAAATTCAATACTTTTTCAAGGTCTTGAAAAACAATTTCACAATGCAATACTTTCATTCTTTCAATACTGCGTGGGAACACTGTGTCTATCCAATTCATATAGACCACCAAGAGTAAAGACAGCACACACCTCTGTTAGAGTCAAACACCCACAATGAGCAGTTACTATTTAACTCTGCAAACATGGACACAAACTTCTGAGCAGGAATGCAATGACTTGACAGCCAGTAACCGGCACTGTCACCAATATACTTGTACAACACTCTCCAAAGCTTCTCATGAGGAATGAAGTCATATGGGATTCTATTTGAATAAGGTTGTTCGTTTTTGTTTAAATCTTACCTATGTAATTTGTATCAATCAATGTGACTACAAGAAGCAATAAAACATCGCAAGATGATCTGGAAAGTATTGCTGAAAAGCTTGACAAGCTTACAGACATGATGGACAGCAACAGCAAGTCCACAGAATCTTCACTACAAGAACTGGTGAAAGAGATTCGTGAACTACGCAAAAGC
>Ga0210059_1016461_pt1 | contig 10672 bp, 6 predicted proteins | sample Ectturendosymbi2_FD_188042 | JGI IMG/M metagenome (GOLD analysis project Ga0210059, IMG submission 188042) | Ecteinascidia turbinata endosymbiont from Florida, USA - Sample 2 (SPAdes) (version 2) | ecosystem: Host-associated > Tunicates > Ascidians > Unclassified | place: Key West, Florida... | reverse complement strand
AAAAATACGTAGAGACGTGTAAAAATTACGTGCACACTGTCTGCGGCACCGAACCTTTTGACAGTTACGCCACAGAAAAAAATCCTCACCCACTATATGTTGTCAACAGAAACTACAGAAACTGTCGCTACTGTCACACGTGCACATGCCATCTACTGCTGATCGCGATTGCCCCCTTTTACTCTGATCTCGAAGCTGAACGGACGTTTTCAGGAAAAGTGAATTTTTTGACGGTTGCGAAACTTGCATTTTCTGTTCACTTGGCATAAGAGAAATTCAATTTCAAAAATGACGACAAAAAATACAGCGACACGTTAGTCGATTATGTTCATAGTAAAACCAACCAACGTCACTTTCCATTCACCAAAGCCACTTCTCAGCGACCCGGGCACGGATGTGCAATCCAAGTAAAGGCAGCGATCAACCGCACAAAGCGCTCAATATGGGAGATCGTTAATTCTACCAAGAAAAAGGTCGGCTACGCTTGAATGAACATGCAGTCTTGCAAACCGACGCTAAAAGGCGCAAAGCGGAGTTTCGCGAACGCTCAGCTTGGGCAGGACGCAGCAAGCCGGCACCCGACTGGTTAATATTGCAAGCCCTCAGGTTGCTAGAAACGGCTGTGAGCACGTCAACGCATTTGCTTATACACATTACTACACACAGCAACACACTGTTACTCGAAAGCCCGAATCAAACCCGCACTTCCTTTGCGTACTTTTGCCCAAGCCCGGCACGAACTCGAAAACCCAACAGGACTTGTTCCAACTCGTTGCAAGCGCAATCCTAGCCGTATGGGAGTGTTTGGAAGTGATCGCTTTTTGACAGCTTAGAAAATAAAGTGTGAAATTGTGCCTGCTCAGCCCGCTGTGTGCTGAGTTGTGCCGCGTTCGATCAAAAACCACAGAGCAACATATCGCTTGACTTACGGTGCATTATATTTCTGGTGATATTCCAAACGATGCACACGAAAAAATAACGTATTTTTTATTTGCGGTTTCCCTCGAGCCGTTCGTCTTTACTCTACCGTACTGCTTGCTGGCGTTGAGGTGAAACACGGGATTTTCAACACACCTGATGGACTTACGCATCGCAAGCTTCGAATTTTCACCGCCCGCCCTACGCGCGCAACACACTTCATCGCATTGCCACCATAGCAATGTCCTCGATCCACTGCATAATTTGTGAAGAACACAAATGGTGTTGAGTGAGCAATTCGAAGCATACCGATGGTCTGGAAGACAACCATTTGAGTTAAATACTGAGACCGCTTTCAGGCTGAAGCCAATCGCTGCAAAACGCTACATTGTACTCCTGAAAAGCCATGGACAAGAGCGTGTGACCTGCATCACCAAAAGCAGCTAGCGTCGAAACAGACTGTCCGCGACTTGTCCACGGCCGGAGAGAGATTGCCGAAAAAGCGACCGATCTCGACAACACAAAAAGGGGAGCTCCTGTAAATCGCCCTAACTGAAATTTCTCGGGCAATCGCGATCGAACAGCGCTAAGCAATAAGCAAAACAACCCTTACACGTGTCTCGCAGTGTTTACACACAAGGTACTGCGCGGTTCGGTGCCCCCAGTGTTTCCCGTAGCAAAAGCACCGAACCGCCATTTTTGTTGGGAAACTCTTGCAGCTTTAAGCGGCTAAGGTTCCCAGCTTGCCGACATTTCTGCAAAACAGAGCCGCTGAAGATGTGCGCCTTCGCAGTGCTCGCGCACTTTGTGGGCGACCGTCACGTGCTGTCGATGAACGCATCGCTAAAGCTATTTGCCGTCAGGCGCACAACACAGCACACGGTCGAACATGGCACAAAAGCGCACAGAACACCACTGCAGCAGTCAAGCCCGGCTCCGACTTGTTTCGCGATTTATTTATTTTCAAACGCCGAGAATCCCGACATCTGTGACGTAGCGTAGAAAGGCCTGCTCAGGGATCGCGTGGACTTTATGAAACTGTGGCATCAGACGCGAAGCGAGCGTTTTTTTGCAAACGGAAATTCCCTTGCTCCAAAAATACAGTAGAGCCACCCCTCCCAGCATCTACCCCTTATGCTGGTGCCAATTTCAGCCACAACGACTCAGGGCTTTCTTTGTAAGTTACTTGCCGCAAGTGTTTACGCTTGGCATGGTTTTTAAGGAGTGGCCCAGAGGCGTCGATCGAACACCCAACCGTCCAATTGAGAGGCGGACACTCTACCACTGAGCTATGTTTCGTTTTGTTGAGGCGGGTGACGTAAAACAGTGATTTATGTTCTGCATTCTTCTGGAGCTACAGGTAGAGGTCAAAGCCAATAACTGATGAAGTGAAAAGCTGCCTACCAAGCACGGAAAATTTTGAAGTACAGTTTTGGTGAAATTATACTTCTCTTATGACGTTGCGCTAAACAATGTGTAAAAGCGAAAATCCTTTTCAAAAGCGAAAAAGAAAGAATCCGATGAAGGCGATCGCATGCACCGGGATCTTCAGCTGGCGAAGATTCCGCTTCCGAGAAATTGACTGAATCACGCAAATCAACATAATATCTCGGTCCAATACTTTCCTCGTTTGTAAAAACGCCACTTTAAATCAGATCGATTTGCAGTGTTGTTGCTGAAACTATCGCACGAAGTCACGCAAGCGCAACACGAAGCAATTGAAGCAAACATGCGCGCGTGTTAATTACAGGCGAACTGGTCGAAAACCACCAAAACTTTGCCATTCATAGAAGCGAAATGTGTAAAAATTGAAAAATTGGCATAAATTGAAGCGAAATGTTTCAAAATTGAAGAGAAATATCTGACGAACAGAGAACACGTTGCCTCAGAGGAGAACGTCCTTCGTAAGGGTTGTTGCTTCCAGAGGACGTCACCGTATGATACGTAACCTCGTGTTTTCACAGTACGCCTCTCGTACATCAAGGTTAGTTTAAGATGTGCAACCTCCGCAGAACGAACTCATTCACAAAGACCCATAAAATGCACACAGAAAAAGGAAATCCCTGTAATCGGGAAGATGTAGAAACGGTTGTTCTTTCGCAAAGCAACCCAAAAAATGTTCGTAACTGATTGACAAAACGATCCATCAGCTCAAAGCCACATTTCGTTGCTGAACACCTTCGCATCCATGCAGCAAAGAGGATGAGTTTTGCACAAGGATCAGTAACATTTTACCGAACCCCATGTCTTCAGTTAGACTGCTCCAAAAAAGCATACAACAATCCGCCTTCTCTATCAGACGAAAAAAACTTTTGTTATGGCAGAAGCGGTATGAGCGTCATGTGTCCAGACGCAGTCCAGAAATGACACATTCAACATTTGCAATGAAGATTTATCTTCTTCGCTTTCGCTATTACGTTTCACAAAACGTGCGAAGCCGCAATATTTGACCCATGAACCTGTATTTTGACCCATGAACCTGGGCCCCAGCAACAAATTTCGATGTGTGGCTTCGCTAGCATGAACGTACTTTTAAAACGGCGAACCAAGTTTATTGAACCTCGATACCACGACCTACCATTGTCAAAACGGTAATCAGTTATATTGCTTTTTAAACCACTTGCGCACAACTGACTCGGGGTACCTACGACTACAATTGTAGGTTTTTGTCAACACAACCACCTGTGACTGAAAATGCGGCAGACATAATTAAAATCTCCTGTGCACTAACGTGCGTCGGTATTCGACAGGCAAAGAAGCCGCGTACGCCGTCGTACACAGCCGTGCATATCAAGTACACAGCCGTGCACACCATATACGCAGCCGTGCACATGTAAGGCACATTTATACACGCCGTGTACGCAACCGTGTGCATACATGCGTGCTCCGATCCCAGCGGCAACAAACGCTTTCGAATGAAGCGCAGTCTCTCGACTTACGGCGTATCTCGGATCGAGAAGTAGGCGATGATGCGAAGACAGCTCTGATGGCCCGAATACAAAACAATGAAAGCGGCTGATCAGAAAGACATGCTTTGCATTGCACGTTTACAAAACTAAAGCAAAGATAACTTCTGGAACCGCGCATCTTCGGTATTCCGACCCCCGTCGCGTTATTGAAGCCCCCCACAGATCATCACAGGTTGAGAAATACTTCGAGCAACGCAGCGGAAGGCAACCACAGTAGAAAATCAAGAAGCAACAGGCGCTTTCAAAACGCCGAGCAGTTTACATTCCGGACGCCGACCACCTTAAGGCTGAAATCGCGTTAAATGCGACCGCGCAGCGAAAGGTGGGCCTGCGAGCGCCTGGGACGTGGATGCGGTTCCCGGAAGATCACGTGATTCGAGCAGCACAGTTGGAAACGGCAGTGAGCGCCCAAAATACCTGCGCGCGGTCACGCGCATCCCGATCTGCACAACAGCACAAAGTCCAACACCACCAGGCACGTTCCCGCAAAGGCCAGGTGGGAAACGGACAGGCCGAAAATCCGGCAGGGCGAACAAATAAATGTCTGTCAGGAGGTTGAGTGCGTTTTGTTGTGCGGCTGATCACATGCAGTTAATAGCGACGGATGATTTGAATAGGGGAAGAGTTTGCGATGCAAAGCCAAACAACTTCACCGGCTGAAAACGCAGTTTCTATGTGCTTGTGACTCCTCTCATCTTGTTTACACTTGCATCGGTTCTTGAGCGCGGACACAAGGACATTTGATGCGCTCTGCTTTTCCTTCAAAGCATTCAAGCAGAATGAAAGAACTGAAGGAAAGTGATGAAAACGAAAAGCAATGGAAATAAGGCGAACAGGAAAACCCGGCAAACTGAAGTGGCATCAACGATGAACACCAAGCAAGATGCAAATCTTTACTTTCAAAGCGTGAGGAGGCCGGCCCGTAACCAGCTTGGGACACCGGGCGGGGCGAAGAGTCTTCTGAGAGGGGCCCAAATTTTTTAAACTGTGTCCAATAGTTTTAAACTATGTCCAACACATTTTTCAGAAAAGCCCCCCTGGTTACGGGCCTGTGAGGAGGCAAGTCGCCAGCGGCGAAGGATCGATTTGAAAAAAGAATTAGCGCTTGACTTTTTCGCATCACCTATTTTGAACTTGCAGCTGCCAAATGTTGGGACAAAAAGCAAATGTAGTTACAACGCAAAGTGCATTGCACAAAGAAGTTGCTGTGCGCGGGGAAGCAAAGCGTTTGGTTTTGAATTAAAGCAGGGAATTTGTAATTACGCATTTTGACCTCATTAAAATAACGCTCACGACATAATCAGCCAAAGCTGATCCTTCAGCATTGGTTTTATGCACAGTTGTACGTAAATCGATCTTTCACCTGCACTTTGAAAGTCAGGACAAAGATAATTATTGAAGCACAACGAGACCCCAGTTTTATGATTTCCGAAGTTATTTTTATCTTGAAAAACGTTTTTGAGTTACATTGACAGTGTTTGCAGTAAATCATTGCAACAGTCTTGGGTCGAAACGTTTAGCTGGAGAAGAGAACTTCTCAGAACCTCCGCGCATGTGAATGAAATGTTTCGCATCGGACGAAGATCAATTAAAGGTAAAGAACTGACCGACGCATAAACCGAGGAAACTGCGCAAAAAAAAACGCAAAACACGTTAAGCACGAAAGCGGCACCCGCAGGCACGGTGTTAAAGGAAGCGACCGAACAGAGTTCGGAAGAACCGGCATGAGGACCACGCAAACTCGAACTGGCGTATTTCGGCCGAGCTCAAGCTGAAACACGACCTACCTGCCCACGATCATCAGCTCAGTGCTGGTCGCCGACCGCTTAAAGCGCTTCCACAGGTCGAGGGTGAAGACGGTGCTGGCGCTGTTGAAGATAGAATCGAGGTCGCTCATCAGCGCCGCGATCATGACGGCCATCATCAATCCGCGCGCGCCTGGGAACAGCAATGACGCGTTGGCGAAGCTGATTTTATTTGAGTTTTTTCTTGGGGGGGAGGGGGTTGCAGGGCGCTATTGGCGGCGATACAAGTTGCCAGAACTGTTGGCTTGTCGCAATCAAAGCTGTTGCACAATTTTTTTTCTCACACGCTTGCAGCACCGGCGATTGCGTTACGTTGAGGCGAGATCGGGAGGCAGCGACGCTCAATTTTGACTTCTGATTTGTCGGAAAGCACAAAGCGCTTTTGTTACGTGTAGGTTGCCGCCGCACCACCGCGGCAACATCGCACTTACTTCCGTTGCATTGCTTTTTGTTCTCTTCGCGTATTTGCTTAGATGTGGGCCTGTGGACCAGCCTCGGGCAAATTTGGCACATTCTAGCTTGTGATTAACCAGCTCGTCCACCTGGCTATAAAACGACAACTAGTATGATTCATTCGCTTTACATTTTTGGTTGCCATAAGAACACAAATACGCGCAAGAAAGACATGCGCATCAAACAAACCAGAACAATGAAAACTTTCTCGAATGAAACAGAAACTGCGGAGGCGTTGTGTGGTTGTCATATCCGGTTTCAAACAAAGAAATCACTTTTAGGAAGACAAGAGCACCAACCACCAGTTTAAACAGACTGCCAAGGCCAGGAAACCGTATCTAAGGACTCGGCTTGGGGAAAAGAAGCCATCTGTTTGAACGAACACCCAAAGAAGGAAAATAAACCATCTGTTTGAAAAGAGTCCTAAGGGAAAGGAAACTTACACACCGCAATTACTGTTGCGATGGGTGTGGCAAAGAAGCGCTTCTTCAATCAATCAAAGTCGCGTGCAATTAGTCGCTTGCAGTCGAGCAAAACCGCAGAAGAACCAAACCTTTGAGGTGAAGTCAACCGCGAGCCACCAAAGATGGATTGCGCCAGAAGTTCATGTCGGATTTGGACAGCGTGTAATCAACAAGGAGCAGAAAGCAGCAGCGCCCCTGACTCGATCGCAGTACCTTCGCAAGCTAGATTAAGGGCGTGATGTCATCGCAACGGCCAACGATCGCGTTGCGCGGAGTGGAAAGTTTGCAGACACCTTCCAGGGCCGGACCGCACAGCCGCTGAAAAACCGTTCTGCTAGACTGCAGATGGCAAGGGAGGAACATTGACTTGATGGCAGTGCCGCGGAATACCGCTAAGAGACCTTTTGCATAGCAGGTATACAATCGTGGGAAGAATATAGCATTTGTGAAGGGGCAGACGGTGTGAAGTGAAGACCCTTCTTGCGCTGCGGACGTGGCGCGAGTTTAAGCGCCATTACAGGGTCTCATCGACCCCCTACACGACAACAACGCAAATATTGCTTGCGTCGTGCAGCAAATGCATCTCACTCACAAAAGCTGGTTCGCTTCAGCACGGCAATTAAGATCACTTGTCGTTGCGAGATTTTGGTGGAGTATTCGTTTGGCCTTGGAGAGATAAACGTGTCTCCTTCTGGTTTCGCAGGTTTTTAATCGGTAAACACGAGAAGGATGACATGGGGTCAAAAGTTTTAGCACATATGGGGACTGGGGAGGTGGGAGTTATGCGAGGATGACACCAGACCAATACGAGTTGACGGTTATGTCTTTGTTAGCAATGCCGCAGTTTAATTACTTGTTCCAACGAACCTTCAAGCTTGCGTAACACAGAATCTGGCATGGCAGTTTGTCAGCATTGTTATCAATCAACGATGTTTTTGTAAATGAAACTTGATTGACGTTCTTTTTAAATATCTGGACAGCACTGTCCAGGTTTTTTCAAGGTTTGGCCTTGCTGACTACAAAGACATTTTGAGAAACCGCAACTATGGCCATTTGAATACCGAGAGGTTCGTAAAGAAAGATTTTAGTGTATTTTGCTGGTGTTTAGGCAGCGAGGTTCAAGAGGCCGTGGGAAAAATTGAGAGACCGAAAAATTCTCTGTTGACGTTCGTCCAACGATCCCTAAATTGACGCAAGCATGATCGACAAGACGCAAATCACGTTCCGCCCTTGAAAAAGTCGCACCAGCCAACGTACGTTCAGGCAATTAAGACCGCAATCGATTCGGGTAAACTCGACAGGCGTGACCTCACGACGGGCTCGCAGCGTTTCGCGAAACTCGCTTCCAGGAAAGCGCGCGCGTTGCTACTGATATTCGCAGGAAAACTTGACGCAATCTCGTTACACAGCGGTTGGAAGCCCGAAGCCAAGCAACGGCGTGTTCGTGTTCAGAGGTCGACAACGCGGCAGCAAAGGGCGGTGCGGTGGAGGTGCAATGTCACACGAACAAACACAAAGATCCGATCCAAAGGGCAAAAAATTGCCCTCTGTAGTCCACGCTTTTCGATTCCCGTAAACACACCTTCTTCGTTCTCTGGTCCTAATCGAGTTTGTTAAGCATCAGTCCTGTTTTTTTTTTGTCGCTGACACATTTCGGTCATTTTTAAGATACATTTTGGTCGCTGAGACAATTCGGTCAATTGTTGTACAGTTGTGTTAAAACTCGCCATAACAGTGTTCATTAGCCTAGGAGGTATATTTTCAGACATTCTGACCGAAATGACTTGATTTTTTTCGGTTATTTCAAAAACAATTCGGTCTAAGACCGAAAAAAATCTAGATCAGCACAGAGCGGCGTGCCTTGGCTTTTCAGAACTATCGTTCAGCTTTTGTAACCGAAAAGCGTCGGTTCGAATCCCCATCGCGGTACCCGCTTAGGTTTGACCTCCAAGCAAGGCGCGTGCGAAGAAACCATCGACGTCAACCGATCGCTGCGGCGACCTCCTAAGCTGGCAGCAGATTGGCCAAAACAACAAATCCGTTCACACGCGCTTAATGCAATGGTCACGCAGAGCAAAGTGCGCAGGAACGAGCGACGACTCACCGGACGGCATGATACCGAGCACGAGCTTCGGATAAGCGAGGTTGGTGCAGCCGGCCGAGCTCTGGCAAAGCTCCATGCAGTGGGGGCCGGGAACGCAGATCAAGTCGTCTGCAAGAAGAAAACAAAACTAATTTGTTTGGCCGGAAAATGCTGTATCGGCGCATGCTTCCGTCGGAATTGCAGAAATTTATGAAGATCATATTCGTTTGCAGTCAGCACGACAGAGGGACACAGTTTAAAAACCGTCACCGAAGCTGATCTCTGACAGAAGGAGCGGATATTGCGACATGTTTGACATTCTGATCAGATCTCTCAAAAAATAGGGGCAATATACGCACCAGGGTGTAGAATGCAAGTGTAGCTTCGCGGCACAGCTGCTTTTACTTGCGTTCGACAATCTCGCCTTAACGGCAGACAAACAGCGAAAGCTTCTATCAAACTGCTCCAGTGAGAATGTTTGCTATAAATACGCACGTCATCGCGCTTCGTTTGGCGGAATTGCAAGATCCCACACCTCGTCAGAATCACAGCGTAGAAGAACGCGGGGTTAAAAGCAGGGTTGCCAGATGAAAATTTCAATAAAAAAACAGACGGTGTTGAAGAGGCCAGAAAATAGCCAAGCCGATTGTTTAAAGGCTAGCAAAAAATCAAACTTTGTGGTATTGCTATTCTTTTGTCACAAAGAAACATCTAGATTACAAGAATATCATTCGAAACTTTCTTCGAAATTGAGCTTAAGTCTTGCTTGGCCTTGCACTGGAGCTAATTACTGATAATTCTCTGACTTTTCATGGTTTGTGAGATTGCACAATTTGGGTACAATGGTGCTACAGTTTGCATGCTGATCCATTGGTAGCTTTCTGCACCCATACGAAAGTCATCTCCCATTCACTTCTTGCACTTAGACCAGAATCATAAGAGCCCTCCCACTTCCACGACGTCACTGTCGTATTTCTATCGCGGAGGCGCAGATCTGTCTGCTGGCGTTGAGCCTGCTTAGTGCTTGCAACACACTACACAGTGCGCACATACCAGTGATCACGCAAAAGTTTATTTCGAATCTCGCACCCTTCAAATCTTACCAACATCAGAACGCGGGCATCGGTCTAAGGTAGCATTTTTTACAAAAATTGTTCAAATGTGTTGCCAAAAAATGGGAATAGTGAATTTTCTTCTTCAGAGGAAACTTTCGGCGCAAAAAGGCCAAATGCATTTTTTAAGGCCAACCAACTTGAGATGAAGCCAAAAGGCCAAATAATGATTTTAAGCTAACCAACTTGAAAGGCGTGAAGAGGCCATTGCGTTGCCAATGACCTCTTCAGACCTTGGCCTGTCATCATTGGCTGCTTGTTAATAAATAAAATAAATAAAAACCAACTTGAAACGAGATCAGATTTCTGAAATTTGGCCTAAGAAGGCAAGTCTGGCAACCCTGGTTAAAAACTGGGAGGAATGCACCAGAGTTCGAATTTCAGAGCATGCATAATGGCGAGAAACAGAGGAATGGGGAATTATGAGGAAATGCACCACCACATACTCTTCTCAGTCTAGCAGTCACTTAAGCCAAATTGATTTGTTGCGTCAATATCGCAGTGGGAGTAATAGGCCGGCAACTAAGACAGTGCAGCACACTTCGCAGTCGAACAAGTTATGCCGATGGTCTACCAATCAACGTGACACATTTGTTCGCAAACTGCCATTTTCACGAGTGTTTGCCGTCTTTGCCGGGGGAGGGGTATTTCAGACACGTTTGGGGGAGAACGTCATTCAGGTAGGTCAGGCCTGGCATTTGCTTGCTCGACTCGTGGCAATGGCCACCACGATCGCAGCCACCTGGGTTTGCTCAGTTTTGCCACAAACCAAAGTTCGGCGCAGTCCCGTCGCCTAGGCTTGGCCTCCCAAATCGAAAATATGAAACACTATAAAGTAGTTTTGTCAATTTTTAGAATCTCAAGCCCC
>Ga0210059_1016460_pt1 | contig 10672 bp, 7 predicted proteins | sample Ectturendosymbi2_FD_188042 | JGI IMG/M metagenome (GOLD analysis project Ga0210059, IMG submission 188042) | Ecteinascidia turbinata endosymbiont from Florida, USA - Sample 2 (SPAdes) (version 2) | ecosystem: Host-associated > Tunicates > Ascidians > Unclassified | place: Key West, Florida... | reverse complement strand
ATCCCTGGTATCTTTTCTATTGTTTTTATATCTTGGTGGAAGGACTCTCCTTGCTCTTCAATCATTGCTTCTAAGTTTTCAGGAAAATAGTTTACATGACTATGAAAAAATGAACCTTCACACTCATATTGCATACTAATTTTTCGTAAGAATTTAGCAGCTGTTTTGAAAGGTCGTAATAGTTACGAGCTTTAAAATATCCAAGGAAGTTTTCGACAACTGCTGTAAGTGACCGCCAAGCATTTTTACGAGAGTTGTCGAGGTAAGTGGAAAACATTTGTCCTGCACTCAAACGTCATATCTCAAACGTCGAGAACCATAAAAAATTCCAGCCCTCAACTTTTCAGTGCTCAGCGCAGGGAACTTTTCATACAAACATGCAAAGCAGTCACTTTTACCTATTTAAAGCTTTTGCAAACTCTTTTCATACTTTGATATGGAAATGAGGAAGTAACACCTCGTTTGGATTAATCAAAGGAAAGTGTATAATATTTCTTTTACCAATCTCAAGTCTTTCTCTCTTTGGCCAACTTTCCGAAGTCCAATACTCTTGGCAAGCCCTGCTGTCCCACAGACACAAGAAACATGGAAAGCTTGTGTATCCACTTTGTTGCCCAACCAATGTGCACAAATTCTTCTGATTTATTGCAAATCATCCAGTCATGCTCATCAACTATGGTACCAGGCACAGACTATTTTGATAGTCTTTTATTGTAGTTACCGCTTATAACTGTAGCAGAGCAATTACATTGTCTACTACCTGTAAAAGAACTAAAACACAGAACTTAAACGGCAAATTGGAGACTACTGAAAGGCTAATGAAGAGTTACTGGAAGGCTGCTGGACATCTGCTGGGAGACTGACAATACAACAGACTCAGCCAAAGAAATCCGAAAGCAACGAAGCATGAAAAACGTCAGAAATACGCCAGAACTTCAAAAGCAATCGGATTGGAAGCTTATAAACAAACATGGTAGTCCTTCCCAGCAACACAGGAAATACAAACACGTTTAGGTAAATTGTAGGGACTTTCCCAGTGATAATGCAGCGCTTCCTAGCAACACAGGAAGTGCAAATACCTTTAGGTAAAATATAGGGATTTTCCCAGTAACAACAAACACCTACCAGGTGATTACATAATTATCATGTAACCTTACATAAAACAAACATGACGTCGTTTCCTGGGCAACGATAAATTATGCACCAATCATACCCTCAAGCAGGTGTCATACACTGATCAGGCAGGTGTCATACACTGATCAGGCAGGTTGTCTAGGATACGATTGTTACATTAATTAAGTAAAAGCATGCCTTGAGTGCATGACTTTTGCCAATAAAAAGGGCTGGATTCACAAGCCCAGACCAGAGTGCTGCTAGCATCACCTGAAAGACTTGTCTTTCCTGACGGCTTCACTCTCTCTCGGATTGTACTGCCCAATATGGTCAGACATCAGAGATAAAACCCGAAGGCTCTGCCTTACAAATATTCTCAGGCTCGGAAGGGATATTGTAAGTGTCGCACTCAATGTCAGGGGAATACCTGTTATAGTCAACGACTTGAGCTCTTCAACCTAAAAACGAAATTAGGTTCGTTTTTAGTTTACAGACGTGACTGGCCCCACGAAATTCTGTCACTCTGTTCCACAAAACGGCTTGTCCGGGACGCTCCCTGACAAATTGTTTTATAAAAACGGCTTGTTCCACGTAACCGCTGACAGACTGTTTCATAAAAATAGCTTGCCAATCCGCTGTTACTATGAACCATAAGTTCTAGATAACATGCTTGGACATATCTTAAAATGTTTTGTACTAATGAAACTCTGTCATTTTTTACAATAAATTAACTTTGTCAGAATGAAGTTCTGTCACAATAAATGAAAACAATAGAATGTCAAAACTACTTACTATTGAAACAAGTTATCACTAGGGTTAAACACTTGCAAATCAATAGGCTCTGTTTACCTGACAAACCAGGAAACAGCTGAGGTATTAAGATACTGACTCATAATTTCCTGACTGAGGCAAACACCTTAAATAGGAAATGCCAACCATGGTCAGGCGATTTAATATAAGCTCTACTTCTACTAGAGATAAGCTATCTAAATAGATAATCGCTATAACTGTTTAAAACTGTGCTGCTAATTGCAGATACACCTCAGAAAAAGCACTCTGTGTCTGTAAGATTCGAGAGAAATTGTGTGAACTGTAAAAGATTCTAAATTGGTAAGTGTTCTTATTTAACAATGCGACAATGATATACTAAACAATATAACACATTTGAACAACCTTTATTTGTGTTGAGTGATTATAACTTAAAGTAGGGAGGTGTCGGAAGCAATAGGGGAATCAAACAGACCTTGACCTGCGAATATCTCCCTTGATGTAGCTGCTAAGACGAACCCACGTATTAGCCATAGTTACATCTAAATACTTTCTTTTAAGCTCTATTACAGACTAAAAGACAAGTACATAACAGGCTACCACTGACTCACTCGCTGTGGGCCTACGCGGTTCAACAACAGCTGAACAGCATTTCAGCACAACTACTGATTACAAAAACTGTTTTCAAGTTAAAAATGGTGGAAGATAACTTTTGGTGAGGTTGTTCAATATTTTGCGAAAAACTGCAAAACGTATGCCCTCTAGCGGCTAATCCTGACCAGATGTACAAAAACTGCAAAACGTATGCCCTCTAGCGGCAAATCCTGGCCAGATGGACTGAAACAGATGCGAACTCAGCGCCCCCAAAACCGTTACAAACTTCAAGTCCCCAAAAATCTTGTATACCGGTGTTATTAGTCGATTTAAAAGTAGCTAATTCAACGTTAAATGCAAGCTCGCAATCAGGGTGGCAAACTGAGCAACTGCCCACTTTACAAAATTTTACAATTTCCTAAAAACCACGCAGTTTTTTGCTGTTTATGTGAGTTTTTGTAACATACCAAGGTTTCTACCCAAACAAAAATTTAGAGTAGTTGCAGCTCTGGGTGAGTTTATGCATTGTGCTATTACATTGAATTCATATCTTTCAAAAATGACTTTGGAAGAGTCGGTGCCTCCCAAGCAAAAACCTCACTTCCAGTGGAAATTCCCTAACGTTTTTGGTCTATTGGTAGGAACTTATTTACATTGTCCAAGTCAAGGCTTTCATGAAATTTATCCCGGGTAGAGTTAAAGTTTATTCTATTCAATGTTAATTCGTACTGTTGTGCTTCTTCGCTTCCAAGGTTAAGTGGCATCATCAAAAGATAAAATCATTGTTCTGATAAACTCCAGCTGCATCTTGAATTCACTGCAAATATTTAAACGCCCAAAGCAGCAATATCCGTAGATGTTTCACATTACTTATATTACAGTCAACAGTTACTATACCCGAAGCACTGTAATCATTGGCTTGCCTTCAGCTTTTAAAACATATCGCCAAAGTTGTTACTTAGCAGTTAAATGTCGGCTACAGGCAGTATAGTGAAAGGTGACAACATTCAATTAAAACAATGTCATTCCTTGCTACAGTCATGATAGTTGGAATGGCATTTCGTTGAGGATTTTACGAAAATGTGACAACATAAGCGTCCGTATTTAGGTGCCACATTACAAAGTAAGGTAACGTTGTTACTCTTTCAAGAGAGTAAGATGGCGCCTCCCAGACCACAAAATTAGCAGGGTGGCTATAATTTTGTGGCTACAAACCGGCACATTGCGCAATTTAGGTGGCAAAACGTTTCAATATATCTCGAAGTACAATGCGAAATTTACAGATTAAAAATGAGGTCATCTCTTTTTCCCTCGACGGAAACATTAACGACAAGGAACGATGCTCATCTGCATCGTTCTTTGCCGCACTGCCAGCAACACGTGTCTGTTTTTTTCCGGGACAATCCAATAACTGGCCTGGAGACGACCCAACAATCGGGCAGCATGGTTTTGCGAAACAACAAAAGGACATCTGTAAGAACTCTGAATATGAATATACTGTAATACACTACAACCATCTCAGCCCGCAACCAACGCTAGCACTGAACAAACGTACACGCAATCAAATGCAACAACAAACACATAACGGAACGGTATCACGGCGAGCTGATCATACGCAAATGAAGAATCCTTGACAAAGCAAATATGTTTCTTCAATGTCGGTTAATATTTCCGCTTAAATTGATCTGCATTAATAGAGTAAACTCGCATATCTTACTACAGCAGTTTCTAGCACTCTAAAGATTTCGCTTGTTGGAAAAAGCATTCGTTTGCCACTGATCTGGTTTTAAAGTATAGTCTACCGCGTAACAAGCGCACACCGCTGTTCACACCATTTAAGCAAACATATTTTTACAAACTAGACCACAAGTAATTGCCACTTGGTTTTACTACGCGTGTGAACAATTCTACAGTTTCGCTTGCACCTTGCAATGAGTACCATATTTGCACATCGCATTGTGTAGTGTGTCAGTTAAAACCAATGGAGCAAAGCCAGGAAATCGCCACCCCTTCACTTTATGCATTTGGAGACACCCGGACAAGCAATGCATGCCCCAATTTTAGGGGAAAGGAACACACGCGTTAGAGATGTTTTTTCATCACAGAAGTAGCTTTTCCGTCCATTTTTTCCATACACCACTGATTAGCACTGACAAGTTGTGAATACAGTAGAGTTTTTGCAACAGCAAAATGCGCATGAGGAAAAGTGTTAAAATATTTTGGCTAGCGTTGACAAACTAAACACGTGGAAAACTCTGAACATCGCAAGAAAAGCACGTGGAGCGACGTAACACGACGTGACGTTAATTCTGGAAACCGAGTAGTATTTCTCATGGGATGAAGGTTTCGCTGGCAAGTTTAATCCCTTGGAGTGCAATCTCCTGTAAGGAAGTCAGCTGTGGTCAAATCACGCGACTTCAAGTGGAAAAAATCTGAAAATTACCGCGCCATCAAGTTTTGCAGGTAACGGCGGATTTAACTTGGAAATAAACAGCGGAGCGCTATCGCAGACAGTTTCGTGTCCACACGACTGAATAACAGCATGGCTTAAAACAACGATAACATTGACAAACTGCAAGACCTGATGGTATTTGAGGAGCGATTCAGGCAACAGCTCAAATAAGGAACATTTATGACACAAATATGCACACCCGTCACGAGCCAAATAACGAGACGCGATTGGTGGAACATGGCTGGAGCAACCTGTTTGTTTCACTAAGTGGAGCATGGACAGAGGAAAGCGGAAGGTGTACGTCCATTTAACTTCTTTTTGTCCCATTCACTCAAGAACAAAACACAAACATCACTCAGTAACTGCGCAACTAGCTTCGCAACTGGCAATGAAGAATTCTCAGGCAGCAAGAAAGGCGATCGATGCACAGAGGCGCACATCAACAGATCAAATCGGTTACAAAATCCGAACCACCACAAAATAGCCATAAACAACGAACGATCTAACAGTACTATTGAAAAGAAGAAACCTTCTAGGTAAGCACCAAGCAACGACACAATTGCAGGGTAAAGCTCCCAGCATAACCTCAACAACACCAAAGCTGGTACATGAAATACCACCACTAAAGGAATCGCATTTTCTAACATGGAATTGACTAGGCAGACCCTCAATGGTTTGCAAAACGAATATCATGCGAGCAAGATGAAGAGTGCAGTGATCGGTCAATCTACGTATGAGCTTGTACAAACATCCGATGGGCAATACAAAACATACAGAGACAACAGTGATAACAAAACCCTTTTCATAGTTCTGTGTTTGAAGTAATCACATTTTGACCATGTCCGGTTTAGAATTTCGGGTATTGCCAACTAGTAATATGGTCGAAGAACGTGCTTCTGCGAACTCGACACACTTTTGAGGTTAGCAAAATCGCGCAAAAGGCTTGCTACCAGCCTAGGAAACGAACACATTCCAATGTGCGTTAGGAAGGTTCGATCACAAAAGATGAAGCTGTGGGTGAAATGCAGACATTGCACAAAAATCGCTGCACGCGGACCCGTTCAGGCATTTGTTCCTTTTGAGAACATAGTGGCTCCGGTAGCCTATTTTGAGCAGATTTACTGGTAACTTTGACAGTTTGGTGACAGAAGTGATTTAACTCAAATCAAATATGATACAATACCGCTTAAATGCAAGTTATTGCAGCCCCAGAAGCATCAAACTCTTTGGGCCACTTCAGGTGAGAACTATTTCAAAGGCTACGACTACTGTTTCTAACTTTCAACAAAGTTACGCCACATACCTGGTAATAAAATATCAGTATCACTTATCAGCAGAAGACATGTTGTCACGTTCTAAAGCGAGAACAGATTATATAATCTTTCAAAATGCAGTATTTTAGCAAACCCTGCTGCAGAGCATACAGGGTTCGCAATGCAACGGGGTTCATGTATGAAGGGTTCTGGTACCGGAAGAAGTAATCGTTTAAATTTCAATTCAACGATTCAATTGCACACTCGTTTGCTTTAGCCATGCGCCAAGTGCCAGACAAAGTAAAACAGGACAGAGCCAAGTGCCTGATACGCCTTCAGTTAAAGGCAAGTGCAGCCAACTTGAAGTATTTGGAATCGAAACTCTACAGTGCTTGCAAAGCTGACTACTTGCGGCAGTAAATTTCTACATTTTTTTGTTTAGCACAGTGGAAACAAAATAAAAAATTTGAAACCTGTTAGAGCTTTTGGCATGTGAACCGGTTCTCGATGCAAAGTCACCACCAAGCCACACATAAACTACTAGAAGTCAATCTTTTTCATATAAGTCGCGCTGTTGCGGTTATACACAATGACGTGCTGCTAGTTTTATAATAGCTGTGATTGCAGAATACAGGTGAAGGATATAGCAATATTAAGATCAACCATACTTTCTTTACCAGTGAAAATCCAACAGCAAAAAAATATTTCTATTCTCCATGCTCTCGTTTTCGCAAAGGTTTTAAAAACATGCATACTTTTGTTTAGTTTGCCTGTACTGATGAAAATGGCTCGACGCAAATGCTTGCTAAAAACCTAACACAAACTTGTGCTGAGAACTACCAACCTGATATTGCACAAGTGAAAAAAAGACAAACAATAATGTAATGCGAACACGGTGAGCAGGGCACAAATGGCGCAAAAACAAAACGGGCACCCGCGTTATAAAACCCTGCTCTAAAATTGTTTGTCGGCACACTTGCTTCACCATAGCAACAGCGCAACGAACTTTCGTTCGACTAAAACGTCAGTCATCGCAGAGGAAGCACAAAACAAACACGCTAACTGATGATTCCAATACTGTTATGGCGCACTACATTTACCAACAAGGATACGTGAAACGTTAAGAAATCGTTGGGCAATACGCGACACGACAAAGAGCGTTGCGATAAATACGTACATCAGCTTACACGAGTTGTAAATAAATCGCACGAAACGGTTGACTACCTTTCAGTCCGTGGCTATTGGCGGAAATTCTCCGTGATCATCAAGCCGCAGTTTCTGTGGATATTCGGGAATGAAAACGTCAGACTCACTTGTGTTGAACAATACCGTTGGGAGCTCGACACGGGCGTCGCTTGATTGAGTTTCAGCGCTGCTTGCATTGCGTATCTCATTTGTGTTTTCCTGTGGACCCTTATTTTGAATTGCTTGCGCGTAAGTGGTTGTCTGGCAATGAAGAAACCTATTGGAAGTTTTGGCTGGGATTTTATCGATACGGTAATTTTTGACCAGTGTGCAATCTCCGCCTTGTGTTGGGTCAATGTCGTAAACGTACAACACTCCTTCCGCGGAAACCACGAACAAGCGTAACTTCTGCTCGACCACCGTCAAAGAACAGATGTTTTTCAAATCAGTAAAGGGAAGCTTAGCTGTGGCAAACGCTCTTTCCATTGCAAAAAGCTCATTCATTTGCGTCGGTAAATAAGCACTTGAAGAAGAGACAACTTTGTTGAAACAATCTAAACCAGCTTTTTCAAAGTATTCAAGCCAAGTGGAAGCAGAAACGTGGTTTTCACCAAGTGGAGACTCCAGCATTCTCTCACCCGCCTTTTGATCCATTTTAAACAAGTGCACAGTTTCCGTGTTACTGGATGCTGCCAAAAACGAAGAGTTGGGACTAAACGACAGCGAGTAAATTGAGGCATATCGTTTAACTCCTCGTCGAAATTCAAACAGTTTTTGTCCATCAACCACCGAAAAAACCCTGATTACAGTACCTTTCACAGATGCCGTTGCCAATTTAGACGCACTTCTATTTAAAGCCAAAGCAGCCACAGGGCTACTGTGAGCAGATATCGCAACTTGAGCTGTTCTTTGCGCCACATCAAACAATTGCACTTCTCCGATATCAGCAGATCCGGGATAAGCCAGTATGTTGTTGTTGTCCTCAACACCAAGTGCGCAAATTCCTCGCGGATTAGGCGCCAGACCGTTGATATTATACAATTTCTCAGGCTTTTGATTCAATGAATATATGCAGAACATGCTTTCAAGCAGAACAACCAAGTGCTTCACGCTGAGCTTCGCTGCCAAGATCGTGTTTGGAAACCTGCAAAAGAAAAAATCCGAAAAGAAACAATTGAACTTTGATGATTTTTTGAAACATCCCGACATATTTAATCAGCCACAACCTATGATATGCATCCACATTCTAAAATAAAAGCTACTTTTGGAGACTTACTCTTCTCCAACCCGCTGTCGTCTGCGGAAAGATTACTGAAAGCAGCAAACGTAAGACTGACGAAATACAAAGAGAAAATCAAGGATCCGTAAGTCTTAGACTAAATGTTTATTTTAGCATTCATTTTGGGATTTAAAAAATTGCCTAAGCGTGGTCACCAGGTTTGCGGAGTCGGAGGTAAAATATCCAACCTTTCCCAAAATTTCTGATTCCGAACTTTCCAGTATTTCTGACTCCGACTCCTTAACATAAAGGAAATGAAGTTCGGCTGTTAAAACCAATGGAAATCGTGGTGCACAGCAAGAAATCTCTCTTTCAACAAAAGTTTCAAAGAAATTGTACCATTTCGACAGGAATTCCCAACTTCAGAATGTGATATAAAAATGATCCAATTGGACATCCGGAGTCGGACAAAAATATCCGACTCCGACTCATAGTGTTGTTAGGAATCCGACTCCGACTCCACCCAAAAACCTCCGACCCCAGCTCCGCAACCCTGGTCACAACTTAATATATGAAGTTAGTATACCATATTAAACTTTATAGTATAAAGTTTATACTAAGAGCAAAAGACTTTTACTTGCTGCTATAAAGTAAAACTGTTCACTTCACATGAAAAGTAGCTTCGTCCTTGGGAGGTCTGCAGCCTAAATGGCCCCCTGGTCCTTTGCAGCCTCCCATCTCCCCATGCATTTCATAAATCGGTGTACTTTACTTGGAAAGTCATCGCAGCACTACATTATAATACTTGTGATGACGTCATTCATTCGTGTGCCCTTTATGCTTGTGCTTCATCACAATAGATGCAATAGTGCCATCACGCGTATACTTTTCTACTACCTCCACGTATGTATCCTCGTGTTCATTCATGTACAGTATTCCCCGCTTATTTAGCCTGTTAGTATGCTACGGTTAGTATGCTCAAAATTGTCCGGTCAGGAATTGCTCGATTTATTCCTGTAATAAAAAAACTGCTTTATAAGCCCAAAACCCCGCTTAATAAGCCCAATTTTCGAACTTGCTTCAAACTGGGTGAAAAAGCGTCGCATCTCACACTTTTTTGTCTTGCTTTAGACAGTTTCACACTTCGTTACGTTGCTGACCTCGTTCTTAATTCAACTGTTTCATCACAAAACGTAGATGTGTGCCGTAACCGATAGGCAAGACAATTGCTGCTCTGTAGAATTTATTTCAAAACGGCGAAGAGACGTGCAGACATACCCTTGTCTAAGAAACTTTTTGTTTCTTAGACAATTTAAAATTTGTGATTTTTAAAAATTTCCTAGCAATGGTGCTGAAATGCCGTCAACGTGTTGCCGCCGACCAACTCAATATCTCCTTGGACAAAATGCATGAATTTGAAAGATTAAACGGCCATGCTCGACAGTTTCCACGTCACCAACAACCAATGAGGCTACTTAACTCTTTATGTTTTTGCACGGAAATGAATATTGTTTTACCGTAATAAACATAGAAAATTGCTCGTTACCTCTAACTGTTGTGCACAGTGTTAATAGATTTAGCGACCTTTAGCGATAGTACAGTCGGCCATACTGTGTCCCACTACAGAAAAAGCAGTAAGAAGGCTAACAAACCTGAAAGCAGTAAGAAGGCTAACAAACCTCTTACCGAGTAAGAAGGCTAACAAACCTGAACTATTTATGCGCGCAAGAGTGGCAAAAATTTGTTCTCCGGTTACTAAGTCCACCCGCTTAATAAGCCCCAAATCGACCGGTCCCGCCGAGGTGGGCTTAATAAGCGGTGACTGCTGTATTTGTGTGTTCCTTGTCATTGCGACGTATGCTTAAAGCCTCGCGCGTTGCGTGTGGGAGTGAAGACGTTACACACAAACTCTCCTTCTAGCTCCTCACTCCACACCATCTTACTTCCACTTTCTATTTTGACAGCAACATGTTATTCCATGGACACAATACAACAGCATCATTTAAAATTAAACCCAGTAACGGTGTCGATTTGATAATTGGTAGCTGCAGATACCTATGGAAACATCGAGAAGTTTTTACCACAATA
>Ga0210059_1016459_pt1 | contig 10672 bp, 7 predicted proteins | sample Ectturendosymbi2_FD_188042 | JGI IMG/M metagenome (GOLD analysis project Ga0210059, IMG submission 188042) | Ecteinascidia turbinata endosymbiont from Florida, USA - Sample 2 (SPAdes) (version 2) | ecosystem: Host-associated > Tunicates > Ascidians > Unclassified | place: Key West, Florida... | reverse complement strand
AAAGTAAAGGAATAATGTTTGACGATTACTTTTTTAATGTGTGTTGTGTAAACTAAAACTTTTTGGTTAGATATCAGATACCCACAGCAAACTACACTACGAAATTTACTATGACCGTTGAAAAATATTGGACACACTTACCTAAACACCAAACCCTAGGCCCTAACAATCAGTTTTCTCAACGTATTTGACATGTAGAATAATACGCTGTGCATGCGCAAATGGCGTATAGTCAGAAATTTCGCAAGTCAGAATTTTCGCTTGGCACCAGGAGGAAAACCGCACTGGGTTTCTTCCAGCCTTCATTCAATTAATGTGAGGTTTGGAACATTTCTCCCAGGGTAGAAGCACTCTGGGTTGGCGCCGTTCGCCCTCCGAGATGCCTGACACTCCACATTTTCGCATTTTGCGACATCAGGAAACCAAGGGAAGGCGTTCCTACGGAAACATTTGCATAGGAGAGGTCTTGAATTGAGTCTAGAGCAAGCGCAGAAATGCAGCACACTACACTTGAATAAGAGAGACCCTGATTTTGCGCTGTCGCTTTAAAAAGGGACAGGGCGAACAATAGTTTGTCCCTTTTGCTTCATCAATCTCCAGGAAGGAGCCATTGACAAATTCAAAAGATGTAAATGAGTGATTATGATGTTTATATGTTTCTGAGTAAGACCTGATTCCGTGCATAGAAAAACATATTTATTTTGGAAAACTACAAAAATTGTAAGCGAGTAAACATTTGGCGTTGAATTTTTGGTGTTGCTAGCTATTAATTTTCAATATGAATGGACGATTTCACATTAGGAAAAGCATTACATCTTATACATTGATGTAGGGAAAAAAATGGTTTGTCATAATTTTGAAAAGTAAAGCAAATAATACTGAAACTATTCGTGGTGACGTCACTGGTTTAGCTTTGTATTGCTCATGCTTTAATTACATCTTATCAACAGTCTCAGTAGCGAAGAGTATAGCTAGCTCACAAGATATGATTTGTAAGCTACCTCTGTACATTTTTGCGTTTTCTTTCTCTTAATAGTCACTTCAAAACTGTTTTCAGAATGGCAAGCAACTGGGCCACTTTACTGTATTGAAAATCTGATGCATTTACTGACCTTTTTGTAAATTCAGAAGGAGATTCAAAGACAGGCACAAAACACACTGCTACGTCTAGAAAGAAACGCAGCATCTTGTGCGCCGCTAGTTAATAGAAAAAGGAAGCAAATCCATTAATTCTACTGCGTCACTGTTTTCTTGGAAATCATTTTAGGAAAAACAAAAAAGTTATATAAACTCCTTAGTTGAAACATGCTTTTAGCAAACCTGATCTATTGGCAATATGCGAGTGTATCCATGGCAATACTTTGAAAATATTTGTATAATAACCGGGAAAGTAGTGCTTAATATTGACAAAGAGTTCTTTTCCGCAAAGCATGATTGCACGACTGGTTCTCAATCTCGTGACACCATTGCTGTGCTGCTGCAGTCTATAGCTGTGGATGCATTTCCTCTTTAGCATTCACGACTATTTTTGAATTTGTCAAAATAGTGAATGTTTAATTTGACAACTTTAAACCATTTACTTCTGGTGTCTTGTTCTTGCCTGCAACGCATTTTACTTCAATTCACCGTATGATTGTATTACACATATTACATTTTATACCCAGAGCAAAAGACTTACTAACTATTATACACTGTTCCCTTTACACTATAAGCACCTTGATCTTTAGGAGGACTGCAGCCTAGATGACCTTTGGTCCTTCGCAGCATCCCACGCCGTGCGTTTTATACATGGATGTACTAGGAAGTCATCGTAGTTCTACATTATAATAATCATGATGGCGGCATTCATGCGTGTGTCTTAATAGCTTGTATTTCATCAAAGTACTGTAAAAGCATTAGCGCCATCAAGCGTATACTCTCTGCTACCGCCATGTACTGTATATATCCTCGTCTTCTTTCATGTATTTGTGTATTTCTCTTTACTGCGATGCATGTTTAAAGTCTAGCGCCTTGCGTGTGGGAGTGAAGACGTTACAAAATACAACTTCAAAGATATTCTGACGACATCCTAATTTGACACATTACAAAATTGACTTTGACCCGTTGTATATGGTGAAAATTGGGGTTGATGCATTTGCCACGAAAAGCAAAGAGCGTTTATTGCAACACTCCATTTTTCTTCTCATCTTACTCAGCCGACATGGACGTAAACTTGTAACTAGAAATGCAATGACTTGACGGCCAGCAATCACCAGCCGTCAACACCGTACAACCACGACACTCCCAAAGCTTCTCACACGGAAGCCGGTCGTATGCTTTCTCGAGGTCGACAAAACGCGTCTTTGATGTCCTCCCAAGAATTCTCAAAAATTTGCTGGAGAGTGAAAGTTTGGTCTGTAGTGCTGCGGCCGTTGTCAAAGTAATTATTTCTGACTTATTATTGTTTGCCGGTTATTTTGCTTCTCAGCGTAAAGGAATAATGTGTGGCGATTACTTTTTAGATGTGGGTTGCATAAATTAAAACATTTTGGTAAGATCTGAGATACCCACAACAAACTACAGTACGGGATTAACTATAACCGTTGAAAAATATTTGACCTACTCTTAGACCTCACTCATTTTTCTTTTTCTAACCCTAACCCGAACCCGAATACTCATCCGACACACTTACCTAAACACCAAACCCTAAGCCCTAATCACAAGTTTTCTTAGCTTTTTCCATATGTAGAATAATACTCTGCGCAAGCGCACATGGCGTGAAATCAGAAATTTCGATTGGCATCGGGAGGAAAACCGCACTGGGTTTCTTCCAGTCTTCGTTCAATTAACGTGAGGTTTGGAACATTTCTCCCAGGGTGGAAACACTCTGCATTGCCTCCGTTCGCCGTCTGAAATGCCTGACGCTCAACATTTTCACAGCAAATTTTGCGATATCAGGGAAACCAAGTGAAGGCGTTCCTACGGGGGCCTTTGCATAGGAGAGGTCTTGAATTGAGTCTAAAGCTAGCGCAGAAATGCAGCACACTACACTTGAATAAGAGAGACTTGATTTTGCGATATCACGTAAATTAACGGGACGAAGTGAACGATATTTTTGGTCCCTTTTGCATCAAAAATCCCCAGGAAGGTGCCATTCACAAATTTTGGAGATGCAAATGAATGATGATCTTTATATGTTTCTCAATGAAACCTGATTCCATGCAGAGAAAAACATCTTGATTTTGAAAAATTGCAAAAGAGAGTAAGTAAACATTTGGTGTTGAATTTTTGGTTTTGCTAGCTCTTAATTTTTTAATATCAATGGAAGATTTCACTTTAAGAAAAGCATTACATCTTGTACAATGATGTAGGGAAAAAACAGTATGTGATAATTTGAAAAGTAAAGCAAATAATACTGAAACTATGCGTGGTGGCTTCATTGGTTTAGCTTTGTATTGCTTATGCTTTCATTACATATTTGCAACAGTCTCAGTTGTGAAGAGTATAGCCAGGTCATAAGATATGATTAGCAAGCTACCTCTGTACATTTTGCGTTTTCTTTCTCTTAATAGTCACTTCAAAACTGTTTTCAGAATGGCAAGCAACTGGGCCACTTTACTGTATTGAAAGTCTGATGCATTTGCTGACCTTTTTGCAAATTCAGAAGAAGATTCAAACACAGGCACAAAACACATTGCTACTTATAGAAAGAAACGCAGCATCTTGTGCACCACTATTAATAGAAACAAGAAGCAAATCCGTTCATTCCACTGCGTCACTGTTTTCTTGGAAACCATTTTAGGAAAAACAAAAAAGTTATAAAAACTCCTCAGTTGAAACATGCTTTTAGCAAACCTGATTTATTGGCAATATGCGAGTGTATCCATGGCAATACTGAGAAAATGTTTGTATAGTAACCGGGAAAGTAGTGCTTAACTCCTTTATCGAAGTAATGTCGTGCGCAGTAGTATCCCCAGCTCACAATTCCAATTTGAATCCAACAACTTTGATTTGACGATGAGTTGTATACCTGAGAACAGCAGCATTTGCTATACGATTTACGATAAATAACACACGAAAAATAACTGTTCGCAATAAAAATGTCAATTTTCGTATCAATTTTCGTTTCCAGCGAATCAATGTATTTAATGCAGTTTAATTAAATTATTACGTGCAGATAGTTTAACGACACGACAAGATAAATATACGTCAATTCAAAATTGAATAGTGAGTGACAATTTGTTTCCGCTGATTCCTTTAAAAATCAGTTGTCTCATACTCAACAAGTTCAGTTTATTTCTGCATCTCCACCAAGTACAGAATACGTAATCTGGAATGCAGGTACAGGAAGCGACGGTGGTAGCTGTCATCAAGACACTGCCCCCACAAGTTCACGCAAACAAACAAAATACAAATGATGTAGGCTGAGGGATGCGGATTGCTGCAGTTGCAACCTGAATATTATCTGAATGAACTCAAAATGCATTTTTGATTTGTTCAAAATGTGGTTTTATAACTTACTGCAGCGTTTGCAGTAATATTTGCTTTTTGTTTTTCACTATGTGTGTGGAAACACAGGCCCGAAACATGCAAGGCATTAACAGCAAGTCACAGCACTTACACCTAGCCTACCCATTTCAGTAACCCAAAGCAAACAAACAAACAAACAAATAAATAAGTGAAAAACGAGATACATGTCCAACAAGCTTCAGTGTACGTAAACTTAGACTAAACGTGATCGTTCATATATAAACTAAAATAAAATGTTGATGTTGAAGCAACAAGATCAGACAATAATCATTGATCACTTCATAAGCTATTCAGCACATGCACAAAGTGTTTTTGTTTTCAATCAGCTTTTAAGCAAAAAGAGATCATTTACTCAACAAGATATCATTATTGAAGTCTCACTTCAGCCACAAGAGGACCGCCACTATCTCCTTGGCAGGAATCGACCACTTGGTTCCCAGACATGCCAAGCGCACACAACATTCTTGGGGTGTGATAAAACGTTCCATCTCTCATATGTTGAATCGCATTTGCGCACCTTAAAATGGTATTCTAGAATTCAGTATTCATGCTTGCAAAAACGAAGTTTTGTTTCACCTATTGGCTCCAACGTAAATCTTTATCAACAACAACACCGCCCATGATAATGGCACGCTTTTGGCTTCAACAATGTTGAGTAAATATGTTTGGGAGCATTCGCACCGCATCGCTGTGCTTGTCAATTGCTGTGTAAATGAGCGATGAGTTCACACATTTTACTGCGAACATCCAAACTTCTCTTTACGTTTCTGCGTACAAGCGCTCTATAGACCAGAGATGGCCATGGATTCGAAGTGCCGGAGTCGACTCCGGTAGGATTCTGAGTTTCTTTCGGACCCGGATCAGGAGTCACTTTTCAATTTCGTCAGTAGCAGGAGTCTACGTGGTAATTTCTTAAGTGAAATCATGGGTAAATTACGGTTGGATCTGATCGATAGTACCCGGAGTCTGAACAAGAGTCGGATCGTCAAAATTATAAAATTTCCGAACCAGGATCGGGATTCAAATATTCTTATCTTAGAATAGGAGCGGATTCGTTTGAAAAAGTGACTCCAGTAACCTCTGTTATGGTCACGAGTGAACTATGTAGCCCGGGTAAATTTCTTTGCAGTATGGGTCGGGAAGAAAACGTAGTGAAAACATGAGTGATAGCCTTTACAAACTCACAATTTTGTGTAAGGTGGTTTTGCATATTTTGTAATAATATCTGCAAAACTGATAAAATGACATGATGTTCTGTGTGAAAGTATTAACCAAACTTACACATGAGTTCTCTTAATTTCAACGTGGCCTTGCTTCAAAGTATAAGATGGCAGACCTTGGTTTGTGAGGCCAAAACCAGTCACTGCGGTGAAAATATGTGGTGTTTTGTAGGTCAGCATTTGTTCTGAAAAAGAAAAACTATGTATGTTGCATTGAACAAAATTGGGAACGACTGCGGATGGAAAGTCGCATATTCTTTAATTAAGAAAGATTGAAACGAATTCCAAAAAAATGTGCTAATGCAAAGACTTCTTCAACAATGTTTTATTAATAGCATTTTGGGCAGAAAATGTTACAATTTTTATATGAAAAAAACACATGATAAGAAAATCGTAGAAATACGATTGTTAAAAGTAGATCATTATATATCACAGAGGTTGCTGCTATGCAGGACTGCAATAGGTTCCGAAATAGCTTCGGATAGAATCAAAAAGTGTGTCGTGGTATGCTCATGTATGGCAATGGCACTACAAAGTTCAAAATACACGAATCACATAATAGTTTGAAAATTTCATTTAAAGTGTCAAGGTGTTAAGGTGTTGAATGCGGTCCGTCCTTTTATTCAAATGCATGGTTTAATCGCGGAGCACTTTGTGTGAAATAAACAACCGTTTGTGTATGTATGTCATACCTTGATCTTCGCAATTTCTTTTCCGAGTTAATGCATCGTTGTTATAACTTCTTTTGATCCAGTCCGTGGCACAACCATTCTTCGTGCAAGGCAAACACACTGGTCTTATATTTGAAGAATACTGCACTCCATCACTCCTACCAGTGGCAACAAGTCTTTCGTTTTTGAAACTATACTCTCTTCCAAGTTTTATCTTTGAAGAAGAACATTAGTGAGTGTGAATATTTCTACAGACAACAAATAGGACAGTGAACATATTTTTTAGCGAATTTTCTGATAAAGAGAACACTTTATAGTAAGGGTCACCAACCTTTATGTAACTGAGACCTACTTCTTGGGTACCGATTAACGCTAAGGGCAACTAGTTTCATATAAACTTTTAAAATACAAATTTTGCTCAATTTACCTTTAATTATGTTACCATTAATGATGTTGATCTATGTGACGATACTCATCATCTTAATGCCATTTTCAAAACAGGCCCGCGGACGACCAACGTGGTCCTTGGGACCTGGTGCCCGCGGGCACCGTGTTGGTGACTCCTGCTTTATAGTAATGGATGCACCATCAATTTACGGTTTAACTGCTGGACACACTGCTTCAATGAAATATCAACGTTTCCCAGTAATCTTGTATTTGAGTCATGCAATGCGTGCAACACACAAATTTGTGCTTACGTTAACTTACCAAATAACAATATCCAAGAAAAAACGCAATGAAATTTTCAATGAATAATACAATTTGATCTGTAATTTCTCATAGGATTGGGTGGAGTAAAATAATACTAGATCAGCTATGTCCAACCCAAATGGCTTACTGAGTCAAAAATTATGTTACTATCTTTGCCAGGGCCGAATAATGAGTGACATACTAGTGTGGGACGCACATTGAATGACTTACTTTGATCTTAGTAAACTAAATTTATCTAATGTAGTAAATGCGTTCGAATCCTAACTGCAATGGTAACAGACGTGTAAAAGTGGCACTGAGGACCACCTGTGTCAAAAATGTCAAATTCAAGATTATCAAAATAAGAACCGGTTGCCAGTGTTGTAAAATACTTTCACTGAAGCTAAAGTCTCAACTGGGCCGCACAAAACCATCGACTGGACCGCGGGTTGGACACAGTGGTACTACATTAACAGATGTACCTGCAGTTTTGCATCTACACACTTCCTATGAGGTTTAACGCCATTCTGAACATACAACTGACCAAAGCGACGTCGTAATCAAAGTTGTGATCAGTTCGATTCAATCTTATGAAAGAATAGTTTTCGTGGACAATTATCTCATCAGGCTTGAATATCTTTGTTTGCATTTGTTCATCTTCTTTGGCAAATCTAAGTCGATGTGTTCCTGCAAATATATTCAATCTTTAAGAGAAAAGGATATTCAGTGAAGAGGTGAGATGTTACATGAGTCAGGTTATGATAACTGTAGTTCTACCCGGGCGATCGTCCCGGCGTTTACTACAGTACTTTATAAATTTGTACACCGCGCTTCGCCTGCTAAACTCGTCAAACCACAAATGTGCTTGCATCGAATGAAGCTCTATTTGTTACTGAGAGCGCAATGGAGCACATTAACGCGAAGTTTGGAAACGCTGTGTCATCTGTCAGGTGAGAGAGAGAGAGAGAGAGAGAGAGAGAGAGAGAGAGAGAGAGAGAGAGAGAGTTTATTGGCACAAACATTAAACAATTTCATGCAAATATAAAATCATGGCGCTGGGACACCGATAAAAAACTTGCAAATCAGGTTGTCTCGTCGGGCGCCCCTCGAAATTTTCATAAATTTCTATCGTGGTTTAAAGTTGATGGCCGAATTAGTGCGAATTTAAAAAGGTTATATTTTTGAAGAGGTTGCAGTCTGCTGGATGTTCAACACAGTTGCGTGGGAGTGCCGGGTCGCAACCGCCATCTATCGTTGTTTGCTCAGTTCCGCAAGAAGCTGAAGATGGCAGAGAAAGTGTAAACCGAGCTAAAATGAAACTCCATCTCTTTCGCATCCAAGCAGACGACTGTTGCTCTGTAGCAGTTCATATTTTTGTGCCAAGAGGAGGTCAATTCTCCCACATCTGTAAAAGCCAACCGCATGAGGAGCCATGTGCACTGTGGTGTACAAAGCTTCACAAGTTGTGCAGAAGCAACTCATGATGGTGAAGAGAATTCATGATGGTGACGAGAAGTTATATGCACAACAAATCCTGAAAACCACAGCTCACAAGCAACTACCCTTTCCCAGGAGGCAGACCACGCTATACAGGCAGTACACAGGCGGATACAGGCAGTGTGTTTAGGGGGGGCGATGTTAGTTATATTTGGCAGTGAAGTCTCATTACCGATTCGCTAAGAGAGAGATGAAATACACTTCACAACACTGCTGTGACAAAACAATGGACGGCAAAATGGCCTTATATCGTGAATGCTGTTTTCCAAATTGTACAAAAACATGGTGAAAAAAGATACTTTCGTAGATTTTAGGGGTGGCGATCGCCCCAATCGCACCCCTAGATCCGCCCCTGCTAAGCACTGCGGGTTTAAAGCCACGAGACTGGTCGCTTCAGTCGGACTGCTTACTAAGCAACAATAATAAACAACACATCCTGCTCTTTTACCAATAAGAATCAGTTTCACTTGTGCGTTCTCGCGTAAGAGCTCAGGCTAGTGGTTAAAATGTTCTAGAAAACTCTTGGTTGTACTTTGCGATAATCAATGGTTTCATAAGTAAACATTTGCAAAATAGCATATAAACTAAATCTAAAAATTTCTAGCAACAATTATTTTACTTAATACTACAAAGTACTTCTCGTGCCAGCGTCCCACTCTCCTATCATTTCCAAAAATGTGACTTGCTGTCAGGATCCATTTGTTGTTAATGAGAGATCCCCCCGCCTCTTAGTGCTTGAAACATCTGACAATGTAACACTGCAGTTGCAAATATAAAAAACAGAAGCACTTGTCTCTCTATCCACCAATTGAATATGAAGTATCCAGACATCAACTACTTTTGTTCGTTCATTTGTCTTTTAATAAAATTAAAAATACCTCGCGAATATATAACATTAACTTACAATATTGCCAAACTTAAGGAATCTTCTGGAATAAGGCAGATAGGAGAGAAGCCAGATGACATGCAATGTTTTCTTTTTCCGACCTCGTATTGCTCTTATTTCATAGTCAACTGCATTTCTGCGATAGCTCATGTAAACACAAACAGTTCAAACAAATATGTTAAAAAAAGTAGGATGATTAACGTGTCTGTCTTAGTGAGTTTCGTCGATGAAAGTGATTTTCTGCAGGAATGTTGAAGTTCTGAATAATTTGTTGAACTTGCTTTATTTATCACGCCCTCAATCAAAATTCCCTTGCAGATTTATACATTTCATTGCTATTTCGCGAAATCATTCTACACTAATTGCATAGGCAGCTTTATTTGAAATTCATAAACTTTTCAGTTGCAGCTACATGTTTTGAAGAACGTTAGAAAACATACTTTCCAAAACATTTTTTGCAAGCAATATTGATTGTAAATATTGTGACTGATGCCTGACGTATAAGAAACAAGTCAAGGTTGTTATTTGAAAAAAATAACAAGGAAGCCTATTTTTCTTTCAAAGAACGGCCAATCCCTGGCTGACCTCTCCGTAATGACTGAAATTAGCAGTGATAGCAGCTTGCCAGGGCCAGGATCCAGCATCAGCAGTTGTGCCCCCAAGCACTCTTCCAAAAGAACGTTTGAAATTTCGTGTGTTTCCGGTGTGACCACATGCATCTATGACATTAAAAAATTAAATACGCAAAAGCAATGTTTTAATTCAGATTAAAGTTTGAAGTAACTTCATTTCGATAGCCACAACGCATAAATACGTTTTGATGAACATTTCAAAACAGAAGTTTAAAATTTTTATTTGGAAATCAAATCACTTGTGTTTAAATTGAAAATAAAACCGTATCTTCAGTTCAACAGCTTTTGCTTTCAATTGCGGCAACAATGCCAGTAGTATTTTCAACGTTTTGTAAACGAGAAGAGTATTGAAGTGTTTGCTAAACACGACATTCATCATCTGCAGCAATTCTCTGGTAGCTGGAAACCTCATGTACAAAGAGTAAAAACTCAATTATCAAAAGCCTGTGGAATTCTATCCAAACTTAAACACTATACAACACTACCTGTACTTAAAGTTGTCTATAACTCATTAATCCATCCCTACCTTAATTACTCAATCCTCAATTGGGGACGTGCTTCAAATGC
>Ga0210059_1016458_pt1 | contig 10672 bp, 6 predicted proteins | sample Ectturendosymbi2_FD_188042 | JGI IMG/M metagenome (GOLD analysis project Ga0210059, IMG submission 188042) | Ecteinascidia turbinata endosymbiont from Florida, USA - Sample 2 (SPAdes) (version 2) | ecosystem: Host-associated > Tunicates > Ascidians > Unclassified | place: Key West, Florida... | reverse complement strand
GACTACAGAAGCAAATTCTCAAAAAGGCAGACTACTTGCACGTGCATGGAAAACACAGCAGAGAGCTACTGCGCTGAGACTAATTTAAAGGGATACTTTCTAAAATGGTTCCCTGTACATTTTTGTAGTTTGCGGTTGCGGACTATGCGCAAAAATGAAAATTGCGCACGCAAAGCGCAAGTCGCAAACACTAAATTTGCGTGTCGCAAATCCGCAATGAAAAAGTTTGCTCCGCAGTTGCGGACTTGCGGTTTTGCGGACTACCTGTCGCAAACTCCCAGCACTGGGAACCACTGCACTAAGTGCTGCGTGACGGGTCGGGACAGTCGAAAAATGCGTTTCATAACGTCGCAAAAGACTTTAATTAGCTCAATAGTGTTATAGAATGAAACCAGTTCTTTCTGTTGTGTGTAGTTGAGAGTCATACATGTTGCAATTTCTGTGATTTGCAGAAATTACACCTAGGAAGCGGAATTTGCTACGCTTTCGAAACACTGAGACCACACCCAAACAATCATTACAAATTGCAAAAAGTGTGCAAGGAAGACGAATTTTGATTTACAGAAGGATTTGATGCATGCTGGAGTTCACACAAGCGCAGTATAGCGCGACGTCGCCTACTGGAAATTGGCAGAAAGGTTAAGAAACCGCTAAAAATGCAGTTCCTTACTCAAAAATGAAGAAGAAAAGATTAGTATGGCAAAAAAACATAATGTTGGACTGTAGAAGACTGGAAAATGGTGTTGTTTTCAGATGAAAGTAATTTTTTCGTTCAAGGGAAGCACAGTAGATTTGTCAGGATCAGGAAGGTCCTGCCCTTTCAATTAGATAATAAAACACCCAAAAAAACATGTTCTGGGACAGTTTTAGCTTTTATGGAGTAGGTTCACTTATGCCAATTGAGGGTATGATGAATTCAGACAAATACATTGACGTTACTGAAAGAAAAATCATTCCAAATATGAGAAGGGCATTTCCTGACTGTGGAGGAATACTGCAACATGATCTTGCCCCGTGTCTTCGGTCTAAGTAAGTGAAAACGATTTTCAGGAAACACTTAAATGCGTTAGATTGGCTTGGAAATTATCCAAAAACCCATCGGGAATTTGTGATCAATAACAAACCTTGGTTACAAAAATTGCATTGCACCACCATGACCAAGCTAATAGAGGCCATTATACAAGTATGGTATCGGGACAGTAAATCAAAAACTGCCAAAAACTGGTAGAATTCATGCCACAGCGGGTATTCTTGTCAATCTATAATTGCTGTATTAGCGTTATAGAATTATTAAATTTTCTTTGCTAGTGAAAATTGCTGTAGCCTAATATTAATATTAAGTTTGATGCATAGTTGTGAAATTCACAAAGTAAGTGTGTTATATGCGTTCTTTGACATCATCCTGAGAAGTTTTGAAATTAACTAATAACATTGGTAAATGGTTATAATGTAAAGTAATAAATAAAGCTTATCTTTTCTAGTCATATTATTGAATAGCTAATGAAGCTCTTAATCAATTATTATTTCTAATGGGGTTCAAAAGAGGTCTCACACCAGAACATTTTTTCCTCTCAAGGCCCTGTTTTAAGGGTTCGAAGTACGTTGTTTCGAAGTACGTTGTCTAAATCAAACTGCCACAAACGAATAAAGTCCAGTTCACTATCTCGACAAGTCAAATAGCGAGCCCATTCGAGTGTATGAAGTGTTTGTGTTTTATTCGCAGCGCGGCTACAGCTTTACGAGTCAAACATTTGGAACACTTACAAGGATTGGATTAGTGACGTATTAACAAGTACTGTTACGTCAGAATCGTATTGGCCTCAATGTCTTTTCCAAACCTTATGCCTGCCTTTCACCTTCGGCAGACAGAAATCTTTGTACAAAACTTTCTTGCTGTTTATGTGAACGTTTCAGACGAAGTCGAATGAAGAATGTCTTCAACGAAAACTCTCTTGCAGGATTTTGCCCGGGTCACTTCTTGTCATGGTGCATCGCAAATTGTCGTTCAACAACGAAATCCGACGCATAGGTAAGATGACAGGAAAAGGATATAGCTAGCAGCCTATAGCGAGAATATCTAGGCCAGTGCTTTTCAACGTGGAGTGCACGCCTTGCAGGGGCAATTTGATTTTTAAAGGGGGGATTGATGTCGATTGACGAGGTCTGGGTCCAAATTTTCGAATTTTGTTTGGATTTTCCTTCAGGTTGGTAAACGTGTAGTTTAATGTATGTTTAGAATTTCCATATCACCACATGGGGGCAATTAGGATTTTAGAGGTGATCAGGTAGGGCACGGTCAATAAATGGATTTGAACCATTGCCTATACGCAGATGCCAGTGTCTCGCAGCGTACTGTGCGACCCTCTTTGCACTATCATCCTTGTCTTACATCTGACTGACATTGTGAAATGGGAATTGAAAGCTTTTAAATGCGGGGTGCAAAATTTTTACTCCCACACAATTTCCTGCGTTCGCAAATTCAATCATGACAACCCACCAAAACAACGTACAAATCGCTCTCCACAAAACTGCAACTGGTGGACAACACTCAGCCAAGCTTCAGAATGGAAACCAAGTTTTAGAATGAGATAGCAGAAATGTCTTGTCAAAAAGAAAGCTTGACAAAAAACGTGCTGCAGAAAAGATTGTTTAGCATTAGTGAATATGTGGGCTGAAGATTGCAATGTCGATTTGGCAGATTCCGCATTTCCATAGCACAAAAAGTGCTCTGTGTAATTCTCCGACGCATAGATTTAATGCGTACGTCCCTTCGGAAGCATGCATTATGCGAGCAACTCTTGACCTCTGAAGCAGGGTTGGCAACCTGTCTTCACCAAAGAAAGACAGACCTTGTCAAAAAAAGCCAGATAGCAGTTTTAAGACATATACGCATAAAACATGCATAACCAAACACAAAATACTGTAGATAATAAAACTCGTCAGAAACATCTATATTAATACAACTCCAATCTTTGGAAGCATTTTCTTTCCCAGTAATTACACTGGTCGCATATTTGTTTCTTTTCAAACACATCTAACATTTTCAGGGCAACAGCAAAATCTTTGCAATATTCTTTGCACCCTGCATGGTCATAGACTCTCATCAGAAGAGGCTTGTAATGAATGTGCAGCTCAGACAATGTTTTGCCAGAGCTAAGCCGATCCGACTGAAAAAACAGATTTTTCTGACTTTATTGATTTTCGAAAAAAGCCAAGTGCGTTGAAAAAAGCTAGAATTTCAAAATCTGGCTTCAATAGAGCCAAATTGGCAACCCTGCTCTGAAGTTTTGACTTGTCACGCGTGAACACGCGCGCCAGGTTAACTTCGCTTACGACGGCAAGCTTGCTTGGAGACTTGTAACCAATGTTGCCAGGTTGTCTTTTTCTTATACACTAATTTTAGTCCAGTTTTACTGCCAGCTTTAAACAGGTGCGAATCTATTAATGTTTGCGCTGCGTTGCCTTTCGGTTTCTGTGTTACATTCAATTCACAGACAACTTGCAACATGATGCATGACTGCCCAAAATCTATCAAGACATATAACTAGTTTTTCCATTGCTAAAATTTATCAGTGAAAATACCAGGAAAAGTTTTAGCTTCACTTATTTCCGAAATCTAATTAGCATTCTTTTCTCTTCCAAGTGGCGTAGTCTATGTGGCACATAGTTTTGAATACAACATATCATATAGGCCAGGTATCTTCACTATTCATAATTACCTTTCAATTATAGTTTTTCTCTGAATAAACTGATCCCCTACTTTTGTTAAATTCACAGCCAGAAAATGATGCGCATGGAAGCTGTGCGATTTGTTGTGAATTCAAATGTATATTTTCTTTGTTCGCTGATTTCTTTGCGATCTATTATTTTCTTTCAATTTGTTTTAGCATAAACGGCCATGTACTCACAAAATATGCGTGGCACCCTTGCTTGGTTTTCATAAAGTGTAGTGCTGTTGAAAATATATCCACAGAGCAGTCATCCTCGTGAGCTGTGTGATGTCTACTGTAAGTGAAGAAAAACTGTGTGTGGACTTGATGCAAAACGAAAAATTTCATTTTAGTTTATTTTCGTGTCGAATTAAAAAGGCGATTTGATCCTTATCTGGAGCCCTGTCAGGTGTCACCGCTTAGGGCCAGAGTGGGCCTTGTACCATAATGGCTGAAGAATATTCCGGTTTGCCCAAAACTCAACAATTGCCGGCCCATCTGTAGCAAGTGGTTGTCATGCCCAATGTAATTACAAAATAGTAGAATCAGTGGCGTATCTATGCGAAGTGGCGCCCATGGCAAAGTTTAAATTTGCTCCCCTTCATAATAATTTAAATATTAGATATAAGTACAATTTTTACGAAAGTTTAACCGTGAAGAAGACAAATGATTTGAAACGGAAAATATATGTGTCTATTTTTGCTTTAAACTTTCCAGCAAATAAAATATAAATTATCCATAAAGACCACAGCATACTTCTATACTCATTTATTTTTATTATGAAGAATATCAAAACATTCAAATAATAACCGTATCGTAGTTTATAGGTCTACATAGTGCTGCATGCCAAAATTGTATATCTTACAAAAAAATCACACAACATATTGCAACTGCAAACGACAATTTCTTTTAAAATGGAACACATTTAATTTGAATTGCACATTAAATTATTTAATGTAAGTCATGCATCACTTGTGTTTGAAAACACACAGCTCCATCGAAACATAACTATATCCAGACTTTTTCTGTTGTATTACACAAAAATGATAATTTAAGCAACACTTTACGCGCTTTTATGGAAGCAAAGTCGTCTATAATTTTAACCTTTAGCTCTTTCGTCCCTTTCTATTCTCATAAAAGCTAGATCACACAACCTGCCCTGACTTATTGTTAGTCACTGAGGCCCTGAGGTATAAAAGGATCAAATTCAGTTTACCGAAAGATCGTTCGCAGCATGCAATACATACTGCCATCGTCAGCATTTATTTGCAAGCAATTCAAACAATATCAGAACTTCAAGACGCGATAATTTTAAGTTGCACGACTTGAAACTAGCATTTTGCAATCTAGAATCTTCTCGCATAATTACTTGCCATCTACATCTGAACTGTAGGAAAGGTCGGGTTAGTTGACTCATTTTTTATTTTATAACTTGTAGCTCCAATGTTTTTCTTTCTGGAAAGCTTAATTTTATACAGTGTTAAGTTCAACCTTTTGCCTCGGCCCATGCTTTGTTTCAATATGATAATATGTCGGCAATTGAAATTTCCGGCGTTTTACAAAAATGTTCATGAGTTGAGTCAACAATAATAGTTGAAGTCACAGCAGTGGCTTGAACTATTATTGTTGAATGATGGGTGCAAGCTTGAATCATTGCAAGAAGATGGGAGCAGAACCAGGCAGGAGATTCCCCAAACAGCTTGCTGCAAAGATAGAGCCTGTAATTATCGAGTTGAGTCAACTAGCACTAAGGGATGAGTAGTTGACTCAGCCTGTTAAATAGTTGACTCATTTTGAATAAATCATTGTAAAGAAAAAGTATTGTATATTAGCGAAAAAAAGCCAATCGTGACGGACAAATATAATAAGTGACTGCAACTGTTAAAACAAATAAACGAAGATTTATTCATTTATCCATCCACTTTTCGCAGCATATTCGATAGAACCCGACGGCGCCCCTGCTAATATAGATTAAATTATTAAGTATCAATATATTAAATTGCTTTTACTCCCAAAGAAATACTCCGTGAGTTCAACATACCGTTAACCATTGTAATTGAGATGCTGCTTTGTTTCATAAGGTAATTTTACATCATGTCTCACTGAGTCAACTAGGACGACCACCACTGAGTCAGCTAACCTTTCGGTGCACTAAATAAAAAAAATGTCAACCCATAAATAATTTTCTGCTGAGAAACAAGCTACCAAAATTATGCGAAATGTGGGGTGATGCTTAAGCTACAATCTGCCAGAAATACTGTTTTATACATGCACCTACAAGAGGAGATACAACCTGACGAACTAAATCTAACAATACTTGCTTTTTAGATCAAAAACATACTTTTTGGCATAACTTTTCAGCCCTTCCATAATGGCACGTCAACTTTATGTGGCTGCCATTATAGAATATAAAAACGAAACAATGGAATATCTTTTGCGCCTTCAAGCATGGCTGGTTAGTTATTGGCGGTGAGTCAACTACGCCGCTGAGTCAACTAACCCGACTTTCCCCCACACAGCTCCGAAACTGTCACACGTAAATTTTAATTTCTCACAGTCAGGACCTTTTCACAAGTCCTTGGACATCGAACAATATTGCTTTATTTCGTGGGGTACAGCCAATAACTCTGTTCTACAACGATTGTCAGTGTTACAAAACAACATATTACGGATAATGACTTTTACCAAATATAGATGTCACCTAACTCCTTTGTACAAGAACTTAAAAATATTGAAAATGAATGACATTTATCAATTTGAATTAGCAAAATTTATGCACAAATTTCACCACGGAAAATTACCAGAAATATACAAGAAATATTTTCAAGAAACCTCTTCTGTTCATTCTTATCAAACCAGATTTGCTAATATGGAAAATTACTTTACTCATCGAGTTTCAAGTAATGCCGGTAAAAAATCAATTTCTTGTAGAGGAGTTTCTCTTTGGAATAAGGTAGAACTAAATTTAAAGGCTGCACCCTTAAGCACTTTTTGCAATCAACTAAGAGTTTGTATTCTCACAGTATTAAGTAAGCAAAACAAATTTAATTTTCATTGGCTCCTATTAAATTTCATGAGGTATTGCTTTCATTTTTTGTGTTTGTTTCTTCGTAATTCTTTTTATGTTTTGGAACGTGTGAGTTTCTGTTATATTACTATTCACATTTTGGTCTTAAGACATTTCACAGGACATCTTGACCAGATAACCTTAGGGTTTGTCGATGTCCGAGCTTCGGAAAAAAACGCATATATGAAATAAAATGACCCACTGTACACAGTAAAGACTGTAAGCCTGTTTCTTGTGTTTTGTTGTCAACTATAGCGCATTTTTATTTTCTTCGTCTTTCTGTGAACATGTGTGTACTTTACTCACCGTCGCCAAATACATCTCTCTCGAACAGTAAGCCAAATTTGGACAGAAAAAGCTAACTCTAAACAAGACTAACAAATCTCTTTCATGAGCTAACAGTTTTTGCTCAATTGGCACGCTAATAACATAAACTGCTGATTTTTCGAGGACTAACTAATGTTGTCTATCTTAGTCTTTGGACTGGGGCATTGTATTCAGCCTGTTTATCGGACACCAGTGGCCATCGAAGAATATTCGTAAAGTCGGATTGGGTCGCAGCAGTTTAAGTAATCTGTAAACCTGAAGGACCTCAGTAGCGATTATTTGCCTAACAGTCAGATTCTCACAGCCTTGGACTTAAACTTGTCTCAGCCAGACAGGGGCGTAACGAGGAGGCACGATTCCCCGAGCGCCGAATCACCATGGGGCGCCGAATGACTGCGGGGGGCGCGAAAAGTCTCAACAATGTCACATCACAAGTAATTTCTTCAATAAAGTACACTTGCTTCCGAAAAACCTCAGGTCCGAACAGGGGGGCGCCAAACTTGCTTCTTGACCCGGGCGCCATCTCACCTCGTTATGCCTCTGCAGATTCTGACTAATATCTTCTTGCTTGTAATGCAGCAGTACGGACTGACCTACCCTGAAAGCGTGAGAAGGACGAGGTCTCCTAGCTGTGGCATCAGGGGCGTAACAAGGGGGCACAATTACCCGGTTGCCGAATCACTATGGGGGCGCCGAATGACTGCGGGAGGTGCCGGAAAGTTCCAACAATGTCACATGTACATTCTTCAATACAGCAAACAGCTACGGCCGTGACTTATGGGGGGGGCAGTGACTTAAGTGACAGCTACGGCCGTCGCTTCCTGTCCCTGTATTCCTGATGAAGTATTCTGTGCTTGGTCGGGGTGCAGAAATAAACTGAACTGAGTAAATTTGCTTCCGAAAGATCTCAGGTTCGAACGTGGGGGCGCCAAACTTGTTTCTTGCCCCGGACGCTATTTAACCTCGTTACGCCCCTACATGGCATGCGAGCGTTCTTGTTCTGTCACAATGTCTGACCGTCGTGTTATGTCACAATACCACAGTTTGGTCATAATTTAATTTTTTCCAAGCAATTTTTGCGCCCCCGTCAAAGTGGCGCCCATGGCACGTGTCATGCCTGCCATACCCTAGATACGTCACTGAGTAGAATCTTAAGTTACGCCGATGTTTGCGACTCCACTTAAGCTCAGTGTTTCTGTATACCACAGTAATGATTAAGGGTTAACTTTACACCACACGTATGTTTGTGTAACTATCGAGAGCGTCACGTTTTTCAAGAAATAGTCAGAATGTAAAAAATATTCTTGCTCAGTTGATTTTCTTCGTATTACACTTCATTAAACTTCTAGCATTACAAACGACTTCTTTCCTTTCCTGCAACTAATTAACCAGGGCAAGATGCAAGGTGTGATGGAGGATGCCAGCAGTGCGATTTATCGTTTTGTGAACTCCAACTGACAGTCCTGATAAAGCCAGTTCTTGATAGATGCTTTTGATAGACGTGGAGGAGCATGTAGAGATACAATCAGTTGTGAAAGTAGCAGAAGGGCAGAGAAAAAATGTTTCCGTGCCACGTTCCAAAACTTAATGTCACCGGTCAATCATCGCTTGTTTTGTGCAAGATGTGAGTATCCATGGGGGGAGAAAAAACGCAGGTTTCCATGACGCACATTTCTGAGGAAAAACTGCTCATTTAATGAAAGGTTGAATATACGTATGGTGTTTCTTGTTTGGACAGACTGAAACATGCAATGACAGAAGAAAATAAACAGCCCTGAAAAACTTTTTCGCATGTCCTTCCGCTATTACAAACAGATTCACGATAACGTTAAAGAGTATATGCACAAAAACGTTCATGTTTCTAAACAAGAAAAAGTGATTGAGTTTCTTGGTGGGGATCCTTCATCAAGTGCTGACTGTCAACTGAAATTATTGAATCTAAAGAGAGTGCAGAAGTTGACTCCAAGTTAGGGTTACCAGATCACTTGAAAGGTTTTCAAGGACTTTTTGTCGTCCTGTGATTATTGAAATTATTTTCATGCCTACTTTGAGCACTTTTTAGATATAATGTGTAGCACATATAGTGGTAATACAACTGTTCTTGAATAGTTTTCTTCTTACTACACAACTGTTTAAGATGGAACAAATTGACACGTTCAATTCTGTTCCTTTACATTGTTTAAGCTTGATTCATGAATGTTCAATGTGATCAATAGTTCAATTTCACAGCTGTTCAAGAACTTTCAAGGACGCCGGAAAATACTCAAGGACAACAAAATGTTTTTCAAGGATTAGGGACATAACCAGTTTTGATAGCAAAGTCAAAGAAAGTCTTTGATCGGCTGGAGACACCTGATATGAAAGGTCTCAAGGTAGCGCACATGTGCGCACACCTCCCTACCGTACAGCAGGGTAGATATGTGAACGGCCGGGTCAGGGCCGCAACCAGCTGATATTTTCAGGGGGGGATGAACAAAACATGTTTTTTTTGGATTCCCCCTGGTTGCGTGGGAAACTGTTTCTCCTGGGCCGTGTAGGCCGCAACCTTGGTGTTGACTGACAGATTCCGGATTAGGAAAACTCTGCTACTAAGCCTCCAGAAGGCTGCAGTAGCCTGGCGGATGCGATTCTGAATCTCGTTGGTAATCGACCACGATGAGGATATAGATGCTGATGGGCTCTTTACCAACCAGGAAGTTTTGGTCGGTGTGAGGGGATACTGGCGATGGTTTGCACATAACTACAGTCTTCCGGGATTTGACATTTAACTCGGCTCTGCTGTAAGAATCAGTCATTCAAATGTGTAGTTGATTAATCGCCGAAAAGGCGACCAGTATTTTGCTAAAGCAACTGCGGGTTAGTTGTGGAGGAATTTTTTCTTTTGCAGAATTGCGTGGTTTATTCTTCTTCTGGCGTTGACTGGAGGTATGGTTTGGCAGCTTGCATACAAAACGATGGAATACACAGCTTTTGGAACCAGCACCGAACTGCACGAAGAAATCAAAACCGAGATAGAGTTTCCTGCAGTGACTGTCTGCAACATGAATAGGTACCATACGCTGTTTAAATCAGCATGCTCAGTTATGCAAAAACAGGAGCAATATCTTTGGAAGACCTCTCTTTTTGCTGTCGTTATCGATATTGGCTAAGAGCGCAGTGCCAAAAGCGTTGATTTATCAACCGAACTATCTCTTTCATGAAACCCTGGTCAAAATGGCATCTGAAAGCGTAGGGACGAATAAGATTGAACTTCCGGAAGCTTTTGCTGACTGTTGATTTTATCAAGATCGATTATGCTAATGTTTACTTTTACGTTGATCACATTCCTACGCTCTACGAAATGTTCGATTTTGCCTCATTAGTGTAGGGTTTTCCTTTTGGTGTAGGAACCCAATGTTGAGGTTTGGGGTGTTGCCCAGCGTAGACGTTGCTTGCGAGGAATGCTGTCGTTGCGTGCAGAGATGCTGGTTTCCCCAAACGCTACCAACGAGGCAGTCTAGTCGTTGTATGAGTACTGTTCTAACTCCCGACTAAAACTGCCTGACATTTAAGTTGCCAAGCCGAAGCA
>Ga0210059_1016457_pt1 | contig 10673 bp, 7 predicted proteins | sample Ectturendosymbi2_FD_188042 | JGI IMG/M metagenome (GOLD analysis project Ga0210059, IMG submission 188042) | Ecteinascidia turbinata endosymbiont from Florida, USA - Sample 2 (SPAdes) (version 2) | ecosystem: Host-associated > Tunicates > Ascidians > Unclassified | place: Key West, Florida... | reverse complement strand
AGTCCTGAATTATTCTTCTTACTCGTAAAAAATCACTGTAAGTGACTTATCTTGTGCCAGGAACTTCATGGAACTGCACGGAAATCCGAACGACTACGCATGGGGTCCCAGCGGCCTTGATGACATCATCTCTTTCGTAAGTACCTCGGCTTTGGCAAGCGCTGTGCCGCTCAGCAACTGTGCTTGGACATGTTATGGCGTCAGGTTGAAGTGACGTCATGTGCGGCGCGGCCAAACGTTGACGTGTAAATGCGCAGCGCGTCGTAGCATAGTCGAGTTTTCGACCTAGTGATTTGGTGCTGTGCTTTAGTGGTGTGTTGATGTGCTTCAGTGGTATGCTACTGTGCTTTATAAAAATGGATGACCAGGCGCGAGCTTCGCAAATCCGTCAAGTTATCCTGGTGAATTTGTATTCAGCCCAGATAAGGGTCTTGCTTGGCTTAGCGCACTTTCACTGATACCCACTGGCATCTAAATAATGTGTCAAGCAAAGAAAAGCGGCACAGCTGTACTTAATCTTCTTCCCTTACATGCATTGATTGTCGCCAAGTTTACGAATATGGTTGTGTCCATTGTTGCTGCGGTATTACTGAAGAGTTGCGGTGTCCTGGTGAAGTCTGTGACACCATCAGCCGCTTGTCTGACTTGTTCAGTGAAATTTACTTCCGTCAGGTGGCGATGGAGTGCCGCGTTCAAACAAGATCAGTTGATGTGACTCGTTACTTTCAAGTTCGTTCCAAACCTCAGATTAAAGATTAAACTGGATTTAAAGGATGCAAACCTTATTGTAATAAGCTTACCAAAGAAAACAAGTTTTGGAGAATCCTAGGTGTTTTACGTAATGACGTAGGTCTGAGCTATGTTCTTAATTGAAAAGAATCACCGATCACCATCTTGCGACATGCTGCAGAAAATGCTTTCCTTTTCTTACCGGCATTGCTGAAATATTACCTCAGTGTCTGTTACGTTCCTGCAGCTGCGGAAGGTCATAAGCTTCGTCGGAATAGATGGTGTTTGTAAGAAACGGGCTCGACGAAAAGTCAAAAGATTTGAGCCAAGAAGTAAATAATCGGTGTATGTTTTTAATGTTATCCACTGTTCATTTAACGAATCACGGATTCGCCGAAGAAAAGCAGAGACCTTGAATAGGAAGCTGCAACGCGAAGAGAAGCGAGTCGACGAGATATAATCTTGTGTAGTGAAACGCCGTGTGTGCCCTATATTGTGGAGGGAATCCTATCTCAAGTGGTAAATTATGGAGGAATTCTATCTCAGGTTTCCTGGTCTCAGTAACCAGATATGCGTCGCTTCGGTCGTTTTCGGTGTTCAACATAAGGAGTTGCTGAAGACGATTTTCGATCAAGCAGTGCCCTTCGAAAATTAAGTCGGCAAGTCCGCAATTTACTGGATTCACGTCGGCCGAGGTGTTATGACTCGTGTGATTGCACGCTTCACTAGCTATGCTATTTCAAAGGAATTTCCGGTTAACGTACACGCTTTTTCCCCAACGCCGATTTATCAAGCACTCAAAAATCTCCTGACAAATTTCGCGCGTGACAAACGCGGTCTTGCCAATCGCGCGTTCCTGTTAAGATCGTTTGGTGCGTTGCACAGTTGCTCGCGAAATTCTTCCGCCGCCGAAAGGAAAATCTTGTTGGCAAAGACTGGAGCTGCAGTTTTCTAAGCGTCAAACGCGGATAACACCTTTCGCTGTACGGGCGTGGATAAATATGATCACGAGATTAGACTGGGGGGTTCGGGTTCTGTGCGACATCTGTTCATGGTCTGTGGAAAATGTGCGCACCTGGCTTCGGCAATTGATCATTTTTGCGAATTTCTTCGACGCTTACGTCCAACTTTTGCAGCTATACTCCTGTAGCATCGAGTGGAAAATGTGGAACTGCTTTAGCGAAGGCAGTTTCCCCCCGCCGCCAATGAAAAGACCCAGCATCTCTAGGACTCGAAATACCTCACGGTTTTCAGCAGTCACTATTGTTCTGCTGGCTCCACACCAAGACGGACCAAGCCATTTCAACGATCTAATCACGCCACCTGACCCTTGGTCGACTCCAGGGGCCGCTTTCCTGTAGGTTTAGCCAACAGGACTTGCCTCGCCGATTTTTTTAGAGCAGGGGTCACCAACCTTTTTTGAAACTGCGAGCTACTTCTTGTGCACCGATTAATGCGAAGGGCTACTAGTTTGATACAAACTAATGGAATAAACATTTTGCTTAATTTACCTTCAGTTATTTTAGTATTGATATTCGTTAATGTGAAGACATTGATCATGCTAATTTTATTTTTAGAACGGTCCCGCGGGTGACTTGGTGCCCGCGGGAACCATGTTGGATTCTAGAGCATTCCGGTAATGTGGCCGAACCAGTGTAGCTGAGACCTCTCTATTGGGAGGAGAATTGGCTCGACATTCAAGGCTTTACAAATGTCACATCTGCGCACTTTGTCGTGAAGTGTCACGCTGCGAATTCATCGCAAAAATCCCATCTCTGCCGCTTGTACTTGAGATATCACTCTTCCAGTCAATATCCAAGATTCATGGCCATAGGTGAGGATCGGAACAAAGACTAACTAATGACTCACAGCTTTGCAGTGTTTGAAAGCTCCCGTTTTGTGACCACAAAGCGGTAAAGCTCACACAAGACCTGCCTTGGCTTTACCAACCCGTGTATCAATCTCCTCACGGATTGAAATCTGCAACTAATAGAAAGTCAATTCTCCAACTAAGACTTGAACAAATCTCCAGTTAAGAGTAAAGCTATTTGAACTGTGTCTCAACACGTGGCAAGTAGTTGTAGTGAATCTTCTACTAGTGGCGCCTTGGAACGACTGATTGCGTCAGTGACGCGCTACAAGCGCTGGTTCACCGAGCAAGGTTGTTGCTATCGAACATAGCCAACCAGTATGTTCCGGATTCATGCAGTAAGGTGCAAGAACTGTTGGTGTTCGTTACAGAAGAAATGTGCGTTCGTTGCCAGTTCGTTTTCTGACCTGTGCCCGAGACTGCTTCCGCGCGCGCATTGATCGTGCGAAAAACATCACGGAGCGTAAGATTGGCCAATTTGCGTGCGCGTTGTCAGGAAAGCCCGAGCTAATCTGTTCACAGCAGTGGAATACTGTAAAGTGACTGGTGCAAAGTCCCCGCTTTTGTTTGTTTTCGTCACAAATAGCCACTGCGAATCGTTCCTGCGTTTCTTTCGCCGCGGCGTTGTTCGACAATCCTGGCAGATTGACTTCGCGCCACCGCCGATGTGTCGTCATCGCGTGACGAGTGTACTCGGCGCGGGTCACTGCGAGGTCAAGCGTGTCTCTGAGCGATGTGTTTTGACTAGGAATGCGTCGTGCATCTCGCGGCCCATTGTTCGGTCGCGATCGGCGACTCTTTATGTATTAAGCAACATTACGAGTGTTTGTCGCCGCTCCGTTGATGAGCCGCCGACCGAGCGCGCGTTTAGAGAAGATGGGATATCTTGAAAAGAAAGGCATTCGCTCGGGCTAGCTTTAAAGGAAGGGTTGCAAGACTCGCTGTCGAAGGCTAATTTACTACTTCCGATTTGAAAAAACGATTTTGACCTTTGTCAGATCTAGCCAAGTAAAGAAAAAAGAACAAAATGCTCAAAACTACTGCGTAATGGATTTACCGAAAAGCGTTAACGATCCCAGCAGCCAGAGCGAATGTCCTCTTTTCAAGATACCTGCAATTTTAATCAATTTACTTTAGATCAGTGGTTCCCAACATTTTTATGCCCATGTCCCACGTCCCACCTAATCAACTCTAAAATCCCGATTTAACCCATTGGGTTATGTACAAATCGTATATGAGTTCAAGAGTGAACTCCGCTGCACCTAAGAAGCTTAAAACGCCAACACCTTCGTTTAAACAAGCTTTGGACCTAGGCTTCGTCAGTCGACCTCAATGCCCTCGTTAAAACTCAAATTGCCCCCTTGGTGTGGCCTACAATCCACGTTGGGAACCACTGCTTTACAGAAACATATGCGGACTTTGGATATGTTGTTACCAGGTTGTTATACAAAGTATGTGAATTTATCAGCGTCCTGGCGCTTATGCAGCAAAACGTTCGCAAATTATAAACATTGAAAGGTACTGTGAATTCACAGGCATTCATTAGCTGCGGCTATGACAAATTCTAGTGTTTTCCGTGGCTTGCCAGAATTTTTTACCGGCGTGAGGAGCATGGTTGCGGCAAAGGAGGTTTGCTTGGTGTACTGTTCCTGAGACGACGGATTGCTTTGCCGGAGTGAGAAACGTGGCGATAAGTGAAGCACGTTTGTTTGCGTGCTTTTGCTCTGCACGTTGAACGTGCAACGTTTGTTGGAGCGAAAAAGATTGACCTTAGGACCTAGGAGAGAAAAAATTGATCCCTGACCACCAATCCTACAGTGGTGGTCATTTACCGAGTGTTCGCGAGCGTCAGTTGCCAACCACGACAAGACCAAGCACCGTTGACATGGACTAATAGTAACGACGCAGGATCTAACAGACTAAGTGAATGTCGCAGTTTGACAACCTTTCGCGTTGATAACGAAATCGTCGGTTGCAACGACATAAAAATACTTTCTGTTGTCGTCAAAAAAACTGCTGTTAAAAGTCTGTTAAATTACGTCACCAATTTCCATACAAGGAAACAACCGGTGTGCGTTACGAAGCCCGTCATGGTGGTGATACTGCCGCGTACGCTTGGAATAGCCTCAAATAAGAAAACAAGGGGGAGCGTGAAATGCACCTGAGTAGCTGCATTTCATCCAACCCTGCACGTTGGGTTGAAACTGCCGATGGCGTGATCTGTGCGTTAATTTCAGCGGAGATAATCGTGAGGCGCAGTGTCACGTTTTTTCTCGTCGAAGTTTTGGTTGGCTTAATAAACGTGTGTGAATTTGCAGAGTAGACCTCGTCGAAGTTCACGTAATGATCACTTCAAGTTTTCGCCAACTTGTTCAAAGATCCGTCACTTAAAGTGCCGCCATAGTCCATCCTGACTGAAGCTTGGGAAGAAGCAGATAGTGTAGCGTGTTCGGTCTATGAGGATATCTTTTTTGGAAATGTTGTGCATGTTACCCAGTGCAAAATTTGTGTTGAGCCCTAATCCACGATCCGCATTGTCGTACTGTACTTTAAAATGCTCCTTCCGATGCGACGCATAGCCTTAATCTGCCTCAACACCGATGCGATCGTGATAACGTGGTTGGAAACGCAGAAGCAGGTCTGGATTCCATGGTTATACATATTTACAGGAGACTTATCGTCTCGCTTGAAGGTGATGTTAATGTACAAAGGATGAAGGGTGAAATGCTGGCACTTGGTGTCTGCGGGCCGCAGCGAAATGAGCGCGTTGATTGTGCTCCACCGTTCTTCTGTTTATGTAGCGGACGCGAAAAAACACGCAAAAGGCGGTGCACACTCAGCTGTCGAAGGGCGCACTGAGCAGAGGAAAAATATCTAAACCTGATAAACTATGTCATGGAATAACCCGATCATATCGCGAAAATTGATCTACGATACAACTTCCATGATTTTTTTCAAAGGCCTGTCCATATTTTCTCAAGCGAATTGCTGTTCGACTTGGACTCTTTGGCTACAGCAACAATTCTCAGGCAAATATAGCATGCTTCCTGAGTTTTACCTCAAAAGTCTTGTTTATGACTCTCGTGTGGTCGCTATCTGATCAAGGTCTACTGATTTCAATCTAAGCCACATCAGCAGGCTGCGGATCATTTTCAGCAAAATTACATTAAATTGACTCAATACAATATTATTCGCAAGCTGGCCAACTCGGCCTCACCCGCAAACAAAATAAGAAAACAGCATGTGGTTGATGCTGAACCAATAAACTCAAAACCAACTGAAGACAGCCAAACCCCACCAGAAATCTCAAGGCCCTTGAGTGGAACCAAAAAAATCCCCGACAATCACCGGACTCTTGAGAGATTGGCTAACAAAAAGAGAATGCTGCAATTTATCCGCAGCTGCAGGTTTCGCAGGTGCTTTAATTACTTGACAAGCACTTACAGCTGCAGTATTGCTCTAATCCAGTGGTTCCCAAACTTGTTCTGACCGTAGCTCAAATCAAGGTGACGCTTATGTCTTATTACCATCAATATTTCGCAGTGATCGCTCATAATACAGAACAACATTGTGGTTTTGGTTCCGCTTTACCCCACAAAGAATCGTATACTACCCCCAGGGGGTAATTTACTGCCACTTTGGGAACCACTGCTCTAATCATACATGCTTTTCACGTTGATATCGAATGAAAGAGCGTACTTTTCTAGGTCGTCATTCACACTAGAAGACACTGGAGGATCACTACCCGTGGGCAGGGCACTGTTGCGGTCAAAGCCAATCGCAACTAGATAGCGTGGAATCTCTTGGTGTGTTGTCGGGGCGATATATAACGAAAGACTTTCCGTTTGAGGTTGTAGAATGTAGTTTATGGGGCACCACAAGAAGTCGTTTGAACCATCTCCTTAGTGTCGCAAAATAACGAATGGTGTTGGCGAAGACTTGAATGCTTTTATTGACGTTTCAGCCAGGATTTAAGTGCTGGGGCTCCACTACGAATGCAGTAGCGTAGCCAGCCCAAAATTTTTTTGGGGCCAAAATTTTTTATTTTAGGCTAGCAACAGTATTATGTATGGGATGCCGCCTCTCAAAGCACAAAATGACTAGGTATTCTAACAATTTGGGGGTAAGGGTGTCATGCCCCCCCTGGCTACGCCTATATACGAATGGTTAAAAAATCCATTTCATTCTGGACGGAGCGCAGAAAGACTTCATGAGAAAGCGCAAGGCATATGTGACGAGGTTTCTATTCTATTGTGCAAATTCTGTTGTTCCACATTTCGGTTGGCAAGCGGGCGAGGAATTTCTAACAGTGCGCTCGGTCCTTTCCGTTGAACTTGTCAGGTTTGATTGATTGATAGTAGAATGTGACGTCTTGTGTTGCGCAGTTGCAAAACGTGAATTGTTGTAACGGCAGTGTAGACGCAAAGCTAGAATTGGGCGTGCACAGCCTTTCTTTTGGAAGAACCCATCGAGAAGAAGCTAAATATCGTTACTTTAACAAATGTAGTGGTCTGAAAAAAAGAGTTTGTACGCGTTTGTTCAGTTTTTTCTTTGGCCAAAAATTTTCTGGAGCCTTAAACGTCCTGACGATAAAAGTTTACGACCAGTTGCCGTCTGCTTGTCTGTCAGAACGGAAATCGTTTTAAGATACTGCTTGATGCTCGCGCCACGGGGTAGGGCTGCCGGGTCGATCTGCGCGTGCGCGCTATGTGTGGAGTTGTTTTAAATGCTTGCAGGACATTCGCCGGTTTGTTTATTATACGTTTGATGCTGTGAACCGGAAGGAAGCGTATCGTGTACCTGTAGCGCCCTTACGAAGTCTTCGTACACAAACCGTTTGTTCAAGATCCTGACATGTTGCCCCAAAAGCTTTGACAAGCGCGTATTACAAGAAAAACTACCTACATCAGGGGTTCCTAACCGTTTTCTGACCATGTACTCCTTCAGCATTTCGACAGATAAGCACGTACCCCTAAAATTTCTTACGACAAAAAGGATGAGTAAAATAACAAAAATCCACTGAATATTTATTAGAATTTTCAGAACTATAAAGGTACACCCCGTTTTTATAAAGTTAATATATTTGACAATAAGTGTATAATAATATATACATTTAACAATATGCATGTAATTTTCGAAAATAATATTCACTGATATATGTATAAATATATGGAAATAAATGAATTTTTCCATTCTATTGCTAACCTGAAATGCACACCTTGAGATAGACAAATGTACCTCTAGAGGTACATGTATTCCAGGTTGGGGTCCCCTGACCTACATAAACCGCTGAATATTCAGGGTGTAGTAGACGATCGACATGCTTATAATATAAACCCAGTCAACAGAGTGCAGCGACTTTCAGAAGGTGGTTGTTTTTGTATTGGTGTTAAAATCACTGGAGCATCGCTTAATTTGGGGGTGGGGTTGTCAAACCCTTTGATTTTCACAACCGCTTTTCCTCTGGGGAGGATCGCGGAAACAGACTCGAAAATACCTCATGGTTTTCAGCAACATACGACTCGAAATACCTCATGGTTTTTACGACTCGAAATACCTACGACTCGAAATACCTCATGGTTTTCAGCAACATCTGGTTCTTCTGTTGGCTCCACATAAGACGGGACTAATCACGCCACCTGGTCCTTGGTGACTTCTGGGCCGCTTTCGCGTGGGTGCAGCCAAGAGGCTCACCTTTCCAATCTTTCGTAGGTCATTCTGGCCACGCACCCCGAACCATCTTAGCTAAGATCTCTCTTTTCGGAAGAGAATTGACTCGACATTCAGGGCTTTCAGAATTTCACACAGCTGCGCACTGTGTCGCGAAGCCGCAAATTTTTCGCAAAAAATCCCATCTCTGCCGCTTGTACCTGAGACTCGGCTGTGACTGTTTATTAAATTCTTATAGACCAGCGGTTCCTAAATTGTTTGTTCACCGGTACCCTTTAGTAGACCTTTATAGGTTTGCGTGTACCCTCAGCATTTTTGTCGTGTACTTCGTTACTAAGCAGAACTTTCTTTGCTGCACAACTTACTTTCCTCGTGTACAACTGAACAACCATTAAGATTTGTCAAGAAGTTTCTTTGAACAAACCAGCGCATACCGCGCAACGCACACGCCGGGTCGTTGCCGTACATTCTTTCCTTTTATGCAACGCGTTCGTGGAATCCGAAGAGTTATCTTTCTCCTGACATGGAAGCTTTTCTAAGAGCACGTGAGTGTTTTTATAGACCACAAGTACAAATGTGATAACCCAGCGGTTGCGAAGTCAGAGTACCTAAAAGGCTTTTACGCAAACGTGCTTGATTCGCCCGCAGCGATTCCTTGGCTGGCGGTCGATATGGAGCGTCTGAGTAGTATTTTTAGACAAGAAACTCGTTTGTAGGCTATTTTCAGAGCTATTTGCACATTTTTATGTGGCACAAGTATGCTTTGAATTCTGATGATACAACAATACGTCTTTGGTAGCTTAACATTTCCTCTTCAAACATATGTTGACAATGCTTGTACGATCTGAGAGAAAACGTCCGACAAGTACCTGGAAGCTCTTTTGAAAACAAATCTTCATGGATTTTGTCGGTTAAACGATTGATCACAATTATACACTGAAACTGGAAGCAAAGCGTGTGATGTTAAACTTCAAGGCCGGAGTGATTTTTGAAAAGAAAAAACTTGTTACCATCCTGAAGAAAAGTTGTTGTGCGTGTTTTTATTGTCAGCTCTACGCGCTGTGGTGATTACTGTGTTTAAAGTGTTACTGTTTGTTGAAGGTCACATATCTTACCTGGCAAGGGGTCGCCGAACCTGGATTTATTTTATTGCTAAAACAATCTGATTGAAGTGTAAGTTGTGGTATTATTGCCACATCCTCGCGCTGTGGCGACTCCTGCGCTGGAAGGGAAACCGCATAATGGGGGTTGCGTCCACGTGTCATGCGGCGGCCACCGATCTTTAAATGATGCCGATCACTTGAAAAACCTAAATTCCAATCGAACTGTCTGTCATCATCTTTAAACTGAAGTTTTGCAGATTACAAGGCCGTCTTTTACGCGGTATTTACATTCAAATGAGAAATGATGTCGAGTTTTCGAGGAATCTGCCTGCCATCTTCTGTTTCATAACTTTACGCTGATTCTACTGCACCTATCCACATTTCAGTCCACATTCCATACCTAGGGCGAAAGGCGCAAATTTAGCAGCTTTAGCCCTTGTAGTGAATTGTCACTTAAATGATCTAATTGATTGCTGCGGCCGCTTTCCCAGCAGCGTATGCGAACAAACGCCAAGATTTTGGCGATGTTTAAATTAAAACAAAAGTTTTAACGAGGACACTTTCAAAAACACTCCCGTGCCGCAAACCACGTGGTCTTTTTGCCTCCGTCCATTTTGCAACGGTTCCAGCGCTTATGATCTGCGGCTCGACCGTATATCGCGCCGGGCGAGGTTTCCGTTATGCTGGGGGAGGGATGTTCGCTGCGTTCGTGAGAACAAAACCGAGCCCGGTTCCTCACGGGAACAAGGTTATCGCCACTCGGGTGCGCGATTTGCGTTTCGTGACTTGCGCCGAAGTCGAAAGGTTCAGTCCAGTGGTGGCACGCAATGGCGGCTGACGTCGTTCGTCGGTAATTCCCAAGTAGTTCTGGTGCGTTCAATCGCAGTGCCCAGCACTCCAGTTGGCCTGCGTTGTTGAAACCAGTAATACCAGCTTATTTTGCAAAAACAAGCAAGTAAATCTAAAAAACAAGCCCAAAATAGGTAATGTAACCGAAAAACAAGCCCAAAATTTCCTTTGACTTCTGTGCAGTCGCCCGTGCGTTCTATCGCAGCGTCCACTGGCTGGCCTGCGTTAGCGTTGTTGAAACCGAGCTAGAGCACTTCTGAAAAATACTCGTTAGCGGGTAATAGCGAAAAAAACGGCTTTACCGAGACGCAATGACCGCGCCACTTAAGCGCAAGAACTCTTGGTGACGTCATTACGACCGCCGCCCCTCTGGCACTTAAACAACTTCGGCAAGGAGCGAGGTCGACGAAAGTTCACTCGTTCACGGTTGCTGCTTGTGAGAAGCGAACGCG
>Ga0210059_1016455_pt1 | contig 10673 bp, 8 predicted proteins | sample Ectturendosymbi2_FD_188042 | JGI IMG/M metagenome (GOLD analysis project Ga0210059, IMG submission 188042) | Ecteinascidia turbinata endosymbiont from Florida, USA - Sample 2 (SPAdes) (version 2) | ecosystem: Host-associated > Tunicates > Ascidians > Unclassified | place: Key West, Florida... | reverse complement strand
GAACCAAGTCATTCTGACTACACCACCAATGAACTTTAATCGAGCGTGCGCAACAATCAACGGCGAGGAAAACGTGCAACCGCGATTGACTCTATCAGTGTAGTCAGGGTGTTTTTAAGGCGTTTTATGAGTCCAAAACGGTCCCAAAAGATTCCTGTGCGTATCTATAAAATTGGTACTTTCACAATAAATCTGGACAACAACGAAAAGTTTTAGCTGAATAAATTTTTTTATTCAATTAAAGTCCAAAGCCGATTCGCCTCACACCGAATAAGTGCAGTACAGACAGTAGCTTCGAAGCTACTGTCTGTACATCATAATCATCCCTGAAATCCCATGCAAGGCAACAATTAATAATTTGAAGCATTTTTGAGGTAAACTATTTCGTTACGTAATAATTAACACTTTGAATGCCACTGAGTCTGGCGTTTTTAGCGACCCAAGTATTTTACACGCTTTTAAACGTTTTTAGCAAGCCAAGCCTTTTCCAGATCTTATACTGTACATTTACTTTGTTGTGTGGGTGTTTTCAGAAGATAATGTCACAGCAAAAATGTAAAGATAGTCATTCAAGTATAAAGCAGTATTTTTGGAGAAAGGCTAAATAAAATTTCTTGCTGTTAAGGTGGTTTCGTACAGAATCCAGCTACAGATTACGAACCGGCTTATACCCAACGTCAGTCTTCACACATGCAGCAAGAACACTATCACCGACAACCACGGCAATCCGGCTTGCTTAAACCAATTTCAGTCAGCTGTAAGCCGTTCGAAACCGAGAAAATTCAGCCGGATACGGCCAACAGAATCCATGTGTGAAGACTGCCGTTAGCCATAAGCATAAGCCCTAACCGGATTCCATGTGAAGCCACCTTCAGAATCTCAAGGGCATCCGTCAGTTTCAGCTAACAGTCAGTCAGCAGCATGTAACAATAGGACTTTTCAATAATGGATGAAGCTGAAAGGTTTTGACGAATCCCTACAAATGAATTTGTTCACTCTGCATGCTATCGGAGGCATGATATATTTACTGTGCTCTAAGCATTCAGCAGTTACCACCGGCCGAGGAAAGAACAGTAATATTTACACTACCCAGCCTGCCAGGCCTACACGCCCAAACAGCCTGGATAATCATTTCAGCTCTGATCAACACCAATAAGCCAGTAGCCTAGAAAAACTCTCAACGCATTTCACTATTTCCTGCTATTCATAAGGATCGCATTTCAGATAAAGTTAATGCGGTAGCTGAGCGCGTACTTCTGATTTACTGGGATTTGAAAGAAGAGATAGCGAATCGAAAAATAGCTTCTTTGCAAACCTTGGTGCACTACATTGGCTATAATGATCGGCTTCGCGACCTCCGCCATACCAGTTCTGTGGCAGACACCGAGTTTATTTTGCTCATCTGGAATCATTTTAGCAACCGAATTGTTTTTGATGTCAAGCAGAGCCCATGCTGGGCTGGTATGGTCGACGAGACAACCGATTTTGCTACATTGTGCTGTCCATTCCACTTGCCCCAGCCTGGCCAGAGCGAGGATTTTCAACTGTGTGCCGTGTTGAAACCACGCAACGAAACCGTCTGCTTGTCGTCCATTTGAATGCTCTGATTAATATTTCAATGAACGTTCCAGAAAGTCGTCAATAGAGGAGCTTTACGTTTGTGCAGCGAAACTTTGCTTAGAAGGGCTGAGCCCACCAAAGCCCCTCATGGCGACGAGACTGGGTCCAGAGCAGCTTAATGATGAAGGCGCGCTTAAGATTGCTCATGAGATGTGTAACTAGAATGGATAAAAACAAAGAATAAACAGAATGTGACAGAGTGAACACTGAAGACCGTAGAATCTGCAGATGACGAGTGAGAAACCGATGCTTTTACTGACGAACAAGAACTGTTCAATGACGTGGAAATTGAAAAATTTGTGTTGAAAATTTTGCAAATACAGCAGTACTAATTGTGCAATGTGACTGCCAATCCTGTAATAAACAATACGTTTAGGAATTATTTTGAACGCTTTGCTAAAAAAATGCGGTCTCATAAAATTTCTTGGTGTTCCCTTAAACCAACCCTTAAAAAACCCTGAGTGTAGCAGTTCACAGTGGAAACCACATTTCTGCGCTTTTTAATAGTTAAGTAAATACAAGCTCGTGGACACAACAGCTAGTTTCGCATTAAATATTCACTGTGCACTAAGCATTCGACAAGAATGGTAATAAAAACACTTTTGTCGCCCCAGCTCAGATATTCGGTCATTTTGGTCAGCAGAAAAACTCGCTATTTCGATTAGCAGAATATGGTCTATGCGAGTAAGAGCCGAAACGTCACTAAATTAGAAGTGGAATCGAGCTGTCACACACTTGGCGAGGCAAAAACAGAAAAAAAATTGTTTGTCACAGCTGTTACGAGACCACGAAACAGGCACGTCGTTCTTTCATCCTGTGTTAGCCGACACAAGATGTCGAGATCGAAAAACGACCGAATCGTACATGAAATACTGTAAATTAGAGCTAAGACCATTCCCGAAATAAGCGGGCTCCAATGAGTTCAGAAATGGCGCGTATTAAATTGGTCACCAGATGAAACACAACTTGAAGGGGTTAAACAAGGTGAAGATGTAAGTCGCTGCGCCCCTTAATAGCATGTTTGCTATCATTTGCTGTGATTTCATCAACCACGATCGCAAACAACGGAGACAGCACTGATTCTTGATGTATTCCAACTTCAACATAAAACTCCTCGGACAACTCTGTCCCAACTCTAATCCTCGTCTTTGCTCCATCACAAAGACTCATCACCGCTTTCACCATTATTCTCTGGTGAACATTTTTTCTACTTTGTCCACTCCATGAACTCCCTTGGAACAAGATCGAACACTTTCTCTATATGCACAAAGGACGTGATGTTCCCGTTTTTACGATACTCCTCGTCCATCCTTCTTGACATAAACAACATCCGTCATCCATTTTCCTGGCATAAATCCAAGTTGCATATCGTCCAATTTCATCAACATTCTTTTCCTCCTCTGTAGCACTCGTACTACAATCTATATAACATGCTTCAGTAACTTTACTTCTGTGCATACCCCAGAGCTCAACACATTTGGTTTTGCTTAACGATTGGTATTATTATACTTGTCTTCCACTGCTCTAGCATTCCTTCCCATCCAACGCACTCTGACAGACTTCCATCATCACATTAATCCCAATCTCTCCAGTTTCAGTTATCTCTACAGTCAGGTTTGATCCGTTGTTGTTGGTTTCATCTTACAGCATTCATCTCCCACCAGGCAATATTCACAATTGGTCTTTCCGCTGCGTTTTTACGTATCCCACGTTCATTTTCTTCAACAAACAAAATTTAGCCAAGCGGTAAGCTTCTGAGGAATCTGCCTGCTTCTTGCTTTCGTCTTTCTTGGATGATTAAAACTGGCAAGTGCATCTATTTTTCAAAGTTCTAGGCCACAAAGACGGCAGCAAGTAAATCGATCACAGTTTATTAACAGGGAAACTAGTTTTGCGTTTTTCAACGCATCAAATCGATGATCTCCATGTGATCCTTTCATACTCTTACCTTGCATATAACACTAAAATTTAACCTCCTGTAGCCTGTTCCCTTATGCATCTTCTTCCTTGAACATCTTTCCCCTCCATTTTCATTAACTTTGAGAGTTTGATTTTTTGCCTAATTCCTCTAACGGCTATTCAGACTCTCTTCTCATAACACTCTAAACCACTTTGTTTCTTTTTTCCTGCTCTTGTCTCGGGCCCTGTTTTTCGCAGTAAGATTCATGCAAAGCTTTTTCTACGCAGCTTTCTTAAAAGCTATCCACACTCTTTACCTCCTCATTCAACCATCACATGTTTCCTCGATTCTTTCTTCTCTCCGCGACCTTCATCGCATGCCTGCAGAACTGATTCCTTGAATTTCCACAGATCCAGTGGATCAGCTTTGATCAACTCTCTTGTTTCACTTATAATCTCGTTTCACATACGCAAAAGTATGTATACTATGTTACATGTGTATTCAGACAAAACATAAAAAATTCACATTTTTCGTTGTTTAGTTGGAACTTTGTTTAGTTTCATTGTTTAGTTTTTCAGCATGGAAAATCAACTGTTTCGCATAGCTTTCAAGAGCAGTATCAGGTCGAGATTGTCTGAGAGTGTTGTTTGTTTTTTTCAGCCTTTAACCGATCTCTTTTTTCACTTTAATCAGAAATTCCAAATCCGTGCGAAGGATCTGCAGTCAACGGAAATCACAGATTAAGGTCGGGAGAAGAAGTGTATTGCTATCAAGGGTGGCAGGTAAGTTGAAGGAAGTTTGTTTGACCAAAAGAATTTCAGTATGAAAATAACGCTTTATCCAAACGGTATGAACATAGCGTGTGCACACGTATCGATGCGAACAGTTACACGCAAGTTCGCTAAGCATTATTTGACAAGAAAACTCAACGATAACCTGAAAGTGTATGAAAGCGAACAAAAGGCATCGAAGTTAGTTCACTTATCCAACAGTACAGCTCAACACCGTTAATGTATACGACCTCAAACTGAGACAGCACTGGCACAGAACAGGTGGCACTGAAAGAGCAGGCGCTTATACTGGAACAGTTTGCCACAATAGCTTCGAATGCCGTACAGTGTTTTTCTTCAGACAGAAGAGGGATTTGATGATACGCTAAACCTAAATCTGTAGGGAGCTGAGAAAGGACTGGAACAGAACATGTTGCACTGAAAGAACAGACGAGACAACACGTGAGATGTAATCTGATACAGCGGGACGCCACAGTTATGGGCAGGGACGTCCGGGGCGCGACACAGAAATGCGCCACATTCACCAACGGAAAAGATTGAACAAGCGGCACAACTAAACAATACTGTCCCCACATCTGTCTGGGGGTATATACATCGTCAGAAACCCCGCGCGGCGAAGTATCAACAAGCCCGACAGGAGATTCTGGGAGCGGCGCAAGATCCGACTTAGAGACGGAACTTTCCCTACTGTGCGAAAAGCGCACTGCAGCGCAGGACGTGTTCGGAGAACAGGTCCCGGGGTGACTATCCACGAGGGCAGTGACGTCGCAGCAGAACATGTCTTGGGGATGGTAGCCACGAGGGAAGTGAAGTTCCACTCATCGCCCAGCTGAAAAACAGAAACAAATGTTCAACGCCTCTGGCAAGACCATTTCCCACCAGTCTGCAGGCAGGTTTTTGTCATGAAGCAGCAGTTTGACAGTTCGCTGCTGCTTCATGGCAAATACGGTTTGATTAGCTCGTTCGCAATAACTGTTTCCTTTGGGGTGGAACGGCGCCGAAGCACTAAACGCAATTCATCTTCCAACAAGGAAGGCTCTCGTTTCTAGGCTGACGAATGAAGCATCTTGGTTGCTGTGAACAAAGCTCAGAAAACATAGACTGCAGAACAAACACACAGACGTTCGACAACAGTGAATGAGCTCGCAGTTTTCACGGAAAGACAAAAGGTAAACTCGAGTATTCGTCAATAACTATGAGAAGATACGGTCTGGGACCTATATCAGGTCCTTTGAAATCGAAGCTTAGGCGATCCAAGGGACGTACAGCTTCCACGAGTGTCTGCAAGGGCGGCCTGAAGAAAGGTTTCACCTCTGCATATGTCCTGCAGTTGCGACTTTCCTCGTCTCTTCACAAGAATTGGGCAAAGTAAATAACGCTGCGGCACAAAGTGATAAAGTCGCGCATAACCAGGGTGACACAGAGAATGATGGAGCTTTTGCAGAGGAGTGAGAAAAGACAAATCACAAACACGGGAGGACGCATACACCGCGATGTTTTCGCTGCCAGGTTTGTGGCAAATGTCATAAGTCATGTGACTCAACTCAAGTCTCCAACCGAGAATCTTGGCGTTTTTTATTTTTCCTCGATGACCCTGATCAAACATGAACGATTCAGCTTCTTGGTCGGTAACCAAAGTAAAACGTCTACCCTTTAAAAAATGACTCCAAGGACGAACTGCTTTCTGTGGCCACTTTTTCAACCGCAGGGTAGGTCTTTCACAAGCGGTTAAGATAAACGACATGTAAGCTAGGTCGTCCATCTTGCGATGAAAATGCAGCCAAGGCATAACAGGAAGCGTCTGTGTCAATAGAAAACGGAACGCCATGGCGGATAGCACCCAAGCTAGCTTTAGCTAGTGCTCGCTTGAACTCGTCAAAAGCAAATAAAGCACTTCTATGAAGGAAAATTGGCAGAAAAATTTGGTATTCCACTTAGAGCAGTGTGAGAAGACGCGCGTTATCCTTCTTTAGATTCGTAGTGGGCAGAAGGTCGAGCAGTGGTTGTAGTTGATCGGCTTCAGGTTCGACTTTGGTGAAGGAAATTTTAAACCCAAGCATGACATGTGTCGTCACGCGAATCTGTGACTTTTCTTCGTTTAGCGTCAGGCGACAGTCAGCTGCAGTGCAAGCAAGCAATTCAGTTTTTCAGCAGCGGTAAGCAAGCAATTTCAGATTTTCCTCAGACAGAAGAGGAATTTGATGCTACGCTGAAGGTAAATTTAGAGGGAGCTCAGAAAGGACTGGCAGAGAACATGTTGCACTAAAAGAACAGATGAGACAACACGTTGAGACGTACTTAAATAATTAGCGCCACGCGATAGCTAAGGCAGGGAATTCCGGGGCGCGACACTGAAATGTGCTACATGGCGCTACGGCACTTTCATGCAAGCTGCGCAATGCTTACATCACCAAATCCTGGTAAACTAATTTGCATCTTCAAGACTTGTAAATTCGTGTCGAGTCTCTCTTCAATGAGGAGAACTGCAAGCTTCATTTGCTGCTTTATAAAAAAGCTGAAGTTTTCTTTGTGAGCTAAAATCCTACCTAGGTGGAAATTTGTTCCCTGTTTCATTTTGCGTCTTTCAAGAGAAGAAAAGGCTAACTCTTCGACATAAAAATAGCTTTCAACTGAAAGCAGCTTACCAACTTCTTGATTACAAACTACTCAATTTAGATAGATTCATAATAAGCAAGGAGCTTAGCTGGACATCTCGCAAGACTATCTACTCCTGCAGGCCTACAATGCCCAGGCTTCTTTTAGTTTCAGGCTGCAAATAAAGGCAAAGTACGTACAGTTTGCACGGATGCCAAAGAGGCATATGGCAAGTCTAACAGAGTTTCACTGGAGCTCATTTTTTCACTTTCTCTTTTGCGCCCAGGTTCCTTGCAAATCTCGGCATTGCAAAAAATCATTTGCTATCCAGAAACGTTCCTGGCCCGTGTGTGAATCGTTCATTTGATTTTGAAGCGTCCGGCAACCTGTTGAAAGGCAAAATCAGCCTTTTGTTAATTACGGTAAACTTAACTATCCACTCTGAAGTTAAGCAAAATGTTAAGTGCCACTTGTCTGAACGACTTATGTTTTTTACCCAGGGGATGTATGTCGCGATCATTATTTGGTAATACATCAACTTTCAAATAGGAAATGATATAAAAAATTCCCGAAGAGATTTTTTCAGCCTTTTGTTACAATTTCCTGCATTTCGTTCTTTTTAGGTTTTTCAACGACGGTTTTCTGGTCAAGTGAGATTTCACAATAGAAATTGGAACGAGTACAAACGTGGATTTGGAAGTTTATCCACTGAATTTTGGGTTGGTAAGTCAATTAAACTAAATGGAAATTCAAGTTCTTCCTTCAAACTATGTTGATAGTGATGTGGGTTGCAAAGGCTGAGGTGACTTTCATTCCTAGCGATAAAGGCGGATATGAATTCGGAATATGAGGATATAAACCATACTTTTGTTTCCGAATAAAATGTTTTGAAAGATTTCCTTAAACTGAAAAGCAACACATCTCTTGTCTTTCGTGAATGCGTGCTGTGGTATAACTTTCACATAGATTGGAAGCGTGCTTGTGAAGATTTAAATGAAATTGAAAAGCTATTATTTTCGCTTATGAAAAACATTTGGAGTCTACTTGTGTTAGAATGTTTGGTCAAGCTGTTGCAAAGACATTGGCAGATTGGTAATACCCTAAGATGTTTGAAGTTTGCATTCTAATTAAGTTTACAGCCTCATATGCTTCAGAGCTTTACTTGAACCTGAGAAAAATCACTAAGTCTTCACAAACCTTGACACTAAAATTTCGTTTCTTTGGGTGCCATTGCTTACTGTGTCGTATGATGACATTTCTGTTCTTTTCACTCGAATAACATGTTTCAGGCCTTGAGAAACTTCACAACATCACTGGAAACAAGCAGTGCCAACTTCGCATTGAACTGGGTGCTTTTGATAATAGTTCAGCTTGGGCGGAATACAGGTACGAATAGAAATTTGATTATTGGTGACTTTCAGTAATTATTCTCAATTTGGTTTGTTATGCAGTAGAAATTAACTCACTCTGCGTATTTTGTCACTTAATGTAACCATTTTTTTGAAAAAAAACGTAGATCAGCAGGGTTGCCAGATTGGCCTTTTTTAGGCCAAATTTCAGAAATCTGGTCTTGTCCCAGTTGGTTGGTCTCAAAAAGCACTTTTACTTCTTTTTGGGTTCTTTCCGAAACAACAGTTTCCTCGGCAGAAAAAAATTTACTATTCCATATTTTCTGCAAAACACTTTTGCAAACGTTTGGTGATAAATGCTATATTAGACCGACGGCGGCGTTCTTTATCTAGGTAAGATCGGTGAATGCGAGATTCGAAATATTTTTTTGTGTAATCACTGGAAATTCGTGCATTGTGTACGGGAAGTGGCCGGAGTCACATTTTCAGACTCCTACACAGTTCCTCTTCCAAAGTTTTTGAATCCGGATCAAAAGATTTTTGAGAATCCGAATCCAGTTCAATTTTCGGAAACCATCGATGAAACCGTAAGTCAGCAATACAGTAGTCCTCTCTTATTAAGCCCACATCGGGACCGGACTATTTTTGGGCTTGACTTGATAAGCAGGTGGACTTATTAACTGGGGCACAAATTTTCGCCACTTTCATGCGCAATACATGAGCATGGCCGATTGTTCTATCGCCAAAAGTTGATGAACCCTTCTTCCACTTCCTGATAATCGCCACAGCGTTGCCTTTTCCGGTCACTCCTTTCTAACAATGATGCTTCACTTCGTAGAGATTTTTCGTTGCGCAGGATATTTCATTAAGAGCCATGAGAGATGTTGCGTTGTTTGACGACAGCATGTTGACTGCATGTTGGCAGTGCTAGGTAATTTTTTGAAACCTCAAGTTTCTTAAAAAAAGCTTACGTCTGCACGTCTCTTCGCCATTTTGAAAATAAATTCTACAGAGTAAAAGTTGTCTTGCCTGTTGATTACGGCACAAATAAACGACCTGTGACGAAACAGTTGAATTAAGAACTAGGTAGCGCAAAGTTAAGTCAAGTCATGTTTGCGCTGTAAGTACACAGCAATAGCACACATTTCAATCAACAAAGCTTAGAACAAACAGCACAGGTTAGGCGAAAGACGGCCAAAGCTGTCACTTAATCAAGCCCAGCCTACATTTGATGACTGTCAAATTCAACAGTACAGGTGAAGCACAAAACATGAGTTCAAAACGAAATAAAAACAAAACACAGAAGTCAAAAGTGTGCTCAGTTTAAGGTCAACGCTCACAAACATCTTACAAATCACATAGCGTATGTATCACAAAAAGTTAATACCCAGCAAGCAGTCGCTACTTTACTCGATAGGAAAACATATGTAATGGTAACATTTTAGTATTATTAGAAATGCAACCCCATGCAACAGGACCAATATATTGCAGCATTTGTTTACCATAATCAGTTCTAACACGTTCATGATGATAATTTCCTGAAACTTGTTGTCTTGTGGCATGATCATGTATGCAGTGCAGTTTTGAAAAAAGGTTACTAAAAGAAGAGGGTAGGATATCGGCATTATACTTATACATAAATTTTTCCAAATTAAGTTGGTACAAATCAGAAACTTTGAGAATTTTAAGTAATTTAAAAATATTGTTTGCACTTGATGTTCTCTTGCTAAAAGTGATGTATTTCAAAATTCGGTTTTGTAGCACATGCACTGACCGGATAACAGTTTTATACGCTCGTCCCCAATCAATTATGCAGTATTGCAAATGTCAATGGAAGAGACTGAAATAGATAAACGCAAAATTTTCATATCAGCAAAATGTCTAATTTTACACACTACGCCACAAGCTTGAAAAAGTTTCCCACAGAGACTACTGATTTGCGGTTTCCACGAAAGCTTATTATCAATTATTACAACAAGATACTTAATGCTGTCAGTTTGCTGTATTCTCACACCATTCATAAAAATTTTAAAGTTACAGTTTTGAGAACGTGTTGCAGTTAATATCATATAAGCTGTTTTATTATAGTTTATTGATAATCTGTTAGACCTCATCCAAGTATCTACTTTATCAAGCTCATTTTGAACATTAAGTTGTAACGTTTTAATATCTTTGTGAGATAAATGCAAACTAGTGTCATCTGCAAAAAGTGTAGTTTGAAAACCAGAAGCACAAGGAAGATCATTCACATAGATTAAAAATAATAAAGGACCCATTACTGAACCTTGAGGAACACCACACTCAATTGTCTGAAAATCTGATGAATAATTGTTTACTTTAGTACACTGCTTACGATTAGTTAAGTAAGATTCAAAAAAAGAGTTTTGTTTACCTCTAATACCATAATACATCAATTTA
>Ga0210059_1016454_pt1 | contig 10674 bp, 6 predicted proteins | sample Ectturendosymbi2_FD_188042 | JGI IMG/M metagenome (GOLD analysis project Ga0210059, IMG submission 188042) | Ecteinascidia turbinata endosymbiont from Florida, USA - Sample 2 (SPAdes) (version 2) | ecosystem: Host-associated > Tunicates > Ascidians > Unclassified | place: Key West, Florida... | reverse complement strand
GTGTTCAGTCAACCTTGTTAGGATCGTTGTAGAGCGCAGATATGCAATACAGCACTAACACGAGAATTGAGCACGTTTGCTAACGTTCGAGAGGAAATTTGCTAATTCTGACGAGAGCGTTCTTTGTTAACAATGAGACTTATATGGCGTTTCTACTGAATTCTCAAGCGCAAGGTATATCTGGCAAAAATGAATAATCTGCCAAACACCATGGCGCAGGGCACCCAGGGGCGCGGGGCCCAATGCAGCTGCATCGGTTACATCCGCTTAAGGCCGGCCCTGTTCACAAATACGTTTACAGGCATTAGAGGTATTGAAGCTTAAAAGCTTTGGGTCTCACTGCCTAAAATCTACATTTAGAGACGTATTCTGCAGCCTGAGTGTCGTCTTTCTTACGGCAAGTATGCACAGATGACGGTTAAAACTGTGCACAACCTCTTATTTAACGCACGAGCATTACATTGCATTTTATTTGACGCACGAGTATTACGTTACACTTTTGTACATATTTTTCTTTATTTTAGTATGAGTTTATTAACTTAGGTCTGTAAATTATGATCTTTGTGTGGTCCTTCACTGGCGAAAAAACATTTTCGATAAAACGAGAGAAAGTTTAGAAACAAGCATCCCGCTCAGTTTGTTCTGACTTCTGCGTGCGTTCTACCAGGGAGTGACGATTTTTCTCAAGATATTTCCAATGTGTTCCATAAAAGTTTGTTGACAATCAAACATTTTGCACGTTTTAGTGCAAGTCGTATGAAAATTTTATTTCATTGGTTTCCTTCAGAAAATCGCTGCAAATACGTTAACGAATTGTATGTTTCTTTTACAAATTTAGTGCTATTGTCTTGTACCGCAGGTTACTTACTTCTATTTTCTGTGCTTGCAACGTATAGCTTCATTTGATATTTTGTAACGAGTTGTACGGCATCAATCTTTAATCCAAAACAAAAATGATTTTTCAGCTCATTTTAGAATAGACAAAACGCATGTCAGTTTGGTTCACTGTATGAGAAAAACTGTAGTATTGTTAAAAATACACTCGTAATTGAGCTGTGGCCCAAAGAATGAACGTAATGCTGCTGGTGCTGTGCAACAGCTTTTTTTTGCAGAAATTGACAAAAAATACATAGTCTTGAAAACTCGTTCATCTCAATTATTGCAAAAAAAAATTAACTTCAAAAACTTTTGTTTCAAATTAGGTTTTCGCAAAAGCGTTTGAAATGGCAAAATTCAAGTCTCACAGGTTTATAAGTATTTTTGCAGTCATACAACGATAAATGCTTATAGCACCCTGGACATCGTGAAAGTGACAGCCCCACCAGCATTGGCTGGTAAAACTGCGGAACAAGTTTTGAACAACGTAAGTTGGTCCACGCCATGGTGAGCTCTTTTATTTAATTTTAGTTACAGAACGATATGGTCTTAATTGTGACAGTAAGAGCAGATCATTGACGATATAATCGCAACTTTGGGACACAAATTGGAAATGAGGTTTGCAAGTGTCTAACAGCTTTGGACACAATAATGGAATCGTTTTATACCCGCAAATTTTTGTCTTTCGACAAAAATGTCGAGTTTTTACAGTCTTTCAAAATCCTGTTTACACAATATTTCTTTGCAACACGCAGGTGCTTTAAGCAAAAGCAAATAAGATCTGCATGCCCATCAACAGAAGCAATCAAATAGCATGTTTGCCATTAAAATGTTAAAAAGAAATAAATTTAGCAACCAAAAGCGCATTAACTTTCTTGTATTTCAAGACTGATCTTTTGTTGAAGTTATCGTGCTTAAAATTTGTTGCTGGTCACGGGGTAGTTTCTTCAAAATATCGAACACCAAATATTTGCTTGCACGTTTTTGTTCTTTAGATGAGGAATGCAACCATTTGTTAGCAGCTAACCAAACACATCAGGAACAGTTTCCTTAGCAGAAGTGAACCTATATAACACACGGGGTAAACCGCATTTTTAAACGGGGTAAACTAGATTTTTAAACATACAAACCTTGTTTAAACACCAAACCTAGCCTTAATGATAAAATATCGTTCCTTGTTCTTTCCAAAATTGAAAAGAAGTAGTGCATTTTATAATTTCTGTGATTATCCTTTTTAAATGCCATTGTTAGCCACAAATCTAGTTCACGGCCCCGCTGCATAAAATATCCCTAACTTTCACAAAAGGTACGGCGACAGCTTGTTGCTGAATTGAAGAATCGCACTCGTAAAGGTGAAAAGCTATATCAAAGAGGCAATGAAGAAAATTGTGGCTAAAAAACACAATTCGAAGTGTTTGGAAATATCTCCGTTAATAAACCTAGTCTGGGTAGCATTTCAGTTTAACCTGAGGTTACTAAGAAAAAATTCCGAACTGAAGTTGTTTTCTCTGGAGATTAAAAAAAAACTAAGTAAATTTTTGTATAGTGCTAGCAACATCAGGAATCGTGTTGCATTACACAATTCGTATTTTCATAAGTTAAGCACATACTGGCAATCTTTGAGATAAAGACAGTAGGTGCACTCTGGCACATGGTACAATCTTTTGAAACATGCTTATGAAGGACGAATATCCTGAGCAAAGTCATACCAACACCAGTGTCATTGTACTAAAAGTCCTAAATCCTTAAAGATTTTATGAAAAAATAATAATAAAATTGACTATCATAATATTGTTGTGCATAAAATTCGTGTTGCGTAATTGAACTTTTCTTTTCTTAAAATGCTTGAAAACAGTTATGAGTTACAAACGTTGAACGAAAGATGCATTTCGTTGATTATTTCTTATTGCCTCCAGTTTGGGTGGAATGAAACAACTGCCGATGCGTTTGCTGAAGCTGTAAGCAATATGTACAAAATTGTTATCTGCAAAGGAACAAATGGACCATTTCCTGTGAGTATAAAAACGGATGCTGATATCAAACAAAAATATGTTTTTAGATCTTTCTGTTCAGACTTTTTGTAATTAAAAATTGATTGCATAGAGAACCGTGAGAGTACGTGGGCAGATGAAATTCAGTTTCTAGACTCATCAAACCTACCATCTGACTAAAGATCTATTCCAGAGAGAAGGCTGTCAAGCTGGCAGGTCAAATGTTCAAGTTTCATCCTGCCCGTTCAAAGACTTTTGTAAACGGGATCTGCTGCCTAATGCTTATAATTTCAGAAGAGAACTAGAGCAGTAGCACTTTGACTACAGTCGGCCTATTATAAGGTTTACACGGCAACAAACGATCAACCAACCGAGAAGGGCTTTGCGCTGAAGTTTAGTGTGCTTCGTTACTTTTTGTTTGTGGCTTCATTGACTATTTTAGGAGTATGTCCGAAATGCCCAGTGACAATTTGAAGTCAATTTAAAAAGTGAGAGAGCAACCTTACTGGTGTAATTTGTTCAAAGACGAAGATAACTAAGTGCTGCTCGTTAGTGTAATCTACATTACAGACTTTCAACTCTTTAAAATCTTCAGAATATCTAAAGCTCAACTGGTGTATCAATAAAAAGTAAAAGCAGATAAAACGTAAAACGGATCCGCTTTTACGTTTTATTGATACACCAGTTTAGCTTTAGATATTCAGTCAATTTAACCTGGTGTCCTCGGAATCGCAAGATCTTTGAAATCCTGTACTTGTTCGCAAAATCCACATCGTTAGAATAGTGCAAGTTAGCCAGAATGTCAAGATCAAAAATAGTTTGTCGTAAAATACGGTTTAACATCAAAAAAACTATCTTGTATCTAAAAAAGGTTTCTTCCAAGCGGTTGCGGAGGCAGATAGACCACTTTTGAGTTTTTTCTGTTTGAAGCTAGTGCAGGGTTTTTTGGAAAATGTTAGATACCCGGTATGGATCTGTAGGGCCCCGATTTCTCTGATTCTAGGGACCGATTTTCTCATATTTTAGGGACACAATGATAATTTTCTCTGATTCTAGGGACCCGATTTGAAATTCTAGGGACCTGAATCGGGTCCCTAAAACTCTTTAAAAAAACTGAGCTAGTGTATCGAATTGGTAGATTTTTTAATCGTTATTGATTAAGAAACGCCGCACATATTTAAGGTATTTACGATTACGTATGAATTACACTTCTCAAATTTGGTTGTTTCAAATTGATGAACTCTTTAGCAAGACCTATTGTATTATTGTCTGCAACAGAGGTCTCAAACTCAAATTGCTCCGAGGACCGAATTAGGGCTTATAAAGTCGCCCGATGGCCGCATTATAACTACCTGAGAGCCGCATTGTGAAGCATCCGCAACAATCGCGGTACCTGAAACTTACTAGAAACAGCTCTTGCATCTCATTTCCTGCGAAATGTATTGTGAGTCATGGGCAAATCATTTCCAGCCGACTACTCTACGTCCATTTGAAAGCAAGTTGTTGAATCGCTGGCCGAGCATTTTTAAACACCGGAAAATAAACTAAACAACTTTAGTGTATGAAATAAACAATTTAAAATTTCTCAAGAACGTTGCAGGCCACACAAATACCCTCCCTGGCCACATGTGGCCCGCGGGCAGTGGGTTTGAGGCCCTGGTCTACACTTCAAGTACAAAATAAGCTTTCTGGCTCAGTGCGCGTGAATTTTTGCTTTTACCTGTCAGTATCATTTCATTAACATTTGAAAGCAAACACGTCTTTGACTCGTAGAGTACATTTGCGGTAAGATACAACTCTCAGAGCTGCCCAACATCCCATATTTCTAGCATCCACAATTAAGATGTTGGCACAGGTTTTAACGATTTTTCATGCACAGGGTAAGTTAATAACGTGCAGGGGCAAGTTAGGAAGGCTGGAGTTCTTGTTTCAATGTTTTTTGATGCACAGGGGTACGTTAAGAACGTGCAGGAATTACGTGGATGCTAGCGCATGTTTTTAATTGTTTGAGAGCGCTCCGGGACGCGAACCGCACTTCAAAAGTTCCAAACCTCAAAATTAATTTAAACAGATTATTTCAGTGTTGTTTTACGCATTTTTTCTTCCCTTTCTTTTCCCTGTTTGCAAAACCGTATTTCTTCGCCTCCTTATGCCGTGAAACATAGGTGCAGGAGCAGGCAAATTTTTGGGAATGCGAAGGATTTTTGCCCGAATTCTCCCAAACTTGCCCAAAATTACCCCCAAAGAAAAAAGAAACAAAAGCTCTTTATGGCATGGTGGGCGCCATTATTGCGCATATTTCCAGGGGTTTGCTCAGATTTTCAGGTATTTTGGGACGGCTTTCAGAGATTTTGCCCGGATTTTCACCAAATCAAAACTTTTGAGGGTGCGCTTTCACCCCCTGCACCCCCACTTCCTACACCAGTGCTGCGAAAGTGCTTAAGTGCTGCCATTAATCTTTGTGAGCATTTTACGTTCATAAAGTATAGGCAAATGTTTTTCGCAAGCTGCATGTAATTAACTATTGATGGATTTTATTTTTCTAACTGTTGATCCTCTTGTCATTGCGTTTTCATTTATTCCATATTCTACTGACAATTGGTTACTTCATCGCATGATGGCTTTTTCCATTGTTTCTATTAATTAACTGAGTTATGCGAAACAATAAATCCTTCAATTAATGGACTAATCATTTTTTCAAGCTTCAGGGAAAAGCACCAAGGCGTCACAGATAGGCTACATTAGACTCACTGTTTCCGTCAGTTCTACCGCTGTGTAGTTCCTTCACCGACAAGTTCTTATTATGTCTAGGATCTCGTGTTTGTCCCACCTCTGGAAATCAATGAAACCTACACAAAGTCAGCGCTCACCTGTCTACAGCCCTCCAATCTTCCTACAAGAAGCAACGTTTCTGATTGCTCCACTGCAAGCACAACTGTCTCTACAACTGTATCCACAACTACCTCCACAACTGCCTCCACAACAACTAGTGGAGGTAGCATAGCGATCGCATCATTAACCGTCCTTTTTTTACCTGCTGCCTTTTTAGCAGCGGCGTAACTGACGGCGGGCAGTGGTGATAACCGCCCTCCTTGCAAGCTAAATGTAAAAACACGGCCCCACTTACCTTATATTTAGGTATTCGGTATTTCTTTGGTTTTCAGCAGGTTATTGCTTTCTTGCGTTTTTCGGAATTGTTTTCGGAGTATTTTCAGGTGATTTCGAGTTTTAGTATAGCCATCCACATCCGGGTTCACTATCGTTTCTCACCTTTTTTCTGAGAGTTGGCTAGTGGCCCTGTTTCAGCTGAGTTTACCTCCCTGGCTCAAACCTTTAGTTACGCCGCTTCCTTTCAGCCACCTTTTTCAAACAAGGTTCTTTCCAGGCATGTCATGTCGTAGTTGTACAGAATTGGGTAAAAAATATACGCATTGTTGTAGCAACGAACACGTTTCTTTTGCTCACTAGAAGTTTGCAAGTGCTTTCTTCTGAATGTATCCATCAACGGAACATGTGTCAGATGAAAGATGCTATAATTTCGAGTGAAAGACCAGATACAAATTTCAGTGATTTCAAATAAACTCAGAATGCACACGAAAAAAAACATATTCGTACAATAAAAACCCAGAAAGCTTGTGTCACGAACAAAAATATGTGAGTGTGCTTATTTGAATTGAAACGATAAAATCGAATACTGATTTAACTATAGTTCTTCCAAATTTTCTTCTGCAACACAAACATTTACGTTTGGACGACCTCTTTGTTGCTGAAGACGTTTTTCATAACGCCGGTAACCAGGCCCGTAACCAGCTTGGGGCACCAGGAGGGCCAAGAGATTTATGAGAGGGGCCCACATTTTTATATTGTGTCCAACGGTTATAAACTATGTCCAACACATTTTTCCAGGGGGGGCGAAAAATGTTCTAGGGGGGATTCTCCTCCAAAAATGTTTCTAGGGGGGATTCTCCTACCTGCTGGTAACATACTCCGTTGATGATATCTCTCAACAATTGTAGTAGTACATTTGTTATTAAAACTAGGAAATTGTGTGCAATCTTGAATTGCAGCGGGATCTACTGTAAAATCCCACAAAAATGTATTCCCAATGCCTTCTTCCTCGAATTGAAATTTGTTTTTTTAATTTGTATGCATAGGGAAACATCGCAATTTAAACAATCAGTCCTAACCCTTGTTTCACGCGTTTCTTCAGTTGGCATTAGAGATAATAACATTATATATATAAACCCGACTTATATGAGGGTATGAAAACCGAATGAACACGTCCTTCTACATCCGATATGCATACTTTCTCACCCGATGTGCGCATGCAAACACTGTAGTATAAAGTTATCTTATATTACTGAACAGATTGAAGTTGCTGATGAATTTATCACTTCAAGAATCCCGGAGTTAATGCGATTTTTCATAATTAAACCTAGACACCCTGGTCGACTGAAAAAACAGGCGGAAAAAACCGCACTAGTCTGGGAGCCCTGGCCACGTGCGGAAAAACTCCTACTACCGTAATTTGAAGTGAACGTTTGAGGATTTATTGCCGTGCTATTGTTAACCAATAAAGACCAACAGTAAATCAATCCGCGAGCAAGTGTCGCAACCTGCCATTTGTGCAGTGAAGTTGATCAGAAAGCATGGGCGTCGGAAGGATTTTTCCAGGGGGGAGGCACTAAGCTATTTATTCAAAATTTTTCTAGAGGGGGCCAAAAGTGGTGAAATTTGTTTTTTCCCACTCGAAACTAAGAAAACAACTTTTTTTGCTATAATTTTCAAAATCCAGAGGCCCAAGGCTAACCCTCACCCTTCCGACGCCCATATCAGAAAGTCTATGACAGAGTGATTGTTATGTAGTGTCACGGTAGCATAGAGATCGTTTTTTGTGATACAACTTTCTGTTTGAACAAATTACCCACATACGAACCGCCGTACATGGTCACCACCAATTGTCTCTGAAATGTAGGCTGCCAAATCGTTTCAGTTTGATGTTTTTGACCGGTGCTCTGCAAACTTGAAACGAGGATGCATGTGAAACGCTACGCAGTTGCGCTAAGCGTTTAGGGAGCCTCGCTGCTGCGACTTTGCCCGGGGCCTCGCGTTCATTTAATCCGGCCCTGCCTATGTGTCACGATTTTAAATTATATTCTTCTTATTTACGAGCTTGTAGTATGCTTGAATGAACTAAAACTAGATATTGGCATTGCTTTTTGTGACATGTTAACTGCTTTTCTGGAAAATTCTGGGATAGTCAGAGCGTTGAGTGAAAATCATTGGATTCCGCATTTCATCATTCTTAATAAATAGTTTACGATTGGCTGAAACCGATCGTAAAGTAGAGGAAATGAGACGTGTGCACTGCCTTTCATTGTGGAATGAATTATTGTTTTTGTGAAAGTGCTTATTCAGTTTGGAGAGACGTGAAGGTCTGCTCAACATAATTGCAAGCGGAGATGGTGGTGAGATGATTAATTGGCGCCCGTGTTCCGTTGTCAAGCACATTTGTATTCAAAGTAGGGGAAGGTCGGGGACAATGGGCCAGGTGCACAATGGTCAAACTCGATTTACTAAGAAAATTGGAAACTTTGAAACGCGATGCCTGGATGTTAATTTAGATTAATATCAGCCGTTGTACTAACGTTAACTTGGCTTTGTTTGAAAGGTAAGTTTGTGAGTTATCCGGCAAGGTGTGTTTTAGCACAAGACAGTTGTTTTGACACACGCATTTACATTTGAGTTTTGAATAGGTTTAAGTAGTAAGGATCGTTTTGAGGTATTTCCACGTTAAAGTCAGAACATTACAGGTGCAGCATTATTTCATAACGTTATATATAGGCATGTAGAGGGGCGGGAACGCGTGGGAACGGCGTTCCCACACTTATTTCACGTTTTGCTTTAAAATGAGTTTGAAGCTGATTTAAAATGGCCAGTTTTTGGGAGCGTTCCCACACCTTTTTTGTCAGCCCTGCATCTCTGGTTATATATAAGATTTTGTTTAAGCTTAGTTGGCATCTCCTAATTGCGTTTTTAGACATGCTCGGTACACAATAGAGCAAACTTTTCGGTGCACAATCGACTTTGTTCCGTTTTGCCTCAAGCCATCATTATGAGGCATGTTTGGAGAATTTTCAGGTTTTTTGGTGTTACTGCAATGCACCATGCAGAGCATGTATCATCTATGGCTAATCCAGGTTCATGCTGTATTTAAAGGCAGTTATTTAGAGGTGATTTTGCTGTAAGTTTCTCTTTAGTGCTCATTTGATTTTTTAAGAAAAATGAAACAAAATTTTTCAGCTTCATTTCACCTAAACAAGCAATTGACTTTGCACAAGACACAATAGAATTTCAGATTTTAATAATGAATCTATGATTTGTACATCGTTGGTGTTTATTATTATTTCTGCTGTTTACATTCACTGTCGCTGAAGAGGGCATCGACTCGACAAAGGGCATCGACTCGACAACCTTCCTCGACAACAACTAAAGTAATAAAAATATTTGTCTAATTAGCTAATCAGATACTTAATTAATTTGTTTATTTTAGATCATAACTTTTGAATCAGAAACGCTAAAAAGCCGATCAAAGGCTCAAAAGACTGGGACTCGAGCCTAGTTTCCAATGAAAACATCAGCAAAATACTTTGGCCTAGCGGTTGGGCTCTAGGCCTGAAAACATGAGCCAAATGGCCCAAAAACTACTTCACTTATGACGTCACTCACAAAAAAACGCAACCCCACACCAAAAAATTTTTTCGAGTGCAGACAAGAAGACTGCCGATCCGTTTGAGCTCTTGAACAGATCTCTTGTGCAATCGGCGGAGGAGCTAGGGCGTTGGTAAGGCAACCAGAGATGATCATTATACGGTGTCAAGCGAAATTTCTGACTTCACACCATATACGCATGAACAGAGTAATATTCTACGTACCAAATACGCTGATAAAACTGATTATTAGGGCTTAAGAATTCGTGTTTAGGTAAGTGTGTCGGGTTAGGGTTTGGGTTAAGGTGAGAAGAAGGAAAATGATTGAGGTCAACGTCTAAGTCCGAAAATGTTCAATGGCTGAAGTTATTCCCGTGCTATAGCTTGTTGTGGGTATCTGACATCTATCCAAAATGTTTTAATTTACGCAACAAACATCAAAAAGGTAATTCCCAGACTTTATTTCTTTATTTTGAGAAGGAAAATAACTGAAAAACAATAACAGGTCAGAAATTTCGCAGAGGTCAGAAATTTCGCTTGACACCGGTTTGCCGGTTGGATATCCGGCAGGATAGTGACTTTGCAACCGGAAACGGATATCCAAAAACTGCTTTCAAGCGGGAACCAGATACGGATCCGGATATCCGAAACGCATTTATCGATAATTCGGACTTTTGGAAAAAGTTGCACATTGCAAAATCATTCATTTATTATCTTCAGAAGCATCTTTTCAGCCTTCTGTGCCATGACTCCCAGTTTATCTCTGGTGTAAGCGCTGTACTGTAGTGTAATCCCATTCCCCCTCTTAATCTGCTAATAATTGGACACTCCAAGTTTGTCAGCATGAATCTCTTCCTGGTGTGGCCAGCTAGGGCTCTTTCAGTATACATTAAGGACGTTGCTTGCTGCGTACCTGGACAAAGGCTAGCTAGTGTACAGTAGGCCTACTGTGATCTGTAGTCTAGACTAGCTAGAGCAGTGCTTGTCAACCGGGTGTATCGTACACCCCAGGGTGTACCAGAATTTTCCAGGGGTGTACCAACTTGATGGGGTGTACAGGGGTGTACCAGATGTGTGCTCTTCAAGAACAGTCACAT
>Ga0210059_1016453_pt1 | contig 10674 bp, 9 predicted proteins | sample Ectturendosymbi2_FD_188042 | JGI IMG/M metagenome (GOLD analysis project Ga0210059, IMG submission 188042) | Ecteinascidia turbinata endosymbiont from Florida, USA - Sample 2 (SPAdes) (version 2) | ecosystem: Host-associated > Tunicates > Ascidians > Unclassified | place: Key West, Florida... | reverse complement strand
ACACTTGCTTATTAGAATTTTATTCTTAGTGAAATAAACACTTTCGGACTGCCCAAATTCAGCAAAATAAGCTTTGCATATAATGTCTTCGTCCCTATCCGTGTGCAAGAAATGGTTTATTTAAACGATATCCTAAAAAATCACACTAATGGAACTTTCTGTGTTTGGAACCGTCGATCAAAAATCGTATCTAAAAAAATTAGCGGGGCTTCAGCCCCCTTCGTCCCCCTGGATCCGCCTATGGGTATGCCGCACTACTTAGCTTCAATCGTTTACTCATTCTAGGCTAGCGGATAAAAACAAAAAACACAAAAGTGTGTTATTGCGGGGCCCAATTAGAGCAGTGATGGTAGGATACCTACTCTACAGGTAAACATTTATAAAAAGGTATGTTTATATTTCGTGTAGTATCCCATCTTAAACGAAAACAAAGTATTGCATATAGTAGGCTATAATAATAAATTTAATAATCTAATCTCAGTGATCTAAAGTTGCTTTGATCACTTTAAGGTTTCAATAGTGGTTTATTTCTCTTAGAATATATAAAAGGCTACAAACGTTACTTCGCGCTATCGCGGGACCCTCTTAAGGTGCGGACACATTTAGATAAAATTTGTCAAATAAGCTTAAAAGCGGTTCTAGTAGAGATGTGTTGCTTTGGAGCCTCCATCGTAACCTGCAAACTTGGACTAGCTGTTGGACTGGGCTTCTTTACATATTCTTTACATTTATTCTGTTAGCAGCAGACGCATAGAGTATTTCGAAAACTGTATCACCAAGCCCTGCCATGCACGACATCCCCCTTTTTAGTGCTCAGAAGTGTTCGACGGCAATTGCACTGAACGACTTGATTCAGTATAGCCATTGCTTAGTTGTGGAACTGTTTCGGCTAAAGTCCCTTCTGATAAAAGCCCCCACCACGCTCATCACTAAATATCGTTTGTCATAACTAAGGCAACCAAAAGTCAATAAAGCCAAAAATTTTCTGCCTTTATTAAAGTTTAAGAAACGTCCACAAACCAAATTTCACGCTCATGGGCGTCGGAAGGATTTTTTCCAGGGGGGCCTTCAGGGAATTTTTTCAAAATTTTTCCAGGGGGGCCAAAAGTGGCAAACTTGTTTTTTCCCTCTCGAAACTAAGAAAATCACCCTTTTTGCTGAAATTTTCAAAATCCAGCGGAGGGCCAAGGCCTCCCCTACCTCCCCTGCCCCCCCTTTCCGACGCCCATGTTCACCCTTATACCATGAGGTAATTCCGAGTTATCAGATAAAAAAGGCAAAATTTATGATTAGATCAAAATTTATCGTTGGGCAAAACTTTCCTTGGAGCGCAGTTTTTTCTCTTTAACGATGTTTTATTGAAAATGCAAAAACAGATATTGATGTGCTTTTGCAAGTTTAGTTGCAATTCTGTAATAATAATGGGTTTGTTGTGATTTCTCACGTTCCAATATTGTTTAACTACTGGACGATTGAGTATTATGTAGGATAGGCGTGGTAAGGCAAGAAACGTGGTTTTACAGTACCTGTTTTGGTAAATGGTCAATTCATCACGCATATAGTGTTTCAACTTTATGAATGATGTTCTCAAGTTTGACTCTACTGTAGTTATTTATGTATTCATCGATATATCATTCCCAAAGCCAAATTTTTAAATTTCGAAGCATAGAGTGCATGCTTTTTTCAACAACCAATTTTTTTAATTTCGAAGCGTAGAGTGCATGAATATCCTTCTGGGTTAACATTAACACCTATGGCTGAATTATTTTGCAGTTACAAACGCAGAAAAGTATAGGTCAAAATAAAGTCAAAATTCGTAAATTGCAAAGTCAAAATTTTATGTTTTTAGGTCAAAAAATTGGTTGCCCTAATCATAACTAAATATCATTTCCCTTACTAACATATCGTTTGCCCTTACGTTAAGTTTTCAGACTAAGGATCGTAGCCTCTATCAAAATCAGAGCAACACCTTTTCTAAGCTTTTCATGTTGAATTGGCTTTTACTATGACTGCAAATGTTAAGTGTACCATTGAACAATGAAGCCAAACCTTTTACGAAACCCATACTGCTTTCCGGCTTGCTCTGATTCACTTTGCTTGCAGTTCAAGCCCACAATCTGAGCTCTAAATTACCCATGGAAACACACCAACTGCACTATCTTTCTTCAAGAACGTGATTTTCCGACACCGTGACGTCATACATAAAAACTTCAGTTTATTCAGAGATCTTCACTTCACCCGCTAAAATTTAATGTTGATAAGCCCACCCAATGACTTGGCAATAGCTTGTGGTACTTGTTTATCGAAAATCTTCCACTAAACATTCAACAATAGCCTAAGGCGTGCCAAAAATGTTTGTCACCAGTGCCGACAGGTGTCAGGTGATGTGATGATGTGTCGTTTGGGCGTCGGTAAAGATCAAACGACAGAAATAGGATTAAGATAACTTTGACTATTATAGTGATTACACGCAGGGCTTGTTTATCAGATTTTGACTGGAGAGGAGAAATTTTAACCTTGAACTATTGGACCAGTGATATATGCTAATCTGCGGTCGAATGTCATCTCTATCGTTTGTTCAAAGTACGTTTGACTAAGGAGGAGGTGAAATGGCCTTGGCTGGGGACGGGGAGAAAGGTGCGGAGACTGGATGGCAATTGCCATCCAAGTAAGTTGGAAGAAACCCAGATTTGAAGGCAAACACAGGGGCAGCTTAGAACTCTGGATTTAACTCTGTGTTTTTGAGGAAATATTTTGTTAATTTGTTCACTACACAACCACATTTCCAAGTTTACTTTCTACTTTCAAAAGCTATTTTTTAATCAACAACTTGCCGCCCGGAGCCCCCAGCACCTCCCTTGCTGCGCCACCGGTTGTGCTTCATAAGAAATGCTTTGCAGAATCAGTGAAATGTTAAAAATGCATGATTTTCTTCATGTACGCTCGCACGTTGCATGTGCGTATATTTACAATAAAACTATGTCATGATTTTACAATCAATTTATCACGCAAATCTTGTGAAATCAATTGTCTAATTATTAGCGGGGTATTATTCGGTTAACCGGTTAACTAAAATACAAATATCCGGATATATCCGTTATCCGGATAGAAACAATTTCAGAAATAACCTTAGCCACAATAAATATTCGGCTCTAGCTCAGAATCGTCAGCCCCAGCGCAAGAGCTAGGTCCCAAAACCACCAGCGCATTGAAGCTATAAACAAGCTTTGTGGTATTTTTTATGCCTACTTTTTAAGTCACCCCTAACTAACTGATAACCAGTTAACTGAAATACGGCTTTCGACTGCGCAAAGTTTCCCTACCCGTAATTTCACATCAAACTAATCCTTCATTTCACAAAATCTGCATCCTACCGGTAATTTTAATTCCACCACTGGAGCTATATGACGGGCTTGGATCACTGTAGATTGGAATGTCAATCCGGTGCAGAAGTAAACTTCCGCATCCATCATCTGAGCGTACGGGGCGAAAGCAACAGCAACGTACGCGTTACCGCGGCCGCTAGTGCCAGATAGCTCCATGGTAAATTGCGATTTTTTAGAATTCTGCAAAAAACGAACAACTTGTGAATCCCGAATACCAAGGTGCATTAAACCATAAACACACAGCGTCTGCTTTTATTTCGGTTTCTGCCAGCAGGCATTGAGTTGCTTTAAAATTAGCTCTTTTATAGCAATTACCGATAGATGATCAGTGCAGAGCAGAGGATCCCAGATTTTTACGCAGCTCGCTTCTCTATCAGTAAATATCTTCTCAGATGCAATCTCAACAGTTCTGTTATAGGCAAGTGAAGTCAGTGAAAAACTCCACTGAAAGCGTCATTCCAAAACCTCTGCTATAGTATTTTAGTTACATTCAATTTCCCTCTTAGGCTAGGTGTCCAAGGACTCACTATCATTTCTTTATGCACTTAAATCAAACACGTTATCTGGGCTCCTGTGTTATCTGGGTTGACGAAATAGCCATACTAAAGGTTTAAGTTTGCTGGTAACTTAGTCTGTTTTCAGAGATTCACTTACCAAGGCGTAGCTGAAAAACAAGCAATCTGCATCGGTAGGAGAACAGCGATCAGGTTGACCCACGCAGAATTTCGTTTTTCCACATTTATCGGTTGTTACTGCAGCATAAGTTGACACCAGCAAATTGGATGTAAGCAAGGCATATACAACTTGAATGTTGATAAGAATCTGTCCCCAGTTTCTCATTCCTGAAAAATTTGCTAAGCAAACATGTGCAATTTAATTTTGCAGGGTGAGTGTAAACTGCGGTCTGGTGCACAACTTTTTGGAAAGGATAACTAAGTCTAATGCTGACGTAGTTTGCAAAGCTCATTCTGTTTGAACAAAGAGCATATCTTGCATCACAATCACTCTAATACTTACAGTTTGCACAAAATAAGTTGACTTTACAATTCCAATAAATTCAACTTTTGCCGGAAGTTGAAATAGCTGTAGGGCTCAAATGACAATACACACACAAAATAAATGTTTTCCGATGATTTCTGGTTTTTGTATAGCCGTTCAATACCGCATTTGCTATTGTTTCTCAACCATTTTGTTTGTGTTAGCCAGTGCGCTCCCTTCAGCTAAGTTTCCCCCTGGCTCAAACCTCTAGTTACGCCACTGCACCTGATCAAAGAAAGGTTGTACTGCATATAAGAGCTATGTGTAGGGCTAACAGCAGTATCCTACAATAAAAGAATAGTTGTTTCTTAGGTGACTGACCAATATAGTAGTTTTGACAGCGTTTGTATCGCGTAAAGCTCGGTATTTTTAGATGTGATTTTTGTCAATTTGAATTTTCTTCAGTAAATTCATTCAGAAATCAGACTGCTATTGAGTACTTGCGCAAGTTTGTACTGCTCCCATGCTAAGCAAATCAGTGAAGATCGTAATGAGCTTGAACAGCAAGCAAAAGCCAATTTGCCGACTGGCAACCACAGAACTCTTCCCCAACGAAACAGGGAAACCGCAGAAAAGTGGCAAAAGCGCCTTTGGGTCTGATGCCTTGGATTAGTGGTTCTTAGTTGATGCAACCACGCGAAGCCTTATTTCTTAGCTTGATGGTCACTAATTTCTCAGGCGAAAGGTTCTTTTCTAGATTCAAAAGAATTAAAAATGAATTAAAGGGTCGCAATGTTCCAGGATAGGATGTCTACATTAAGCATTCGGTGCATTAAAAGTGACAAACTTGGCAAAGAAATTGTGATGAATTCTTAGATGTTGTTATGAAGAAGGCAAGACAAAACCTTTTTAACTGTTTACTGTGTTATGTTCAGCCTTACTTGATTCGATGATAGTAGCTTTTCATTTGTTTATACGTATTTCAATCATGACAACCTAAGCGAAATTTAAACCAGTCCGGTCGCCACGGTGGGCATTGGTGAGCTCAGCTCTTCCAAATTTAAACATGAAACACTATAAATCAGTAAAGATTTCATCAAATTTTCAGAATGTCAAGTCCCACTGCGGAAATTTAAACCCCATATTCAAGACTTTCTGGCGACGGTTCTGTTTTTTAAACTTCACATCTTTTCACGCGACAGTGTAGTTGCGTTCGATTCTTACCAGTCCGAAAAAATAAGAAACACGCGAATCATGAACTTAACAGTTACAACCATTTGGATGCGTTTTTGTGACATGATTTGCTCGTGTGTGTGAGATTTTTACAGCCGTGGTGAGCGAGTTGGAACGTGGTCCTCACGTTGTGCTTTAAAGTCTTTATGCCGCCACGTATACTATATAGGTGTACAGTGTGTTTGTTTTTTTTGAACACACAAAAAACAGGTGTGATTCTTATAAAAAACATAGACTATGAATTTTGTCAAATATTTCAATTGTGGCAATTTCGGTTGGTTTGCCTGTGGCAGTTAATAATCCTGTTCCCGCCAGCCAATTAGGATTTCAACAATTCCGTGCAATTTCACGCCTTTGCGTCGAAGGCAGCAACAAACGCAGTGATCCTGGGCACTCCAGTATTGATTTCGAATTTTTTACTGACCGTACTTTCAGAGCGGCATTTTCGGATTTTCGCAAAGTTATTAACGCTTTCCATTTTTTCCTCGCAACAATGGGAGAGAAGGCCTCACAAGTGGATTAGCCTAGGGCCTCGCATCAGTTAAATCCGGCCCTGCCTGCAGTCAAATCTTTGTTTGACCATTTATGCTTTGGTTTTCGTAGAAGGCACTTTGTTTGAGTGTTTGTTTTATGAATTGTAGTTTTGTAACGACAGCATTGGTGCGCTCGCGCAACTATGATTCGGAGCTCGCATATTGCGGTGCGCTGAAGAGCTGAAAAGTAGTCAGGCGAGCCTCGTGTATTTTGCGTGCCTCGTTTGATAATGTCTTTCCACGTTATTTGGTTTAGTTTGTTTTTCCTTTTTCAAGTGATTTAAAGGGAGCGCGTTAATGATTTGCCTGCTGGAAACTTCTCAGTGTTACTTGCAGTAACAATAAATCTTTATAAATCATTCTAAACTCTAAAGAGTTTGTTAATTTCATATTTTTAAGAAATGAGCATAATTGAGTGTACTGGGTAAATCTGCTAATATTGTTTGATAAAAGGGGTAAGATATGTGCAAAAGGTTAATAACCACTGCCATAGAGGAAAATTTGTCAACTCTACAATTTTTTTTTAAATTTCTCAGAAAAATGGTCATCATTTCTAAGCTTTGGTCTTGTAGATTTTTGCCCTTTTTTCCTATGCTTTTGGGTTTTTGCTTACCCGAAGATACGACAAACAGCAAACAGGTTGCAATACGAAAGCTTTACCCAACCATATTGATGCAGCATTCTAAGTCTCGTTACCAGTGTTCCCCTTCTAATTTCAGACTCCTCGTGTGCGCAAAAAATTGCGTTTGTGTAGCTTTTCGCGAAAATAAAAAACTGAGCAGTGACTGTGGCATGCCCATCTTGTCGTAATTCGTGTTCAATGCCGAAAGTTATATTTAGGGATGCAAAAAATTAAGCTCACACGATAAAATCACACTGGATTGCCATACGTTCGCATAGGTGCTATTCTTAGCGCGCTTTCCGTTCGTGGTGCCTCTCGCTCTGGTGGTTCATGTGACGTTGCGCCTGACTGCCACAGACCTACGACTGTGGCCTATTTTATCTTTTGTAAAGAATTTCCGAATGTGCTTTTGAAAGTAGAACGTTTACGTATTTCACTTGTGGTTGAGAACAACGGTTTTGAAAACGTGAATCGCAATAGTGTGTGTAAACGTAGGACAGAAATGAGCATCTCTTTTCTCTTTTGTCTTCGTGACTAACCCATACTTGGTAGGTCGTTTCAAGGCCAACAGAATTGCCATCTATTAAGAAACTCTTAATTTGCATCAACATTTCCAAATTACCTTCCTCCAAACGGTGTTTTAGTATGTTTTTCATTTAGTTCATCAAGCTAAAATCTCTCCTGCATTTACTACTTGATCGCAAGATAAGTCGCACCAATATCAATTAATTTTTGACAACTCATCAAATTGTTCGTTTTGAAACGCAAAGTTGACAGCGGCCATTGAAGCTTTAAATGAGCTTGGCTTCAATTTTTCTTGCACTCTTCTTTACCTCCAATTGGAAAAGCGTCTTTCTGATCACGACTCATGAGGTTAACGAGCAGTGAGATTTTTATCTTTCGGCAGTAACAACATGTAGCTATGCCTTTGGAACAGTGGATGGAGATCTTTACGTATGAGGTAGTCTACGCATTTTGTTAAAAAAATGTGCACTGAAACAGTGTAGTGACTTTAATGAATGTTAGTAGTGAAGAAGTTTCGACTGAAGCATCATTTTCACAGCTGTCTGCAAGCAGATGTTCCACTTCCTTTCTCCATTGAACATGTCTCCGAGATACTGCTTTCTTATCTTGTTGATTTTTCCTCGTGCAAAATGAAAGGCATCGATGGTTGTAAGACCACGCCTTTGAAGAATCTTACACAGTGCTGTCAGGTCTTCAAAACTACGTCATTCAAAACCTGTAGCATTAGCCTATTTTCAATGCTCGCTAGCCCCTTCATAACAATTCCTTGCAATAGGATCATTAAATTTACCTTCATTAAAATACTGTTGAATAGAAGTGAATCGTAGCTCTTCAGAACTGGTTACAAAGCAAAGAGTCCGGAAAACCACCTCACCTCGCTGAATGACTTAAGTCCCAAAGCTTCGTTTTTTGACTCTTTTACAATTTATCTGGATTTTGATTTGTTGCAGTTAGGACGGGAAGAATGGATGTAAATAATTTATTTGTGTCCTATCATCTTGATTCTTTCCAAACATCAGAAATTACCAGGTCTTAGCGGTGCGCTGCATAAGTGCTGTTGCAATAAGTGTGGTACATCGCGCTTCAGTCGAGCTGCGACACCGTTTGCCCGGTCAAGCATCAGTAACACTCCATCAGACAATAACATCACCAATATTTAAGATCCAGGTTATTTTTTGCTTAAACGCTTTACAGCTGACACAACCACGCTGGTGTCAAGAAGCATTCAAGTATTCTGCCGGATGACATTTTGTGCACCGCAGATGTTTTTGGTCTGAATCTGAAACACAAAATCATGCACTTGTTAGCTGATATGCCTGTCATTTCGTCAATAGTTAAAGCTGAAGATGCTATTTCTTCAAACATTTGCTTTTGGACAGCAGCGTTTATGGCTTTTTAGAAACTCAAAAACATAGTTCTTGCTTCGCCAGTTAGTAGGAAAGTCGGCGTGTTTTCCCATATGTTCATTACACTGAACTTAAAGCGATGATGCGTTCATTTTGACCGCCAGCGAAACGTTGTCGACCAGAGTCTTCACTTTTATAGGTCCAACCCATGGCCTTCGCCAGCGGGGGAGCCAGTGGTGCCCGCCCCCCCATTTGAAATCTGTCCCCCCCATTTCACGTTTGGCCCTCCGGTTGCTGCATACATCCAATATCGTATTTAAAAATGTGCCCCCCCCCCTTTTGTTCTTTCGACCCCCCTATTGCGAAATCCTGGCGACGGGCCTGGCAACCGGTTCCCTCTTCGGTCGCCATCTGTTTCATGTTGCTACGTAATTTGCCTGTATCTGGCACAAGAATTTTTCCCCAGTTTATGCACGTTGTCTTAGTGTGCTTAAAATATGCAAATGGTGTATCAAAGAATCCAACTACCAGACGTCAAACCAAACCTTATCTCTTGGAAGTTAGCTGCTGATTTTGTGTCTGGACGACTCTTAGACCATCCATGTCAAACCGAAATGCCTTACTGGGCCAAATATTATGTTACTATCTTTATGATGGCCGCACAATGAATGACTTACTTTCACTTTAGCAAAACAAACTTTGAAGTTACAGAAAGCATTCGAATGCTAACTGCAGTGATCACAGCTACGGTATATGGTGCATTTAAATCACCTCAACTTTCACGTCATAGCAAGTTTACTGCTAATGGAACAACGAAGGTAGTTACAAATCAGTTTCGTGCAGAGCAAAACATGAGTGGAAACTAGAAATCACTTTTGCACCCAGTTGTCTGAGAGGGGCCCAAAATTTTTAAACTATGTCCAATAGATATAAAAATGTCCAACACATTTTTCCAGTGGGGGCGTAAAATTTTCCAAGGGGGGATTTTCACCCCTGCGCCCCATGGTTACTGTTCTGATATCAGTGGACATGTGGAAATCTACCAGTGCGTAGCATATGATAAACAGGCACTAAAGACCATTGCATCCAAATGTCGAATTCAAGGTAATCAAAATAAAGATGGATTGTCATTGTCATTTTTTATATACGGATGACATTTGTATTGCATATACGAAATAATGAAAGGGTTACTGGGCCGCGGTTGGACATAGCTATGTAAATATGTCCAACACATTAAATTTACCTTCATTAAAATACTGTTGAATAGAAGTGAATCGTAGCTCTTCAGAACTGCTTGCAAAGCAAAGAGTCCGGAAAACCACCTCACCTCGCTGAATGACTTAAGACCCAAAGTTTCGTTTTTTGACGCTTTTACAATTTATCTGGAATTTGATTTGTTGCAGCAAGGACGGTAGAAATGGCCATTTCGCTTGGCTATAGCTGGTCGAAATCCACCACTGCGTAGAGGTAGCTCTTGTCGAGACACAAAGCCCAACAAACCTAGGCTAGGCTACGTGTCTCAGTGGAGCTTAGTTTTGATCTATGATCTTTTCTCCGTTCGAAAGGCATATTTCCACGTTCCTGATTTTGTTGCATTTTTGACATGTCCAAGAAATGTACCAAACTTCTGTGGTAAGGTGTTTGATGAGAATTATAACCTTTTTTCATTTTTTCGCTTGAGTTTACCGTCAGACCGAGGGTCTCAGCGCTGCGACTGAGAAAACCAGGTGCGAACACAACGGACAGTTTTCCAAGTTCCCCTTCACAGATTTCCCTGTTGGCTAAGCATTTGACTTCACCAAGCCATCGTGTTTGGAAATGTCGCTTCTGGATGCTTATGTGCACGACTTGGAAATCATATGAATATGAAGAAATCAAGCTCTTGTGAACCTTAGCAGAGCCGAAGACAACTTTGAGGGCCGAAAATTGAATGACTTACTTCGATCTTAGCAAACTAAATTTAGTTTAAGCTAATATACTGAAAGCTTTCGAATCCTAACTGCATGGCAACGACTGTTTGGCACCTTCAACCATTCTAAAAGTGATTTCAT
>Ga0210059_1016452_pt1 | contig 10674 bp, 9 predicted proteins | sample Ectturendosymbi2_FD_188042 | JGI IMG/M metagenome (GOLD analysis project Ga0210059, IMG submission 188042) | Ecteinascidia turbinata endosymbiont from Florida, USA - Sample 2 (SPAdes) (version 2) | ecosystem: Host-associated > Tunicates > Ascidians > Unclassified | place: Key West, Florida... | reverse complement strand
TCTGGCATAGGCTACCTTTCAGATATATTCAGCCACCTCAACGACTTAACACCTCCATCCAGGGAACGGCAATGAACATGATCAAAGCTAGGGAAAAGATCACTGCCTTCACTAATAAACTTTCAAGCTGTATTTGTCTCATGTGATCAGGCAACTATGCTAATTTTCTACAACTTAGTATCAATTACTATTTGATTTCAGACAAGGGGTACGAGAAAATTTAACGAAGGCTCAGGGGGTACGAGTAGGTAGAAAGGTTAAGAACCACTGCCCTAGTGTATAGCAAATATTCCAAATTTTCCAATTCAAAATTCAACTTGTGCAGTTTTTGCTTATTAAGTTGGTTTAAATTTTTTTAAATGCAGTTTTACAATATAATTGGTGTGGATTCATTAGCTGTGTCAAAAATTTTATTTGACATTGACCGTTTTATAGAGGCTGTGTCGTTTGTATATAGTGCCACATTGCTGGAAGTTATGATATTTATGCATGCCATTGAGTGAATGCAAGCAGGTCCCATAAACTTTAAGTTTGAGTTTAGGTGACACACTAGTTTCATTACTGAAAAGATTGTGCTTGTAAAAATTAAGGTCATGGACTTAGGAGTTCAATCCATCAGTTAAAATTTTTGTGAATTGCTGTTGGTTCTGTGCTGATGCATCTGTTTAAAAAGATATAAAATTGTGGTAGATATTGTAAAAATTAATACTGTGAGCATGAGTGACATGGATGATGGTGATTTCATGTGTGACAGTGATGTGGATTATGACTTGGTAAGACTTTTAATGTGTAAGGTTGATTTATTTGCTAGATGTTCGCCATCAATTTATTCAATGCATTTCTTTTTTGCTGGGACAGTGTTGTATATGACATCATTTTCATTCGGGTGCATGGACCTGATGTAGTGGTTCTGTGATCAATTTCAAACACCCTACCTTGTTTTGACATTAGCATTGGAACCAACTCCGGTTCTGCAGCATATCATCATAACATTCATTACTGTTTTAGTGTCACAGTTATTCCATAGGTTCAGACAAATAAAGGAATTTTGCATGCTTAGTGTTGGACTGCTGTAGTATTTTAATTTTCTTCTAGAACACTTTACAAACACATAGTATTGTGGCACTCACAGGGGAAAAGAAATTTTTAGTTAATGAAGTTATGTAATTGCTATTCTTCCAAACAGGGTTGCATAGTAGTTTTACTTTGTTTCACAGCTGTTTGGATTTAGTTTGTTTTAGTCGTTACTCTGATGCCCAATTTCCTCCAGCAAAAAAATTGGTCTTCTGCAGATCCTGCTTTGCTTACTTACTTAACAAAAAGGACGTTAGAGTACATTTGTTTCATTTTGTTAAAAGCCATTATTTCATCTGAACTATCAGTTTGAAGTTTAATTTGAAAACGTAGCCTTTTTTACTTGCAGGAATACTCTGAAGATGATAACTCAGAACCAGATGTTGACCTTGAAAATCAGTATTATAATTCAAAAGCACTAAAAGAAGAAGACACAAGGCTTGCTTTAGAAAGCTTTCAGAGAGTATGTTGTGATTATAAACAATGCAACTGCTCTTAGTATGTGATTGTGAGGAATTTTTTTACATTGTAATACCGTTTTTATTGTTCAAAACTTTTTACATTCATTTCAAAGATATTCAATGTGAGGACATTAAGGATCTAACAAATATTCCAGCTGTTATGTGAGAGGTCTCAACCCTTATCAGCACAGCTTCCTAAACATTCTGGCAGAAGTAGGATGAAAACTGGGAGTAGACCAATGTTTCCTGCGTACACATTATGCACAAATGTTTACAAAAACATAAACACAAAACTAATTGATAAAGCAGCAGAAAAGTTGAATAATATAGCAGCACGTAGGAGGTTGCACTTTATGTCTTTGCTCGATTCACTGCGATTCGATGGTGTCATGCTCTCTGAGGAGATAATCTTTGACTTGTTGGTTCCACTGTATGAAAGATGGCTGAGTTTGAATTACGATTCTGCCAAATGATTTAGAAAACAGCTATACAGCAATTTTTTTGCAGTTGTTTGTCATAAGTTATTGGTAAAAACTTTGAGAACTGACGTTGCACTTAGTTCAACACAAAATTAATTTTTGTAGGTCTTAGAGCTAGAAGAAGAAAAAGGTGAATGGGGATTCAAAGCCCTGAAACAGATGACAAAAATCAATTTCAAACTCGGAAAACATGATGAGATGATGACGCGATACAAGCAACTTCTGACATACATAAAGGTACCCTCATTTCTTGTTTCAACGCAGCAAATAAATTATCAAAATTTTGTGTTTAGCAATGTTGTGGCTGGATGTTAGAGGTGCATGCCCTGGTAAACGTCTGCAATTTTTCAAAGATGCCCCATACAACGTATTTTTAAATTCACGTTTGGGTTAAAGATGTGTTTTTATAGAGTGCTGTGACAAGGAATTACTCCGAGAAGTCAATTAACTCGATTCTTGATTATATTTCAACTTCAAAGCAAATGGATCTGCTTCAGCATTTTTATGAAACAACGCTCGATGCTTTAAAAGGTACCCATTTTGTTCCCTCGTGTTTTTGAGATCTTTGACTGCGTAGATTACCTTGATTTCTTACAAACGGTTCCAATCATGTTCAGATGCCAAAAACGACCGATTGTGGTTTAAGACAAATACCAAGTTGGGAAAGCTCTACTTCGATCGTGGTGAATTCAATAAACTAACAAAAATATTGAAGCAGTTGCATCAATCATGCCAGGTAAGTTGGTATTGTTGAAATCCAGAAGCTGAAACAGGTCTTTATCTTATTAGTTGTTGCAGGCACAGATTCGTAGTTATGGAAGAGCTTTGCAAACGCAACCCCCAAGTGGAGCTTCATTATGCGTGGCTGGATGTCAGCTTTAACTGTATCAAATTACTAAGCTGTAATTTGACTCTTGAGACTCCCACTTAGCTCAAAAGTCCCCTGCGGCACCTTGGGTAGCGACGGGTTAGTAGAAACATATTGCAAGCTATTGTAGAATCTTGGCCAATGCGTTGGTAGAACAAACATTTACTTAAAAAAGTACAGTCGCATTTACATAGAGCATGGTCTTTTCGTGCAATAGCACCTTTCATGAAGAACAACCATTCGTCTATCCGCCGGTTTGATAACCTTATCTAACCTGCACCACAACGCAGAAATCCAATCTGTGCTAGGGTTTGTGGCTAGGTCAAGGGTCGGCAACCTTTCCCTAGTCACGGGCCAAAAACAAACTCGGCAAAGTCTGACGGGCCGTACTAATTTTCCACCAACAATCCCGTTACCTTCGCTGCTTAAGATGTTATTAAAACTGTGGAATTTGAATCAGATTAACTCCTGGTTTTCACAGAAAGTACATTCATAGTACAGTGCGGTTTCTCATAAGTAATTCCTCATAAGTATACAATACAAGAATTTGCAAGGAGCGTAGACTCATAAAATACAATACCACTAGGCGAGCCATACAATGACTACAATTTGCAAAGGGGCTGCGGGCCGGGTGATTTTGCTTGGCGGGCCGTAGGTTGCCGACCCATGTGCTAGGTAGTTCTTACGAGAAATGGCGGATTAGTAAGTTCATATTACGAACAAACGAGAGGAAAAATTGGCTTGAACTGGAAACCGTTAAGCAGCATTCATATGGAAGGCTGGCTATTCCGGATGAACAGAGCATGAAACTCTGCCTAACCCGCGTTTCGATTAGTTATTCACATTTAACTGAATCGCCAAACATACTAACGTTGGCAACGCCGTAACAAAAGCTATCGATTTGTTTGATGAAATAAATCAATCATGTCATAAAAACTGTGAACGAACCGTTGGGCGTGATTCAACATCGAATAAAATGCGGTAACATTTCGACGTGAACAAGAGCTGAAGATGTATACTAGGTGGGCAAAATATATACAGTACTCTGTAAACATAAGATAGAGTTTTGTGACAAAGGGCTCCTTTCAGTAGATACCGCAAATTCGCAAACGCCGTACAATTTTCGTACGGAAGCTGTTTTTTTGTGTCGTACGTCTGCGAACGGATCCAGTGCACACCTGATCATCATACAAATATTCAACCTTCCTTTCGACTTACGTGAAGAAATTTTGATGCTAGAGCAGTACTGTTAGGCAAGCAACACCTGGCTGTTAATAATCGTCTTGCAACTCGTACCAGGTTTTCTTGATGATGTATCCGACCCTGGTTGGGTTGGAGTCAGACCAGTGAGATGAAGGATCGGTGATTCATTTTAGTTTTTTTAAAAATGAATCGTTTTGTGTTAGAAGGATATTTTCTCCGCCGTTTGGCTGTTGCTAAAGGATTCGTGAAACACAGATTTATGGGATTGCATACCGCAAACGTTTCAAACAACCGCAATAATGCGGAAAACTACTGCGATTCGGGTGTCAACCCACTGTTCTGCTTACTGCTGCTGTGAAGCCAGACAGGATATGCTTCATCATGGATGCGAAAGTATCGGTGTTTTTATGTGTTCTCTGCCAGCAACCTAACGGAGCTCGATTCATGTCCGTGCGAATTCTTTAGTAAATTTACTTACCGTGTGTTCGCAAGGCTTCTGGACTTCCGTTGAATTTCAGACAGGTAAATTGGAAAAGAGTCGTTGACAATTAACGCATTCTCTATCTTTTGACATTACTTGAAAAAATGGCCTGTTGAACAATTCACTCACATGGCTTATGATGAGAGTACAGCGTGGTTTCGTGTTCAACATTGCTTGAACCTCTGTGGCCTTTTACAAAAATTGCAGGTTTATATTTGGTTGTTCTAAACTAGATGTGATTTCACTCCAACTGTTGCGAGAATCTTGTAATTTCGTTTCGTAGCACGTTAATTGGCCTTTATCAATGTTGCAGACGCAAGACGGAGGGGATGATATGAAGAAAGGCACACAGCTTCTAGAAGTTTACGCTTTGGAAATACAAATGTATACTGTTCAGAAAAACAACAAGAAATTGAAAAACGTCTATGAACAATCGCTTCATATCAAATCTGCGATTCCCCATCCGTTTACCATGGGAGTAATAAGAGGCGAGTTTGCTGCAGCGCAACAACACTTTGTAGTTTCCTTCAAAGCAAGCTATGACTGAAATACGCTGTCTAATTCTGTAACCCGAGCAGCACAGCAGGTAGATTATCTGGACGTCATTTGATGTGTTATTGAAAATCGCATCGTGTTACAACTTTTCAACCGCAGTCATCGTGAATTCGGCAGAACTGATAACCACACCGCTGTTTGTCGTATATTTTTTTACTGGTTCCATTGCGTCGTTGCAGCCGAAACCCGTCAATCAGCAAATGTTTACTTGCTTGAAATTAGTGCCAAACTTGAATTGCAAGTATCATGGGAAAGGTTTGTGGCGTTTTTCAGAGTGTGGCGGAAAGATGCATCTGCGGGAGGGAGAGTACGCGAAAGCTCATACGGATTTCTTCGAAGCATTCAAGGTTTGCTTCTGAAATTATTTGAGTGGTACTTTGCGCCACCAAAACTACACTGTTGTGGCGAGTAGCCTCTCGCCATGGATATCGAATTGTTTGCTTTGCCGCTTCCTTGTAGTTCTTAATGTTATATTTTTTCAACGGTAAGTGCTTAAGGTTAAGCAAACCTCCGCAGCTGGTCACAGTTGATCAACACATGTTTGCGAAAGCTATTTCGATGGCGACAATTTTTCTAGAAGTATCTGCGTTCGGTCTGTCATTTCTTTCGGCCCGGGAGCTGCATTCTCCAGGGCTGTTTTTTTTCGCTGTTTGTTTTATGCACTATTATTTGCGCTAGGTTTTACCATTGCAGAATTTCCGTTGCAGAATTACGACGAATCCGGCAGCCCGCGTCGAACCACTTGCTTGAAATATTTGGTGTTGGCCACAATGTTGATGAAGTCTGAAATTAATCCTTTTGACTCACAAGAGGCGAAGCCTTATCAGAAAGATCCAGATATACTAGCAATGACTAATTTGGTTAGGTAAGTGATGCACATTGCTTTTCTCTACAAAAAAATCTTGACGAAAGTAAACATCGCATTATAACCGAATATTATTGTCTACATTTTAGGAATTTCTCAAGTGTTTTGACCTTGATTTTGTGAATTGCTTTGCAAAAGTATAATATAAATGGATACTTCGGTAACCAGTGTTAAATTCATAGCGGAAGTGGTTTGTGTCGGTTCGTGGACGGCACTAACCATGCTTGGTGCATTTGTTTTCCGCTTTGTTTGTGGGAAGTAGCACTGGAGCAGTGGCGCTTTACACAGTTGCAGATGTAATTTTTAAAATGTAGGTTTTATAAAAATGTTAAAACGATTGGCTGTTCAAGAACTTCATTTTGTATGAGACGATGTTTATCCCGAGAATGGGACCTGGTGACTTTTTAGATCGTTTGTGAAGTTTTTCGGTGTATCGACCCAGTGCACCTGGTGAGCATGGCAACGTGAAAAAAACAGATATGAGAGGTTCAACTACACGAAAAGTGTTCAGTAACTCATGACCTCATTTGACAGTATACGCTAACACCGCCAACCTGCTGGCCATAGATATCGCGTAAGACAGACGTAGTACATTACTTGCTAGTGCACTAGCTGTGCTTGCATCGTGTATCCTATAGTTGTTGGCTTAAAGCGTGTTTCTCTTTGTGGCGTTTAGCGCATATCAAAACAACGATATCGCTGCGTTCGAGTCGATCCTGGCCGCCAACCGCACGAGCATCATGCAGGATCCTTTCATTCGCGAACATATCGAAGATCTGCTGCGGAACGTTCGCACTCAAGTCCTGTGCAAGCTGATCACGCCTTACACCCGAATACGCATTCCGTTTATTTCGAAGGTGCGTTTCCCTTAGTGGTGATCGTCTCCTTTCAAACCACTGTGCAGCATTGCAGGTCATTTTGGACAAGAAGGGTGTGGCGCGAAGTCACCACAAATTCGTTTTCGATTAAGTTTGTTGGATAGAACACGAGAATAGTCGGTGTATTGTCGAATTAGCTGAATGAGCGATGTGTCTAATCACCTACGCTTGTGCTCACAAATCACCTGTTACTATGGTAACCCGGCATCACAGCCCGTAGCTAAGTCACTACACTAGGCATGAACAGTCTTTTTGTGGTAATTAGATTGTCTTTTTGATGGGAACGTAGCCCTCTTGACAATAAACGCTGTTTAGGTGTTAAACGTAATTATTTCAATTGTTTGTCATGCAAGTCTTTCAACGCATTGATCGAAACTTACCTTATGCATGGCTTTCGGTGCAACTTTTTGGACTGAAGGTTTATCCAAGTACTATATTTCTTCCACCTTACTTTTCCCAACCAAGTCAACATGCGCTCACTTTTCTGCAATGGTCACACTGACTTGAATCTTCGCCCTGATCCGGTTATTTTACCTCAATGTTGTTTCAGGAACTGAACATTGATTCGAATGAGGTTGAAAACCTGCTTGTGTCGTGCATCTTGGACGGGTAAGCTAACTGCAGTGTTGTTGTTCTGTAATAATGTCGGGTACTGCGAAAACAACGCCTCACGAATGTTGTTGCTCTGGCGAAGCCTTTACGAAAAAGATCGGCTGTGCAAGAAATGCTTCTACGTGCATTGCATGAATATCGTCCATTGTGTTGAGCAGTTGTATCCAACGTATTAATGTGTTTTCGTCTTTTCGTGAGGTCGATACTGCGACAACCGTGTTTTTCAAGATGTTCAAATAGAATTGTGCCAAGTTTTTTTTCCAAATCCGTTCATTTTTAGTCAAAACGTGGTTTGCTGTGTGTTTTGTCAGTTTTTCTCAGTACCACGCGATATTTTTGCAGTACGGTGAAGGGCAGAATAGATCAAATCGAGCAAGTCCTGGTCATCGATCAGCAAAACGCCGCCCGGCAGGCGCGCTATGGCGCCCTCGACCGATGGACAGAACAGCTGTCTTCCTTGCATCTGGTCATTGCGAGCAGACTCGTCTAAAAACTGCCAAAACGATCTTAACGGACGTTTCATCCGGGCGGGGTCCCGCCTCGGGTGGGGTGGTGAGGAAATGCGTCCTTGCAAACCGCTTCCGCCAGGCGCGACTATGAACTCTGCAAATTCGCTTGACGCGGAATACGTTGGCGTGTGATTGACAGTCACAGTACGGTTTATGAAAAACGGACCCACGTACATGTCAGCGATGATTGATATGGCAATCGCCTCCGGCCACCCGACGAAATAACTGGACAATGCCTTAACGCTCCTTCACACGGTGCTGTTGATCACGAAAACGATTATTTAAGCGAATGCAGTTGAACGTGGACGGTTTTGCTGGAGAATCTGGAATCAATAGACTATTGCACCACAATGCATGATTCGTCAGATGGTGGTATCATTTACATTTTGCGATTTCTCGTGTCTTAGACCTTTCCTCCATGTTAAGATTGGTTACAGAATGCGGTTTAGGCCTAAAATATCCCGGAGTCTTCATCGCTTTTGCGGAATGTACAATGTTAAAATGTTCTGATCTTAGAATAGCAGTTGCATTGCCCTATGCTACATAAAAATTAGAAGTTATTTCTTTTAACTGCGTGTTAAATTTGGTTTGTATTAACCTTGCACTTCACCGGTAGAATTTGATGCTGTAACTCATGCTTGGTTGGAGCGTCGATGTCGAACTGATGTTAAAAACTTTACAGGACAATATATGTCTTAGCTCGACTGAATTCTGGTTTTGTCCTCTCGTAGTACGTTATCTGGCACGTAGCTCTACTGAGAAGCGTGTTTACTGTATACCGCCTTGATGTCGTCGCTTTTTGCCTGACAGCTTAACTTGTGTTCAACAACAAGCTTGTTGGACCAGTTCAAATCGAGAAGACTTTCGCTAAGCAAATTTTTCTTGTTATGCCTTAATGCGACAACCTAAGCTTGAAAAAATTCGCACGGGTATTTTTTCATTACGTTCTATGCGGTGTGGCACGCGCTTCAGAGTGTGGTGTTTATTTTGCAATCATGCGTACCACAACCGTCGAACCATTCACACGTTTGCAAAAGTGGGTTGCTCGCTTGAAAATTGACGTCTGCTGTGAAATGGTCACGTGGGAGCAGCGCAGTTGGATTTGATCAACCTGTCACGAATCAGCATTTGGGCGCTAATTTTTGTTTAATAATCATCGTAGGATTTATTTACGGCATTCAGTTTCGTCCCGGAAAACCGCTTTCATCCTGAAATATAGTTCTCCGTTGGGGGCACATGGGAAGAAATGATGGGTAAGACTAGGTTTTTATAAAATGTTAACTGCTTCAAACAATGTTTTGCAACTTTTCCCTTAAATTCACAAGTCCCAAGAACATTTGATAATAGAAACAACGTGTGAAGGTATCATCTGTTTCGGGGACCGTAAGCTTTTGGGCCTCGTCATCCGGATAACGGGAACATGTCTAACTCCTCGATCGTGAGTCTATGTAGGAATAGGGATTTTACGGGATGGTGTAAAAGACCCCTCACTTCTTGATTTCGTTTGTAATCCTTGTCTTTTAAAATTTTACTTCCAGTCCATCAACTCCTTTAACGCTAAGTTCAGAAACCTTAGCTGCACACCACTCAGCAAGCAGAGTGCATTTATGTCGTGTCTGAGGACTTTCTCAAGTAAATATATCATACGCCAAGCCTGCACCAGTCATATAATTATATGCAGTGGCGGATCCATCCAGTCGTTTGGAGGGAAGGCAAATAAGGGGACGCCAAAAAGGCCTTCACTTGCTTATATACCAAAGGTTGCCTGCTACAATCGTTGGGTATCACACAAAATTGTTAGCTTTTGTATTTTTGTCGGTCGAACTATGCGATTTTTCAGGGAATAACCACAGTTTCAAAGCGCTTTATGTCATTAATTCAGAAAACGTTTGAAACGGGTCTCAAACAGTGGGCCTCATTTTTTACAAGCTACGCATAGCAAACTGTGTTTGAAAGGTATAAAAGCATGCTGCGCGCAAGAGTTTGTCACTGTTTTGGGTATCCGTAGCGAAATCAGTGAAGAACCGTGTCTGAAACGCATTCCAGACCTGGTTAGAAGTAGAATGGTTCTTCTTAGACTTGGAAGTGACAACTCATGTCCCAGGATAGGATTCTAATAAAAAGCTAAATGACGATCACGTTTCCAAGCGAAGCTTGTGCATTTACTTGCAGGGGACACAATTCCCCAGGCACCGAATCACTATGGGGGGACCGAAAGCCCCAACAATGTCACAAGTACTTTTTTTCAATACGGTGCATTTGCTTCCGAAAGTCCTCAGGTTTGAACAAGGGGGCGTCAAACTTGCTTCTTGCCCCGAGCGCCATCTAACCTCGGCACGCCCCTGGAACCAGTTCAGGTATTTCGAAGTCGTATACGCAAGGGAGCTGAACACACGACTGCAGTCAGGATAAATTCGAATAAATTTACTGACACCAATTTTTAATGCTTTCACTAACATTTTGCTACATGACAAGCAACAATCTGTTGACAGTAATACAATCATGGGCGTCGGAAGGGGGGCCTTGACCTTCCCCTGAATTTTGAAATTTTCAGCAAAAAAAAGTTGTTAGTTTTGAGTGGGAAAAAATGTTTGGAAAAATCCCCTAGGACCCCCATCGGAAAAAATCCAATATAATACAGTTCCACCTCACACGGAGATGCACGGCAAATCAATCTTCCCATTTCTGC
>Ga0210059_1016451_pt1 | contig 10675 bp, 5 predicted proteins | sample Ectturendosymbi2_FD_188042 | JGI IMG/M metagenome (GOLD analysis project Ga0210059, IMG submission 188042) | Ecteinascidia turbinata endosymbiont from Florida, USA - Sample 2 (SPAdes) (version 2) | ecosystem: Host-associated > Tunicates > Ascidians > Unclassified | place: Key West, Florida... | reverse complement strand
CTTGCCTCACCAGTCTTCCGTTGGGCATTATGGATACCTGGCCGAACTAACGTAGTTGTGTTCTCTCAATTAGAAGAAGTGGTTCGTCATTCAGGGCACTGCGAATTTCACAACTACGCACTTTGTACCGAAGTGTCACACCAGGGGCGTAACGAGGGGGCTCAATGCCCCGGATGTCGAACCACTGGGCGCCGCCGAAAAGTCGCAACAATGTTGCAAGTTTTTTCTTCAATGCAGGACATTTAATCCCAAAATAGCTTAGGTCCAAATATGGAGACGCCAAACTTGTTTCTTGCCCCGCGCAATCTAACCGGTATGCCCCTTTGTCACACCGTGGACTCTTCTCAAAAATCCCAACTTTGGTGCTTGCACCTGAGTTACTATTCTTTCGGTCATTACCCAAGATTCATGACCATAGGTAAGGATCGGAACAAAGATCGATTTGAAAACTGACAGCTTTGGGGTGTTTGAAAGCTCCGGTTCTGTGAGCACAGAGCAATAAAGCTCACGCAGAACTACGTTAGCTTTACCAATCCGTGTATCAATCTCCTGGAGCTCCCCCTTCCGTCACAAGTAAATACCACCCCTAGGCACTTGAACGTCTCCACCTATTGAAGTGTATTGCCGCATACACTGCCTTGGGTTTGTAGAGAGACATAGAGCAGAACCTCGGTATTTTTAGCGCTAGTTTTCGTTCCGGCTCGGTCTCACGCAGCAGAAAACCGATCGAGTGCATGCTAAAGACTGTTGAGAAGATGTTAGCAGTACCAAACCGTCTGCAAAAAGTAAACGGTTGATCCTGCAGCTCCCGACTGTGACACCCTCGTCGACTCGGCTGTGAATGTCTATCCAATTCATGTAGACTAGTGGTTCTCAACCCAGGTTCCGAGGGCCGCATTCGGCTCCCAGACACCCTTTGTGCGGCCCTCAGCAGTCTTTCAATAAAACATCTGATATTTTGTGCAACAGACTTCGTTCTGCTGTAAAAAAAAACGTGTAAATTTAATTGTGTTAAGAAATGTTAGTGGTCTGGGTTTGGCTCCCTTCAACGAAAAAGTTGAGAACCACTAATATTAACTATGAAAAGGAGTGATGACAGCACACACCATTGTTGGAGTCCAACACTAACGGTGAACGGTCGTGATTTAACTCTCCCGACACGTACGCAAACGTCTGAGCAGGAATACAATGACTTGGCGGCCAGTAACGGCCCTCAACACCGTGCTCACGCAACACTCCCCAAAGCTTTTCACAAGAAACCCGGTCGTATGCTTTCTCGAGGTCGACAAAGCATATGAAGACGTCGTTAGCATACTCCCAATATTTCTCAAAATTTTGCTGGAGAGTGAAGTGTGGTTTGTATTGCTACGGCCTGACGAAAACCGCACTGGTTATCACTCAGGTTTGATTCAATTATTTCGCGGACTCTTTTTTCAAGGCACTTGGCAACCTAAATGTTGATTATTTGAAAATTCCCAAAAAGCATCGCGGGCCGCACAAAACGTCCTCACGGGCATGTGGCCCACGGGCCGCGTGTTTGAGGCCCCTGCTCTAGTCTGTGAGATATTTGTTCTTAGTAAAAATACACCCTAGTATTCATATAGTAAATTCTCTTCTCGCAGCTAACTGTATGCAAATTTGAGTAAGCACATTCTCGACTACCGGAAAAAAACAAATGAGAACCTTGCCAATTAGCGAAAACATAACTTTTACAAACGATGGCGTCACGAGTTACGTCATAGGGACCCTCCACTAAAAAAGGACCCGGGCCCCCCTAGCCTTTAATCCGGCTCTGGGTGTAGGGGATGGTGGTACCGTCGACGGTGACCGCAAGCTTACGGCTGGATTCCCAATTGTTCAGGTGGAACACAGTGCATATAGTTTTGGCTGTGCTCAGCCTGAGCCTCGCAACAGTAGCTCGCTACTGCCCACCTCTGCTTATTCATGTTACTTTTGTTGTTCATGCAACTGCATGACTGACTTTACCGGATCGGAAGCAACCTTCAGTCTTTGATATCGATGCTGGTGTGAGGGTGCAACATTGACTGAGCATGTTTTGTTTCACCGATATAAGTACTTTTTTTTACCTGATGGTCGGATACGAACATTGCAATGACCGGACGATCTATTAGATTTACTGTAGGTAATTCCCAAATTCATATTCTAAAAAAACACATTTAACGGGATTTTTCATACCTGAACAGTCAGATGAACTTGAAAAAAAGCAGATCTGGGAGGAAAAAACAGCAATGGGAGCCCTGATTGCGTCGATATACTTGAAGCACGTTGGCTGCTTCCTCTGTTTGCTGAATTGTACTGATTGTTACGTGTCAATCAGGCGAAAGAACATGTGATATTTCGTGTTTGAAATGCACCTTATCGAAGCTTATGGATATTTAGATTCGCCCGGTGTCAAGCGAAATTTCTGACCTCTGCGAAATTTCTGACCTGTTATTGTTTTTCAGTTATTTTGCTTCTCAGAATAGAGAAAGTCTGGCAATTAGTTTTTTGATGTGCGTTGTGTAAATTGAAACATTTTGGTGAGATGTCAGGAACCCACAACAAGGTATAGGACGGGAATAACGTTAACCATTGAAAAATTTCGGACTTACTCGTTGACCTCGATTATTTTTCTTTTTTTCACCCTAACTCACACCCTAACCCGACACTCTTACCTAAACACGAATTTCTAAGCCCTAATAATCGGTTTTCTCATCGTATTTGGTAGGTAGAATATTGCTCTGTGCATGCGTACATGGTGTGAAATCAGAAATTTCGCAAATCAGAAATTTCGCTTGACACCGGGAAAGAAGTTTGATCGTCGATGCATGACGTTCCAACCGCGACGTCATTGCTCTCAACAAGGTACGTAAACCACTGTCGTCTCGTCTGGAAAAACTTTTTTACGAAGACGGAGGTTGTCAGGTGTGCACTGCTTGAAGTCCAACAGTAAATAACTGAAAGGCGCTGATGTTGCGTCTTGTTTCTTGAACAGCTTTGACCTTTCCCGGGTAAGCTTGTTTTGAACGATTTGCGATGCGTCGCGGGGGATTTTAAACACCACAATGTAATGACTATTAAGTTGATCGTGCGGTGTTCTTTTCCGTTGTTAAACTGGTTTTGAACGATGTATACGACACTGAAGTCTCCGTGGCGACTCCCTTTGGTGAACAAATCTGTTACACTCCGGTTAGTTTCGTTCCTTAAATCGTCCAGAATCAACAGGGTGCTTTGTGTTCTGTCAAAGTTTTCTCGCTGAGGGAGTCCTTCAATAAATTCCACGTTTGGAATAGAATCAAAGCGACGCTGCCACTCGCCGTAACACCAAACGATTCTTTGCGGCGCAAGTAGGCCTATCATCATTTGTTTCACGTGCTGAATAAATTTTGTAACAAACTCGGTTTTTCCGCAATTCGTTGGACCTGCCACAACGCACGTGAACGGGTGATGAAAACGCTCGTCCATCTTTCGTAAACTGAAACGCACGCCAACACAGATCAAGGGTTTTGTACAAATCGACTTTCTTCTTTTTTTCAAAATAGACACGCGACAAATCCAATATGGATCAAGGTGGGGTGTAAGAACGAGGCGAAAAGACCACTTTTTTCATGTTCAAAATAGATCGTAGAGTGCAAGCAAGGGTGATGGACAAAATCGTCGTTGGCGCGAGTCACGTGAATATTTTGTTGCATCGTCTTCTGTGATGGGGTTCCGATGGCGAAAATGCGCGAGCTCGACGCCCTTGACATAAAAATACGGTCAAAATGTTGCATCATCTTCTGTGATTCCAATGTCGAAATCGCGGTCAGCGATGGGATGAATATAAACTGACACGTCCGGGCATGCCTTGTCGCTACGCAATCGGTGACAGGTTGGCGCACAGGTGGCATATTTGTTTATCGGATTAAAACTTGCCATGCATTTGCGCCATCCAGTTGGGGTACAGGTAGCCCAGTGGCGCCAGCTTGAAAATTTCAGGGCAAACTCTGTTTTCAGGGCAAGCGCAGGTTGTTCAAAATTCTGAGTGATAAAAAATATATATTCAATACAGAGAATTCAGGGCACTCTGTTTTCAGGGAAAGCACAAGTTGCTCAAAAATCCTGAATGTAAAAACTATATTCAATACAGTGAAAACTTTCAGGGAAAACTCTGTTTTCAGAGCAAGCGCAAGTTCCTCAAAAGCCTTGTTTCAATGCAGTGAAAATTTTCAGGGCACACTCTGTTTTTCAGGGCAAGCACAAGTTCCTCAAAAATCCTGAAAGATAAAAATATTTCAGTGCAGTGAAAAATTTCAGGGAAACTCTATTTTTCAGGGCATGCGCAAGTTGTTCAAAATTCTGAATGATAGAAAATATATATATTCAATACAGTAAATACAGGGCACACTCTGTTTTTCAGGGCAAGCCACAAGTTGCTCAAAAGTACTGAAAGATAAAAAATATTTCAACACAGTGAAAAGTTTTAGGGCAACTCTGTTTTTCAGAGCAAAAAAGTTGTTAAAAAATCTGAATGATAAAAAATCAGTGACGGACTGTCAGGGGAGACAAGGAAGGGAGTTCCTCCCCTAGCATAATCATGAAATGTGCAAAAGGAATTAGGGATCCAAAACAACAAATTGAATAAAAATTTGTCCTTTTTATGTTGAAAAGGTGCAATTATTGTATGATTCTATCATTTTCATAGTCAATATATCTGAATTTGCGTATTTCTTCTTCAAGTCAGGGGACAGTCACGAAGGGAGGCAGCGACTGCTTGTGCTCCTCTCACCGGGTGGCTTTCGCATTGAGCAGTTTGTCACAAACTGTGGTGGTGAGCGCTTGCCGTGCAATCACCTTCATTCATGTCAGCTCAGCAATCTTCATGTCAGTAACAGTGTAATGTTTGTATACATTTTAATATATGTACTCCTTCTACTATATGCTCTCGCATTCCACAGACTGGCACTTGCTTGACGTTGTGCATAATGTACTGAATATGCAGCGTTATGTCACATCAGTAGCTGGTCAGACATGCAGCTACTGTGGTAAGGCGGCGAAAGGAGGCAGTCAATATCTCTGCCTCAATGAAAACGTTGCATTGTTACGACATAGTTAGGCAATTCTATCCTAGTGATATGGCATCACTGGCGTGACCGACAAGTCGCGTTGGGAACACTTGTTATGAAAATGTGTGGACTACAACAGGATTTTGTGACATGAAAAATCTGCCAAGAAGTCTCAGCAGACATGCCAGGTCAAAAAATAACATTAAAAACCAAAACTGCTTTAAAAACTTTTGGAAGCGCAATGATATACTTTGACTTTGAACGAACAGCGGAGACTAATATAAGCGTTCACAATGCTAAGGTAAGGGAAAACCGAGAGATTTTGAAAGACCTCATTAATGTAAATTACTTCCCACCCAAACAGCAATTATTAGCATTTTGTAGTAACGATGAGAGTTCTTTCCTCTAATCGTGGCAACTATGCGGAACTTTTACATACTCTTGCTGCGAAAGATGAAAAATTAGCTAGACATTTAGAGAGTAGAGACATCTACTGTGTTTTCTGGCTTCTCAAACATGATTCAGAACGATTTAATTGCAGCAATATTTAATGTGGTTAGATGTGATATAAAGGAGATAAGTGGAGCCCCATTTGTTGCTGCAGAAGTAGACGAGTCAACAGATGTCACAAACAAATTCAGATCTCTGTCATTATGTGGCTAAAAGCGAGGTGGCTTGTGAAGTGAAGGAAGCGTTCTTGGGATGTGATGATGTGAGCAATGACAGACGAACCGCTCCTATATTTGTAGTTGTCCTTCCTATTTCCATTTATTCATGTTTGCTTATTTTACATGGCGAACAGCCAGTACTATTTAGTCAGTTTGTGAAGAAAATTGATTAATGTTGCTGCGCACCAGCGCGCGGCGTTAACCTGCCGCGCTCTGTGCAGACGTGTTGATATAGTTCTCTAGTTGCTTCATTAAAGCTTCCAAGTGTGGATGTGCGTTTTGGTGCGAACGAAGCACCCGGGGATGCTGTCCGTGTGAGGCTGTCATATTCTAGTAACAAAGGGGAGGACCCTTAAGATACGTCTACGGATGAACAAAGTTGTGCAAATGTGCTCCGTGTTGCTTCTAATTGCTTGTTGTGGCCGCATCGTATCCTTGCAGTGAGTCGGTCACTCTTTGTGCTTCGTATCGATCGTGTTTTGTTCTCCCTTCGCCAGTGCGTTGAACCTCCGGTTCGATTTAATTTTAGGTGGGGGAGGATGAAGTGAATTGATGCGTGTTTTTGCGCACTAGTGATCTGCACAGTGCTCTCACTTTTAGGGATTTTGTCCCTAGATTGGAACTTTTGAGTCCTTTTAGGGATTTTTTAGGGATTTAGGGATTTTTAGGGATTTCAGAAAAGTATGAAAATGTGTGAAATGAACTATTTCAGTTTATTTTGCAAATGATATTTAGTTCTATTTTTCGCACTCCGATTTTATTTATCATTCGCACTACGATTTTATGCTGCACCACCACAGATTTAGGGATTTTAGGGATTTTTTGGTACTGTTCTGGGGATTTTTGGAGTTGCATTTGTGAGATCCCTGGAGAGACTACATGTTGAGGTTTAGAGTTGTGGTTTAGCCTATACTTTAGGCAAGATAGGCGAAAAGCCTCTCATGTGTTTTGAACTTGCCATATGACTAGTTGAAACAACTGTGTAAAGCTACTGACAAAATAACTGCAGAACTGTTTTTGCCTCATGAAGCAGAATACACACTGTTAACACAAGCGCTGGTTGTCTGGAAACTTGCCCAAGTAAAGTACAGGCCACCTGCCCACGGTATGTTCGTGGCCGGTGTACGATATGTTACACAGATCACGACCTCTAAGAGGTGACAATGCTCTGATTTGGATTCATAAAGTAATCTTTCTTATTCATGGGTTCTCATTTCATGAATCCAGGTCCGTCCTCGCAGAAACTAAAATCTGGTTGACAGGCCTATTTATTTCTGATACCTCAAATAACTCACTTCAACAGATACACACTTGAGAATTGTATTTATATGACTATTTTTATTTGCCATGAATCATAATTTCAAACGAAACAGAAAGGCACTCACCAAAATAGGCTACAATATTCCATGATGTTCAAGCACTTCTCGACATGTCACAACGCTCATAGAATTCTTATAACTTAATTCTGCATCTTAGTAAGTTGCGATTTAAGAGATCAACGATTTATATAATTCGGTTCTCTTGTTCAAGCATTTTACTTATATATATAAAACTATTATAAGCTAAAGATTATTTAATTCCTGCGTGTATTGTTTTAAAAGGTCACTTTTCTGCTATAACTGTGCTTAAAAGTGTGTCTGCCCTTCTGTCTGGTAACAATTAGACTGTGCTTAGTTAGATTCATATTTCGGCATACTGTCCAGTTTGCGCGGCCTCGCTTGTAAAGTTTTAAAGCGGAAATTTATCATTAATTAAGGGTTCGAACGCTGCTGTTCGTAACTGAATGCTCGCGACTATTCTGGAAATGTCAACAATTCAGTAAGACACGAATGTAACTCACTCACGAATACAGCCTAAGCCTGAACGACTGGCATGACAAAGGCTGTGTTGGAATAGTACAGCATTTTAGCCTGGCAGAGTTTCACTCGAACAAGCCGCTTGCTATCACCTAAACTGGCAGGAGCTATCCTGGACAAGCTACTTTAGACTGGTACAATCCTGCTAGGACAAACCAGCTTCTTGAAACTCTAAACTGACATGGTATCTAGTGCGAACCGCGGATTACCATTTATTTACTCCTGATCACAGCCGGTAGTGTACGTGAAGTACGAATGCGGGACAGTGACTTAACCTCCGGTACATGGCCGACAAGGCAGAGTAAGCCAGTTTCCCATTCCTGATCACTGCCGGTAGTGAGCGCAATGCCCACCCAATGCGGGTCAGTGACTTTACTTTCGGTACAAGGCCGACAAGGCGGAAGGAGAAGTCTCTGAATTTCAGTCCAGAATACAACGCCTTTTATACCCAAATTCTTGAAAATTCCCCTTTCCTTCAGGTGCTTTAACTGGCTCTTAATTAGGTAATTGTTTTATGATTGGCTAGCTTAAATGCTTCCAGAACTTTCGGAGACGCTTTGTTGCTTGGGATTTCTCCTGATCGTGATAAAGCATCATATGACTCTTGCTCACGTTTAAATGACGTTGTGTTCAGGGTCAGCTGACCAAATAATGGGTTTTAATTGGCTGCACCCCTTTTGAATCCACTCCGGTTGCTTCAGGCTTGCGAATCTTCCAGCAATTTGTTTTCTGTACAGTAATAGTTGTTACAGACAAAACTTGTCTGTAACAGATATACTCGTACTTCACTTGTTTTATTGTCAAATGCCAACCGTTGAGCGCCAGGTTGTATGTTTTCCTTTATTGATGACAGTTTTAACAGCGCAATACAGAGAGACACAACATGTTGAGGTTCAGAGTGTGTAGTATTAAGTATAATATATACAGTATGACATAATTATTAATTTGCCACATGGATACAGTACATTCCATGCAATATACGTATCATGTGACCAAGTTGAATCAATCATCAAATTGAATTGTATCTCAGAAATATCTAAATTCCAAATGTGCACAGGGATACAATACAAATTTTTTAGATATTAGTAAATGAGAAGCAATACAATCAAGATATCAAAAACACATCGGCAAGCCAATTAAAAAAAACGGAGAATGACCCAAAAATAGAAACGAAACAGATGTACACAAACAAGCCAAAATGGAGTCACAAAGAAATGTAGCATATAGCAAAAATTAAAAAAAAATGTTTTCATTCATAAAGTACGAACATTTCGTACAAGTCTCTAGTAACCAGAAACATATATTTATAATGTTCGCTGACGTACGGTGTGGTCAGGAGTGCATTTCAAAGCAACCATGGTATATTTTGCCTGCAGTCATGGTGGTTTTGCCTGCAGTCACGCACGCGTTTTGCAGAGTGCTGAAATAAGATCGACCTGCTGTAACCATGTGGCTGATTGTCTCGTCACATTGCATTTCATTGGGAGGGGTTTCTAATGTAATGTGGATAAACAATCACTCAGAAATTTTTTTACTGAGTTAAAACATATCATGTAGAGATTTGATAATTTTTTCTTGAGCATAAATATTTTTGTCGACAGAAGTTAAGTGCTTCAGCCGTGTGTTCGGCGCTGCTTCACAAACATTCGCTCTTGGCAGATTTCAACTGACCCGTTTGTGTAAAGCATTTGTGAACGCATGCCAATGCAGAGTGCATAAATAATTACTCAAAAACTTTTTTATTGAGTTAAAACATATCATGTAGAGATTTGACGATATTTGCTTGAGCATATATACTTTTTTCGACAGCAAGTAAGTGCTTCAGCCGTGTGTTCGACGTTGCTTCACAAATATTCGTTCTTGGCAGATTTCAAATGACCTGTTAGTGTAAAGCATTTGTGAACGCATGCCAGTGTGATGTGGATAAAAAATTAGTTTGAGGTGGAATATTATGTAAAAAGTTGACGGTTTTGACTGCTACAAAATTGTTTTATTTTCAACAGCAAGTAACTGCTGGAGCCGCCTGTTCGGCTTCTTCAAAAATCGATCTTGGCAATAGCCCTGCTTCACAAACATTCGCACTAGGCAATGCGCGCTGCTTCACAAACATTCGCACTTGGCAATCTTCAAACGGCCCGTCAGCGCAAGGCCTTTGCGCTGGGAGGAAGGGCATCGCGAAGAATAACACCCGTTGATTTGAGAAAAAGCAGTAATTTAGTGATCGCGGCTTGTGATCTTTTCACTGCTTCCCAACAATACATATCAATGGAGATTTAGAGTTCAACAGAGAACAATAAAGGTTGCTGCCAACAATAGCTCGCATTGCACCCTTGCTGCTCGTCCTTTCCCATCGCAACAACACCAAGCACCTGAACGTGTGTGCATAACTTTTTCACAAATCTCAAACGATATTTATGACCAGCTGATAAAAATGTTGTAGTTTTTTTCCTCTCGTATCATGCACTACGGCTGCTACACGGTAATCACAACATATTCTGTGATATTCACATTTTTTCTGCAACAACAACAGCAGAAGCGTTACATTTCAGTATCCAAGAGCTGATAATTGTCGAATGCTCAGCCCACGTGCAAGTAAAATTTTGCGTTGTTTTATTGTGCAAAGAAAATTTTGTGTGGCTTTTTCATGCGAAAAAAAATTTTGCGTGTTTTTTTGTTGTACAACGTGTGTAATAATTTTTTTCGTAGTTCAGTTAGTGCAATGAAAACATCTATGAAAGTTTTAAGTGTCGTAACAAATGTGCTGTACGTTTTAGTCAAATCGAAACCAAACTGAGTTATTTACAAATTTTACAAACACAACACAACTTCTTGGATAGACCATTTTGTCTCATCCTTTTCAATGCATCAAGCAATGCTCAATATGGATGTGCTAACCGAGTGCATAATTTCTGATCATTGGGCTGTGGCAGTCAGCTATCAGTGCTCCCACCTTCCTGAATTTGATGACGAGGTGATGGAGCCCAGCCAAGTCGAATTGACTGGCTTAAGGTTACGGCCCAGGAAAGAGAGGACTACTACCATAAAAGCAAAAACCTACTTGATCAACTGCAAGTGCCCACAGAGGTTAGGCACTGCCAAAACTTTA
>Ga0210059_1016450_pt1 | contig 10675 bp, 10 predicted proteins | sample Ectturendosymbi2_FD_188042 | JGI IMG/M metagenome (GOLD analysis project Ga0210059, IMG submission 188042) | Ecteinascidia turbinata endosymbiont from Florida, USA - Sample 2 (SPAdes) (version 2) | ecosystem: Host-associated > Tunicates > Ascidians > Unclassified | place: Key West, Florida... | reverse complement strand
CCAAAACATCAGGCATCACAAAGTTCTCTCAAAACATCAGAAGTGGCAACACTGCTGCATATCATCCACGTGTGCACATTAGAAAGGTCCCCGCTTTGTGACGTATTAACTATACATCAATCGACACTGTTGTTAGTTCAGATATCTAGCTAATACCTTGTTTTCACTCTAGCAGAGTATGGTACACCCGGCTGTTGATACAGATGGTAGTACAAACCACGCAGGAACGAAGGAAGCTGCTTCAATATCTCTCAAACCTCGAAAATTCATAACCGCCTGGTTTGATAACAAACGTGTTGCTACGCCTTGTGGTACTGCCGATGAACATTCTGCAATACACCCGATCTCGACTTACAATGTTGGTGAATAACTAAGAAAATAAACATCAATATTCTGATTGCTAAGGGGGGGGCTTGCGCCACTTCAGCCCCCCCCCCTGGCTGCGCCTTTGCCTACATGTATGTACTTGCATGGTCTGCTGTATGCTTCAATAGCTGCTAACGCAATGTTACATCAATTGCTTTCAGTTTTTGTTTGAGTCAGAACTAATTGTTTCAATAATTTTGGGGAAGCTTTCTCTACTTTTATGAACCACTAACGTTTTCCTTTGGTCTATACCTGCAGAGATTTAGAAAATAAATGTTGATAGCTTGATAGCATTGCTAGATTTTCTTCATGCATAATCAATTATACTTATAACAGGATGAATGTGTCAAGTTTTTACGCAAGGTAAAAGTTACCACTCCAGCGTATTTATGCAGCAGTACTTCAAAATGTCTTGTGATTTATGAGAATGCAGTAATATGTGTGTTTCTGTGCAAGACGAATGATATGGAGCTGGATGTGCTGATGGGCAAGCGAACTCTGTCATGAACGTGCAAAGCTTTGTGCTTAAAGCTAAACGCTAAACATTGTTTTCATTTACTTTTACAAACAAATATTTTGTCTGAAGCAATTCCACAAGCGAATAATCACACCGTGCCTATCAGTTACATTCACCATACTGCTCAGCGGAATCAGCATGAGCTTCAGTCAGTGCGGAACTGCAAATTACAATTGGATCGATTGGTGACATAACAATGGTAATTACGCGTCATTGACTATCCCATTCTCTAGGTTTGGAATGTTAAACTGGATATTCTCAACTGTCAGAAACGGACGGAAGCAAATTTGCTAAAGTGCACATGGAGACATTTAGATTGTTTAAATCACGAATGTGGGGCAAATGCAGATTAGACCAAATTTCCAAAATTCTCACAAAAGGTCGAACAAAACATTTGAGAACAAAGCAAACGGTGAAATTTTAACAATAAAAACGCCAAGCTTTCCTGTGCTGAAGTATTTTCTGCCGGTTTAAGTTAAGCAAAGCAGCAGTGGAATGTTATATTTTACATGGCGACGTCATAAAATGGACGATGTTTTGTAGAAATCGTAGGAAACTTCCGTGACAGGGGCCCCCAAACTGCTAAGACCACCATTGACAACAGCAGTACGTTTCTTTCATGCGATCTTTGAAAAAATGTAAACTTGCAAAGTGTAACACGTAGAACTTTTGCAAAACTATGTTTGAAAGAGCAACGCAAAAACCACTGATTCGAATCAAATCAAACTGAAATTTTCTTCTATTCACAATGAACAGCCAAAGGTCCAAAGGTGAGTGGGTAGGTTTATTCATACATTTTTGTGACTCAAACCACAGAGTAACGAAAATGAAGTAAAAAGAGCGAAACACCAAAAGGTTGGCCAAAGACCTTATGGTTCAACTACTCAGACAGCTTTACTGTTGGCAAAAGTCAACACTAAACTGAAGACGTTTCACGTATTTCAAGTAACGAGGAAAAATGATGTTATGAAATGCAATAAATTGAATATTATGTAGAAGTTAGTAACAAAGCGCAGCATCAAAGAAAGACAATATACAGAAAGCATGCCCATGTGCAGGAAGGGCGGGTTGAGCATCAGGAAGGGTGAAGGGTATTAAAGAAAGAATAGGCACTGAATACAAAGGTACATATAAATGGAACAAGCACGTTAATGAAGAACCGACTGACATATTGGCAAAAGAATAAGATGTTTTGTATTGTTTTCCAAATGAAGAAGATAAAAGAGACTTTAAGTTTTCAGGATTTTCAGATCAAAATTTGGGACCAATATATACATAGAAACCAGAAAGCTGACCTAGGTATGATTTCGTTCTCGGTAAGCGGTATTTTTGCGAAGAAGCAAGCCTTGTTTCATCATTGTGTACTGATGCAATTTTGCAATAGTAAAAGTGTTCAGATAGTAAACAGTAGTCTAAAGAGTACATAAATTTGACTACTGATAAAATAATTTACGAATTTTTTTAATTCGGCACATAAAATAGAGAATACCCAGTTTAGTTTTGTTATAATTAAGGGTTCTTACTGATTTATTTGGCAATCTCATTATGAGCAAGGGCGAATCCAGGGGGAGATTGGGGCGATCGCCCCCCCCCTAAAACCTATGAAAGTAACTTTATTCACCATGATTTTGTATAATTCGGGAAACAGACTTCGCGATTTAAGGCCATTTTGCCGCCTACCGTCTTGTCACAGCAGTGTTGTGAAGTATGCTTCATCTCTCTTACAGCAGTGAACCCGTAATGAGACTTGACTACCAAATATTAGTGAAATCTCGCCCCCCCCCTCCTCACCTTACTGGCTGGATCGCCCCTGTATTAAAGGAAATTAAGTATTTTCATTGGATCTTCCCTAAATATGTATTGAGTAAGTTAGATGAGAATGTAAAAGAGTATGATAACATATTTGAGCATATCTCAGCACCGGAAACTTGGTGTAGGTTTTCAGTTTGAACAAAATTCCGAATGAATTAGAAAGATGTATTACCAACATTGCTATTTAAGGCTTCAAAATACATTTATGATTAAGTGCAATGCCAAGATATTTTAAGTTACGGAATTGTTGTGTTGACTTTAATTTCAGCCAGTCGTTTTCGAAATTTCTGACATTCTTTTTTTTAAATCTGTTGATTTTGCGATGTTATTTCTAGCACAAACTTTACCAACATTTGTTGCCGTTGGCCACTGCGCTCATCTGCGAAAAACATAGTCAAAACAAAAACAGCATCAAGTTACACGTACAGAATGCTTTCGTGTGGGTCGCTGTCGTTTATCAACAGTGCATACAATGAAGAAAGGTGTCTGTGCTGTCACAAACTCCTGTCTGCGTTCACTTGGGGTGGTCGATAGCACATCGAATTTCGCTTAAATTAAGAGAAACAATGCATTTTATGTCTATTTTGCAAGTTCGAGCCAGTCACAGCGATTTTTCTCATAAACAAAGACATTCACTGCTCGTTCAGTCGTTTGAAAATGACTTGTTAAGACATGTCAACCGAAATTGATCCCTGCTGCCCACATGCACGTTTCGTTTGCATCACACCTACATCAGCTTCAGAGTCTCTTAATTGGTGTGTAGGCAGTAAACAACAAGTTTATTTGTGGAAAGGCGAAAAGCTATTGAAAAATGGAAGATGCCAAAAGCCAGAGGTGGAAACCAACTTATTCCAAGGCAATATCAGGTCGTAAATCGGAACGCGCGCTCAAAGTTAAATATTACAAAGGCGAGAATCGTTCTTTTGGCTGACTGTGATCAACGGCGTGGCGCCGTTTGAAAGCAATTACAGGAATTTCGGGCTTGGGCAGGCTTGGCAAGAAATGGTTGAACAAAACAGGCGTGTTTCTCTTCAATCTAGTTTCAGCTTTCTTGCGGACATGTTAAGATGTGTGGCGTTGATACGGTACCGTCATCATTTTATTGCGCGACAGAAATAGCGCTTTTATCAATATTTGGAAGAAGTTCCGCAAAAGTAAAGCAATAAAAAAAATTACAGACCACAGACAATGAGCGCGATTTCTGTTGGTTGGTTGCAAAAGATTCATTTTGTTCCAATTCAATTGGCTTGGGGAAAACCGGGCTGGCGACGGGGCAGTCAACGCTAGTAGTCATTTTGTTCTAATTCGATTGGCTTAGTCACAAGGTAAAGAGAAACGCGCTTTCGTCAATCGGCAAAGAAACTGTGCACACCGAGAGTGCGAGTAGCTCTGATGAGGTTTGACAAAAAGAACAACTTGGGTCACTGCTGTGCTTGATGGCGTATGAAAGCGCCAACAACAAACCACCATATCACTACAAATACTACGGATACTGCGCTTCCACACGGGGTGCATGGCTCTCCAACGTGAGCTTAAAAAGCCATTCCCGAATGAATGGCTGCATGCAAGTCACCATATTCTCCGCAAAAAGGAAAATCGATTGCACGTAACACTGCGCATCCTCAGTCCTACAAAGTGCAATCAATCCTCATGCTTGAAACGCTGAAAAGCTAAAGTAAGGGCAGAGAAAACAAACAAACCGAAGACTAAAATAAATAAATTAAGACACAATCTGCGGCAATTACAAACTGAAAAATGCTTCGTTCCCAAATAATTGCTTTCACTGCAACTTCAAAACTAACTAACGCCAATATCGAGCAACGCAACAGACCCACATTGACGGAAAAACGCCGCTGTTGTATGTCAAACAGAGCTTTGGCAGAATGCGCAAGAAAGATTATTGCGTTCATAAAGTTGGCAGCCATACTCTAGAGCGCAGTGGTTCTCAAACGGGTGCCACGTGGCTCATTAAGGAAGAATTTTTAATTCCTGGGAGGAAATTTGTTCCAAGGAGGAATTGGGGAGAAAAAGCTGTGGATGAAAAAACCTAAAGTTTTTATTATTTGCTCATTCAACACATAAAAAACTGCACAGCGAGGTTGGTTTAGAAGGGAGAATCTACAGTACACAAGAACAAGCTGCTTTAACTGCAGTGACTGACGGTATAAAAGAGCGTTGCAATTATATATTTTGTGATTTTTGTTGGGGAGGAATTGACATTGTTTGAGTTTGGAAGGGGGCAATATGAAAAAACTCTGAGAACGACTGCTCTACAGAGTGTCTTTAAAACTAAATGCCAAACTATATTCCCTGGGTGTAGTTGACATGTCTTTGACTAAACGTCTTGCTTCTAAAACTGTTGAGCTGACCCATGATTGGAAACTCTTTTGCTCTGGCGTCGAGTCACCAAAGTTTGCCCAGGTTGGAGTGGGTATACTTGTAAGCCCTCAGCTGGCAAACCGTGTTGATGAATGGATCCCACTGAGAATTAAGGTGTGCATGTTGAAGTTGAAGTTGTTGAGGCGCTCCTTGTGTTTGATACAGGTATACGGCCCACACGCAAGTGCACCGTATCTGGAATTCGAGCAGTTAGTTAGTGATGCTCTGCTAATGGTTAAAACTAACAAATCCACGATCCTTCAGGTAGAATTTAATGCATACCTTGGGAACGATGCCGGGGAGTGAAGGAACGTGACCGGTCGGCATGGTGATGATGACGTAAATGGTTACGTGAGGCTCCTGCTACAACTGCTGCAATATCGCACCGTGCATCATGAACACTTTTTCCAACACAGAGATGAACATACGCACATCTAACGCATCGATTATTTAGGTCAACGGTCACTCATTGATTTCTGCATATTTTCAGCTGACTTCTTCCGTTCAGTGTTGGACGTTTGTGCCAAAGGAGGTGCAGAACTGTCGACCGATTACCACCTTGTGGTCTGCAACTTGCATATGGAAAAGACGATGGGCCTGCACAATCGTGCAAGGCCAGGAGATGCTACGGAATAAAATGATTACCAGCCATACCTTCCGGACAAGGCCGACTCATTTTTGTATTCGCGGTACGCTGAGGCGCGACAAACCGCAGCCGTCACGGTGAAAAAGTTTAAAATGCAATTTTGGGAGAAGTTCGGACATAAACTGAATTCCAGTTACTGGTAGGGTTGCCAGATGGCCGGTATTTCACCGGCTTGGCCGGTATTTCACATCTGATATAGCATAGGCCGGAAATAAGCCGGTATTTTGGAAATCAGTGCTTGAACCCGGTACTTTGAAAATAAATAATTTGCAGAAACTGCAAAAAGAGCTAACGCAGAACTTCTTAAATTATAATGACTCTAGTAGTGAATCTTGCCAGGACAGTTTCTTCAGCGACGTTCATATAAGGGCAAATTGTTACGTGTGCCTTGACAACATTCAATTGTCTCTCCGTTCTCTTTGCTTTGTTTAGTCATACGTAGCATCCTCCGTCGTCTTAAACGTGATCGACATGAGCGTTTCTTTTGGGAATTAACCGTGTAACTGGCGTAGGTAGGGTTATTGTCTTAACTACTACCGTAGGCTATTGCAGGCAGCATGCAGAAAAATCGTAGAAATGGACAGGACGACAGTAACATTGCAGAGAACAGCGAACCTTTCACAATCGCGCGAGCTGCATTGAACAGACAAATTATTTCGTCAGAGAACTATAACTGGCTCAAGCAAGGGCCAGCGTATCAACCGCGAGCATGGGCGTCCGCAGAAATTTCTCCTGGGGGGGTAACGTCAACATTGTGATAAACTTTCTCGGGTCGCTGACGATGCAATGCAAATGTACGTTCACGAAACACTTATCCCTTACTACACGACTACACCACAAAGAAAATGACCTATGTTACAATAACGGTCACAAAAAATACGCTTCGTTGGCAGCAATAGCCAGGTATATTCCGATAATTTTCACAATAGGCTATCTGCAAACTTTCAAAGCAGGATACTTATTTTCACAGAAGTATTGCCATGGTCTTACGAACCCACAAATTATGACTTTATTTTACCTAGCAAGACTTGTCAGCAGTGTTGCCGCTGGGGTCAGTCTCGTTAACATCAGATTGTTACCTTCTTCAACATCCGATTTTCCGTTACAGTTTCACATGAACTAAATGCTTATTTTACTACTACCTAACAAAGCGCAATGAACCTCTTTAATCCGAAATACAGCGAAGTGTCGTATGCATGACCGACTTTTCCATTTCGGAAAATGCAGTATGCTACTACAAATGGAGAAGTCGGTCATTCGCAACGTAAAATGTTCATCGCAACGTTGCAAAGGGAGCATAGGTGTAGGATCAGGCAAATTTTTGGGGGTGAGAAGGATTTTTGCCCGAATTTTCTCAAACTTGCCTGAAACTTTTTTTTGTACGACTTTTGCCTATAAAGTTGTTCCCACAAAGAGCGTGAAGACCTTGTAATTGTTACGCAATAAAGACCAACGATAGAACATCCGCTCGCAAGTTTCGCAACCTGCCTCTGCAGGAAAAAGAGAGGATAGGACAAGAGTGAACTGCAAGTTCGTCACTACATGACAACAGAATATTAAACCTGGCTCTTGTTCAGTGTGAGTGTCATACCGGAACATAAGCTGTCATTGCAAGAATTAAATCAGTCAATCGGAATTAAGCTGCTGACTTCAGGATTTCTAGAAAAATTTTGGTTCTTAGTCGCAATTTCCAGTGAGGGGCAAATGCCCGTTTTGCCTCCCCTGCGGACGCCCATGACCGGGAGGTCATCTCTCAGCCAGTCATACTGGTCCAAAAGATAGTGAGAAAATTTTGGAACAGTTTGAGGTCAGGTAGAAAAATTTTGTTGCAAACGGAAGAAAATGTAGCACGCAAGAAATTTTTTATAGTGCTCATACAGGCAATACTACCATAGAAAAGCAAATGCCATCAGATTGGACGGAAAGATGTTTGATTCAGAAAATGATATACAACATGTGAAATTGGAATTTTACAAAATGCATTATGTTTCAGAGCTTAAGAAAACGGCTCCGTTCACATTAAAAACACTGCAGTTATCGTTTTTCATTTGAAGTAGGTTAGTTTGCTAGTGCATAGCATAGGGCTACAGACTATGACAGGGGTGGCCAACTCGCGGCTCGCGAGCGGCATGCGGCTCTTTGTCCGGTTTCACGAGGCTCTTACGTAATTACCGAAGGTCCCACAAAATAACATGCATAACAAATGTGCGTGATATTTACAATAAATTTAGCTGAGGAAAGGTTTATGTGTGAGTGAGGAAAGGATGGGGAGATTTTCATGTGTCCCCACGTGTACATGATGTGACTCTTTGTGGTAACAAAATAAGAAATGTGGCTCTTGGTCTTTGACTGGTACAACCACCCTCAGGAGTGGCTATACCAGCTCACAAAGCATATGTTTATACACTGTTTGAAATATTTTCACACCAACCATTGTATGAGCTGCATGAAAGTGTAAAGAAAATATCATGAAAAATAAATGCATTGTCAAAACAGTGTTCTTTTCAAAAATGTTATTCGAGAATCCAGTGCTATTAAATAGGCGTTTAGAAGAACGCAACCTAGATCTGTCACTGTTGACAAAATGGCCGGTATTTTAACAAAACGAATCTGGCAACCCCAGTTACTGGCAAGCCAACGAAGTCCTCTGGCAAACTACCAGGCGTCTTCGCGGCAAAAGAACACACACGGGTAGATCCATCAAAGACCAAAACGGGTTTTACTCCGCACTGAGAAGGACATTTTTGGCAGATGGAGAGAATATTTCAAAGATCTTTTAAAAACAGTCACTATCGCACCGCCGGACACACAAGATGTTCATTCGGGGGAGGAAAATACCATAACTGCAGCCGACTGTTTTGACAGCTAGGAGGACTTCGGCTGCAGGTTGCGATGAAATCCGACATGAACTGCTCAAAGTCTTCAATCAAGGAGTAAGTTTTTGGCTTACTCGTGTGTATCAGGTGGCCTGGCGATAACCTTCCTGTTCCTTCACTGCCCTGGTGGCGTCCTTGCACTGATTTGTGTTTTTCTTGCTGAATATTAATTATCGCCAAATAAAATCAACTCAACCCAACTGGTGTTCCGGAAAGGCACCGAAAGATTGGAAAATTGGGCAATCATTCTCATACACAAAAGGGAGACAAGAGTGAAATCACCAACTACAGAGGCGTTTCTCTTCTTAGCCTCCCAGGAAAAGTGTATGCCAAGTGCCTTGAAGAAACAAGCCGCGAAATAATTGAACCAAAACCTGGGTGATACCTAGTGTGGTTTTCGTCCCGGCCGTAGCGGTGCAGACTAAATTTTCATTCTCCAGAAAATTTTTGAGAAACTTGGGTGTATGGCATAGATGTGTATACATGTGGTTTCGACCTCGAGCAAGCATTGGACAAGGTTCCACGTGAAAAGCTGTGGGGAGCGTTACGGGAGTACGGTGTTGACGGTCGGTTGTTACTGGTCGTCAAGCCACTGTGCTCCTAAGACGTTTGTGTCCATATTGGTCGAGTTAAACCACAACCGTTCATCTTGGAGAGTGCACTCCGACAAGGTTGTGTGCTGTCACCACTCCCCTTCATAGTCTGTTTGATTTGAATCGATAGTCACGGGAAGGTGAGTCCACGAGGGTGTCACTGTTGGAAATTGCAGCAATGATTAACCGTTTGCTTTTTGCAGACGATTTATTCCTGCTAGCATGCTCTCAACAGCATAGGTGTAGGAGCAGGCAAATGTCTGGGGGTACAAAGGATTTTTACCCGAATTTCCCCAAACTTGCCCGAAAAGTTTTTGTGCGATTTTCCTTCTGCCACGAAGATCATGAAGACCTTTTGTTGTGCGACCTCCAAAACAATGGTGTTCATGTGTTTTTCTGCAAATGTTGGGCGCTATTTTTTGAAGTAAAACAACGTTGGGCGCCATTTTTGTCCATATTTTCCAGGAATTTTGCCCAGATTTTCAGGATTTTCTCCAGATTTTCCGCATATTTTCAGGGATATTTCCCGGATTTTCGACAAATCAAAACTTTTGGGGGCTGTGTTTGCACCCCTGCACCCCCGCCTCCTGCACCACTGCTCATAGAGCCTTCAACATGCACTCGATCGTTTTTCTGCAACTTGCACCCACACCGCAATGAAAACCAACACTGAATGGACTGAGGTATTTTATCTCTCCAGAAATCAGGGTAGTGTATGCTGCAAATGAGCGGCAGTACACTAAAGCAAGTGAAGAAGATTTAATACGTTGGGTAGTATTGACGAGTGACGGAAGGTGGAACAAGAAGATTGATTCACGCATTGGTAACGAAAACGCAGCTCTGCGTGAGCTTTATCGCTCTGTGGCCACACAAAAATAGGTTTCATACACCACGAAGCTATCAGTCAAACTGGTTTTTGTTCCGATCCTCACCTATGGTCATGAATCTTGGGTAATAACTGAAAGAATGCTATCTCAAGTGCAGGGCCGGCCTTAAGCCGATGCAACCGATGCAGCTGCATTGGGCCCCGCGCCATGGTGTTTGGGTGGATTATTCATTTTTGCCAAATACACCTTGCGCTTGAGAATTCAGTAGAAACGTCATATAAATTACATTGTTAACAAAGAACGCTCTTGTCAGAACTAGCAAATTTCCTTTCGAACGTTAGCAAACGTGCTCAATTCGCGTGTTAGTGCTGTACTGCATATCTGCGCTCTACCACGATCATAACACGGTTGACTGAACACGATGACGTCATGAAATAACTGCTCAGAGGGGCCCCGCGCCTAGGTCTTGCATCGGGCCCCGCATCTGCTAGGGCCAGCCCTATGCTCAAGTGCAAGCAGCAGAGATAGGATTTTTGCGAAGAGTTCACTGTGTGATACTTCGCGACACAGTGCGCAGATGTGAAAGTCATAAAGCCCTGAATGTCTAGCCACTTCTCCACCCACTCGAGATCCCAGCTATGTTGGTTCGGCCATGACTT
>Ga0210059_1016449_pt1 | contig 10676 bp, 14 predicted proteins | sample Ectturendosymbi2_FD_188042 | JGI IMG/M metagenome (GOLD analysis project Ga0210059, IMG submission 188042) | Ecteinascidia turbinata endosymbiont from Florida, USA - Sample 2 (SPAdes) (version 2) | ecosystem: Host-associated > Tunicates > Ascidians > Unclassified | place: Key West, Florida... | reverse complement strand
TTTCCAGAAAAAATTGCCACCGCCATGACTTGAAGTGCTTCTCAACCGATTACCATTGCAATGGTATGCAAACACTACTTTAGAGAATTTTCTCTCAGCGGGGCAAAGCAGATCCTATTTTTGTAGCACTAATTAATGTGGTAGTGCCAATTAATGGCGATTGTGTGATAGCTTCTGTCTTTCCATTGCGGATAAGAGCGTGCGGATGTGAAAAACGTACTACTTTTTCCCAGGTTTGTCCCCAACGTTTCATTCTGGACATGAAACTGCTTTTTTATTGAAATATTGCACTCGAAAGTACCACATTGGATCGTCAAAATGTATTGAAAACATTTCGTTTTAATTTTCTTTAACTAAAAAGGTGTGATTGTTGAGATACCTAGAAAAACAAATGCAAACATTTACATTGTAATTTACTGACCAGCGATGGCATCTGCAAAAACATTTTTCAATACCTGTTGTGTGGTCAAAACCCAAGTTTCGCCGAGTGCAAACCGAGAGATACGGCAAGAAATCGTAAGTCAGCTTTTCGGGAGCAGACCACCGACTTTCCGTGCAATAAACGTCCCAAATGACAAGCCTCATCACACTAATTGAGGAAATAATGCAGATTTGATGTTTGCTCTTTAGCGCCAGGGGCGAGCAGACGGAGCCGACGTGTCGACGGCTCCTGGGCGTCCGAGTCAGGGGGCATCCAAAAAGTGAAATTACTAAAGTTTCATTTTAAATATACTGTAACTAGATGCTTCTTATTGTAAGCCTACTAACACATGCTGCATGGATCTGATGCGAAATTGTGAGAGGGGGCATGCAAATGTATGTTTAGTAACCCGTGAGAGAGATGAAAGCACTGCCATCTTTACCTTGAGGCCTTACACCCTCTCACTTTTCCCTCCTTTTGCAGGTCGGCCAATTCCTGCTAGCTTATTCTTAATCCCCGACTTGTAGTCTTCAAAATATATCCCAGTTCTCTCAAGAAACTGGGCTCGTGACGACTAACACATTAAGAACAAAAAATACAAATTGAAATATTTTTAATTTAACTTTTCGAAATTTTTTTTGTTGCTTGTAGTTTTTACGTACGTATTTAAAATGCCTGTATTTCTCACATTACTCAATACTAGAATTTGGTAGGGGCATACAATGAAGCAGTTACCCCGGTAATCAGCAAACGTCTGTGTGCACGCCCCTATCTAGCAACAGTGAAGAAGCGTTCTAAAAAAATAAAATCGGTAGTTCATTGCATACTGGAATACAAAATAGCCTAAATACTGCAATGAGTTTACTTTGACTCTTTTGAAATTAACGTAGGTTTAAAAAAAGCAAAAGCTAGCTGAAAAGCATAATTCCTTTAAAATATTTTCGTTTTAATCAATACGAACTCCATATATTTTTATAACAACGGTTATTACATTTCATATTTTTTTGAACAGTTCATATCTTTTATCATTGATGCAAGTTAAGTTGACTTTGTTATGCATTGCAGCTACAGCTTTCAGAGTTGAAAGTTATATTTTGCAGGTAGTGTGATAAAAAATACAATGATATTTCCGAAGGTGGTTCTGGTTGATTTCTTACCAAAAAGCTGTGTTGTTTGAAAAATTCTAAAAAATGGAATATCCTGAAGAGGAAATAAGCTCATCTTCCCCAGAAAGTAGCGAGGAAGAAATCATCGACCCTATGCGGTAAGTGACACTGAAGACAGTAAAATTTGACGCCCATTCGCCGAAATAATAAAGAAACAATTTTTTGCGTTCTGAAATATCATTCTGATGTATTCTTTCAGGATGCAATCTTTGCTATCCAATGTATACGTTTTTGATTTCACACTTTTATTAGACCCGTGAAGGGTTTGCCGTTTTTTACGTAGATTAAATAGAATAATTTGAATCTTCGACAATATTTCGGCGCTGCATTGTTGCGTCACTGTAAGCGAAGGCGCGAAACCGTAACAGTCAGAACACTAACGGAAATTGACGTAGTAGTGAAGAAAACACGCTCAACAAAATTCACTACACTGCAGTAATGATGCTATTGTCATATCTAAAGTTTACTTGCGTGCACTCTCGCGTTGACGCCAGGGCAATGTGAGCGGCGTCACACATTGTCTGCAAACTTGTTCCTGTTTCTTTGCAGTGGTGACTTGATCGAATGCTTTCGCTCTGTCGCTGATCAAGTCAGTGATGAAAATTGGTTGAATAACATGAGGATACTCGGTTTGCCGGAAAAAAAGTTGCAAAAGTTGCAAAAACCTGGGTCGTTCATTCAAAAATTACCGATGCTTCGGAAGTGGGCGAAGCTTATCGGTGAGCTTGGCTTTATTTCAAGTAAATGGAATTACACCGCGATAAAAAATGATCCATGTCAAGTCCTTCTTTTACTTGAAAAACAAAACTTGGCTACACTCCTAGTCCTTGGTGTGGAATTATGGACATATATTGGGATTAAGAATTTTCAAAGTCGATTTTCGGAAGTTTCTGGAACGTTTTAGAAGACATTTCAGAAAAGCATAAAATAATTGCACAACTCAAGTCATTTGTAAAGTTTCAGCAGGTGCAGATTATTTCAGCCTGCATGTGAAAATCGCAATAAAGGCAATTTTTATAAGCATTTGAAGATGCATGGTGCCATACTTCGTTTAAAATTTCGATAAAATTGCTTTGTTTTCTGTTGGAAAGTTCGAACAAGCATTTTGATTTTCAAAGTCAATGTTTTTATGCTACGTTTTCAGAAACTTGCGGGAATGTATCAAAAGTCACATTGTTGTTATTTCTGAAATGATGTTCGTTCATATGTGTGCAGCTTCCGACTTAACTTTTAATTCATTTCAAGCGACTTTCAATCAGTAACGTTTTTATTATCGCATTCTACTCTCAGCAAACCTCACTTGACTTTAGTCACTTCATGACATTTTTGCAGCATGCCTGAAAAGTTGGTACAACCACATTGCAACCTGAAAAAGCCCAAATGTCAATAAAATGTTAACGCTAATAATTAAAAAATGAATGGCAGCTAATTGCAGTAGAGAGAAACGCGGCACGTCTTTTGATGTCAATGATGTGAAAGTGTATTAAAAATGATGTCTTGATTGCTGCTTCGAAAAACTGTGATATCAAAATCGTTGATTGTTCAAACTAGTTGCCACTTCCACAAAAACATGCACATTTAGTTGTCAAGACTGTGTGTACATCATGAAAAGCGTTTACTAGAAGGAAACGAGGACCCTTGTTTTATGTCGCTAAATGCCAAGCTTTATTTTGGAAATAAGTGGATTAGGTTGAAAATATCGTGTAAATTTGTATGTCATAGTTGAACCACTCTTTCACTGGATAAAACGCTATTTTCATATTTCATCAAGGTGTGAAGAAAAAAGATTCAAGCCAAAGACAAGGATTTCTCAGTACGCTTCTTGCCTTGAGTAGGTTGTGTGTCGATTCTTAAATGTTGTTTGGGCGGAACGCCATATTGTCGATATCGCTTTGATACCTGGCACTTGAAGAATGCAAAGTGAATTTGAAATACTACTGCTTTGTTTCAAAGTTTTATCGGGTAAACACTATTGAAAAATTAGAACATCCACAAGTAAGCCACACGAATGCATCTGAATGATTCCTGCAAACAAGTTGACATACAATGACGCAGTCAAGGCTGTAATTGTCGAGGCAGAAACCTGGTTCAAATTTCCAGACCGAGACAGTCCTGAAAACGCAAACTACACAAACGCGGGAGATATGAAAATTTGTCGGCTGTTACCTGAAACAGCGACTCCATTCCAAAGTCCATGTTCAGTGAACAGCATATCTCGCTCATCTGAAATGATAGCTATACGCTTTGTCTGACCATCAGCATTTGAGTGGAACTGTGTATTATTACAGGCAATTTCTTTAATTCTCGACATTTGCACTAACCTTTTCCTCTTGTCCGCAAAATTGAGATAAATGACGCAGGTTTTAACGACAGAAGTAGAGGTTTTGGGCATTTTGCCCCACTTTTCTTTGCCCCAGTCTGTTCCTCCCACTCTTCCCCTGCTCCTCTCGTGTCCCCCTGTCCCTCGTCAGCCGAGACCTTTGTTCCCCTTATGCTCCCAGGTTCCCACTTTGCCAGGCCTTCATAAGCCCCTCCAAAGCGTTCGAATCCGAACGCACTTTGTTTGAGCTTTTATCATGTTTGTAGCCTTGAAGACTGTAAACATAATCTGCTTTCAGATATTATTACCCACCCCAAAATTCTCAACCACAAATTCAGCATAATTTTTGTCAGCCACTTTGTTTAAGAGTGTTTTAAATGATTCATCAGAAATTTCTGAACCTTTACCGAAGCACTTTGGTTTCAAAGTGTAAATAATTTTCACTCTTTTTGTCTTGGAGTCCTTTTTTTATTTTTAATAATAACTTTTGCTTTGTTAGAGTTAAAAATTGCTGTAAAAATTACACGTTTTGCTGCGCCATACATTTTTTGCACTGTTTTAATGTCAGATTCAGAAAGTATTTTGTTCTTGTTTTCGACACTTAATCCAGGTTTATAAATGGGTTGCATAATACCGTCTTTGTCTTCAGTATTGTGAAACAGTCCGATGCAATCACCAATTTCGTGAACAGCGACTGAAAATAAGTTGCATTTCCCATCTCCTGAAACTGTTTTCTGGTCTGACCATCTCTCATTGTAAAAATGCAAATCACCTGACAATGTTGAATGTCCAGGGTAGAACCCATGTGCCAAAGTGCCAAATTTTTTATTATTCAGTTTATAAGGGCAATTATTTCGCGAATTCTGCTCTTCATCATCTGTCAAAAATGCAATATTCATTACTTGAATTTCAAATTGCAAACACTTTGCCAAACACTAAAAGCATTTTCGATTTCGTTCCATGTTTTTTCTTTTCCAAGCGAAGAGCAATTTTGAAAGTCATAAGTTAAAACCTTTTGCTTCCAAGGGGTGCAATACTTTTTTATCTCCAATGTTATCAGGCATAGCACAATACATTTATTTTAACTCTAAAAACTTTTTTTGCTCACTCTTGTAGTTTTTTAAGTTGAAATTCCAAATCAGTAATTCTTGGAAGAACATTTTGTTCAATTCTATCAATTTTTTGATTTAATATTGTTTCTTTTAGTTCGTCTATTTCAGAATTTGTGACAATTCGCCCATTTATCACAGTAATGGACGCTTCTATTCTCTCAAATTTTTCATTTAGGCTTTCATTTGTTTGAACTATTAAATTATCAGTATACCTTTGGCTTTCTGTTGTCAAATCATGAGTCAGCGAATTAACAGCCTCGTCCAAAACTTTCTTGTTCACACCATCAGTAGGTCTGACTGCGTCGGCCAGACCGACAAGTTTGTGATCGTTCATTTGAAGATCTGAAAACATCTGGTTTTCACCATCAAGCCTCAAACATTTTCGGACTTCCAAGAGGTTATTAGCCCTAATTTCTCTCAAAACGTTTTGATCAACGTTCTGAGATTGACAGCCTCGTGTTCAAGAGTTGGATCTGGAAGCCCAGCAATATGATATTGCCTACCCATGATACATTTTTTGTTGCTGTTCCTTGTGGGCCCAAGTTCAAACTTTTTGTGCTGATGTCTCGATTCAAAATGTTTGCGTGGTTTGTTATCGCGTCGCCGACTGCTGTGTCTGCGACCGCGGTTGCTTCTTCTAAGATACTTGTTGCTGAAGCTTGAAGCGTTCTTAAATTTACCGCGTCTTGTTCTACGAGGGGGTTCCTGACGCGAATCACTTGAAAACCACCAGCATGAAGAGGCCCTTTCATCCAATTTGTTCCATCACGTTTCAGATAGAATTCGTTTGCATAACTCAATCTGGCTGCTTCATTGCTCTGCTCAGGCTCGCACAAATGTGAAATCCTGTTTCCAGCCATACCAATCTCTCCCTGCATGTCCCCGCCCAAAAGCGACTGCTTCGTATCTGCTTATCCTTTTGTCGCTGTGTGGTGATTTTGTTCTGGCGTTCCCAGGTATGAGATATGATGGGTATCCATATTCAAATATCTTGCCATAGTCGACGCAGGGCTATTACGATTCAAAAAATTGTTTTCAATCCACTGTTTCGGAACCACTTCGTCTTCATTTTGTGGATTTGGGTTTATATTTCTTATTGAATGCTGGCCCATATCAATTTGCCCCTGCATAGTGCCTCCTTAAATTGGTAACCTTTTGCCAGCTACAAAATACACATATGCTCGATTCACGGAGTCATGATCTTCTTATGGCCATCTCACGTTTTTTATAAAATTCCCATTCATATTCAGATCACTTTCGCCATTACTTTTCGAGTCGATGTAGCCTTTCGTCGCCGCGTCACCTTCTTCGGTTAGAGGCAATACGTTTTTTATTGCCTTTTGATTTATATCGATCAGAAAATTTTCATTGACATACGTCTTCCTCACTGTGTCCTTTGGACCCTGCGACGAGCCAAGATTTGCAATGCTTTGACCAGACATGTCAATGGCTTGACCTTTTCGCAAAAAGTTGCTGTTCACATATTCATGTGAAACTCCACTCACATTTGTAACATTTTGTCCCGTTTTTGGACTGCGTCCGAATTTGTCTACAGGCATTTATTACATCACCAAAATTTGTTGATCATTTCCTGCAACCCTTTTCCTTTTTGCATCTCTTTTAAAAGAAAAAGACACAGATGGCCACAAATAACTTCTTGCCTCGGTTGAATTTGCTCAGTTGGATAGAAGACATCGCCGAGATAGTTATTCAACTCAGTTGGTGGAGGCAGGCCGAACGAGTCTAAATACCACTTTTTGTCACCACGTTTGAACAACGTGACCCAGTGCGTCCCATCTCCAGAAGTGTCATCTAGGTTCATAATTGCGCACTCATTTCGTTTGTTTCTTTGGCAAAGTGTCTCTCAGGAAAAAAAACACGAAAGTTTTTCAAACCAATCTTTTTCACCGCATCTTTGATTTCAAAGTTGCTCAAAGGTTTGTTTGGAAGAACAATATTTTCAACCTGAATCATTTATTCTAAACAAAACTTTCCGATTTCTTTAGCAACATCTTATCAATTTCCAAATCCACTTCTTCAGACTTTCTATATGTTTTTGTCATTTGAGAAGTTATATTTTCAAACTCTGATGCAGAAATTTAATCGTCCGACAACGCCTTTGAAACCATGTTACGAATTGAGTTGCATCTCAATCAAAGTTTTTTGTTTCTCATGTCTCTGTATTTTATTGAAAAGGAATTTTTCAATTACTTTCAGAAAAATTGAAGCATTTAAAAAAAACACGTTCAATCCATGTAAAACCTTCCCAGAAATAGTTCCGGTGATTTCTTCGAAATCTGACAAAATCCCAACGTTCAAAAGAAACATACAAAACTGAAAAATCAAAAGGCAGCCAGTGCAAAAGTTCAGCAAGCAATGATATTTTTTTATCATCGAAGAGTGTTTGACTATTTCTTCATTCAGCCCCCTTTCAATATTATGAATTTCATGTAGTCTGTATAAATTAAGGTTCATTTTTTATTCAATGGAATGAAAAATTCAAATCCACATCTTACAATAGCCAACCGAGAACTGGAATATTTTTCAACGGAGAATTTGGGCCAAGAAGAAGGCCATGGCCGCTAATAACTTGACCCCCTGTTTCAAATACAAACCATCTCCAACCATGCCAAGCCCCGAACTTTTATTTGGTTTCAAATACAGCCATTGAGCCTCCGTTTCAACTCTTGCAATATTTGAGCCTTTTTGCAAATACAGTCCGTCTCCCATGGTCTTGTTTGTCGCTTTTTGCGCCAAAGCCGACCCAACCCCTGACAGTGCCCCAGTCGCCAATGTTGGGAGAACGGTCTTTGCCAAAATTGGCAGGGCCTTTGTGGCTAAACCAGCTAAAAACGAAAGGAACCCACCCTCTGTTTTCATATTGTGAACATCCTGACGTTTACTCATTTTTGTTGTGATGCCTTTTCCATCCTGATAAGCTTTTGTCATTCTGTTCACTTGTGAATTGGTCAAAGCAAGAACATCACTTCCACACAAATCTTCGTAGCCGAGACGAATGCTCACAGGGTATCAACGGCGCGTTTCAATTTTTGCTGTTGATTTTCAGAAATGTTTACAGGCACATTAGTATAACTCATTTATTATATGTTATCAAATTTCTCTCAAGTGATAGATCTGATTATCAGGTTTTCTTCATGTCGATTCAATTGTTTTCTGTTTTGGTCTGTGACAACTGTTTCCATTTTATTGATTTTATCTAAAATTACTGGAAGATACACGAGGTTTCTTGGATTTAACAATTTTGTAACCAGGTGACACGTTTGGAAAGAAACTGTGAATTGTGTTTTGTGTTCTTCCATTCACATAAGACCCACCAATCAGGTCCACATTCACGAGAATTGAATTTATTGACAAGATGTTGACGACATTTTGCGATTCATGAATGCCCTCTTCGTAAACCTGATTTCGAAATCCAAGAACGCTTGAAATTGAATTTCGCGCTCTGAAATCAACCTGAAAGTCGTCTTGAATTTCCAAGACACTTTTCAAAGTGTTGCTGTTTGCTGTTTTTTCAACAGATTCGCCGTTATGACCATTTCGTTTCATCGCAAATTTTATTCTTTCCGCAATATCAGTGAGATCGTAACTGCGTTCTGAAATTTTAACTTCGACCCATTGTCTTCATCGTGTTGAGACGTCCTCATCACCTCTCCCCACCTCAGTGAAACCTGGAGAATATCGAAAAACATTGTTTTCATCAGACAAATTCGGAAAACTATAATACGCCTCTAAATTCACCAAAGCCATCTCATACTTTCGTGTCCAACTCGATTGGTGGGTTAAAAGTCGTCTCTATTTTTGTCGAATTCTCTGAAACCACAACCTGAGTTGAAGTTTTTCTCTCAATTTTTTCTAGAAGTTCTGTGTTTTCCATTCATTCTACAATGACAAAGTCGTCAAATCCAGATCTGAATTTCCCACAGTTCTTTGGCGAGGTCAAATCAATCACAACAAAATTGTGTGGCTTCGACCATGCGTGTTTGCAAAGTTTTTTGAACTGTTCTTTCGTCGTGTCTTGAGACACATTGTCTTAAAAATGTGATCAATATTTTTCTGGTCCTGAGGAAACAGACAAAAGAAATTTGCATTTTCTCGAATTGTTTTGACTTGAATACAAACAATCACAATTTGAATGCCTTCCACGAACGTAATAGGCTTCACACTTGTTTTGTTTCTGAAGCAAGAAGTGAATTAAGTGAATTTGGAACATTGGATGGTTTAGCTGACTCGTGTGTGTCATGCGGCATGGTGTTTTGTAAGGGTGCCTAAAGATTAGCAAATTGGTCGTCACCAAAATTGAAGATAGGAGTGAGTGAATCAATTACCGCGGAATCTCTTTGCCTAGCCTTCCAGGAAGAGTGTAAGATACCGCAAAAAACAATTGAACCAAAGCTGGATGATACCCAGTGCAGTTTTGGTCGTGGCCGTAAAAATACAGAACAAATTTCCACTCTCCAGCAAATTTTCGAGAAATCCTGGAAGCATGCCAAAGACTGATAGCCTACACATGTTTTGTCGACCTGGGGTAAATATACGGCCGGTCTCCACGTAAAAAGCTTTGAGGGGTGTTTTTTTGAATACGGCGTTGACGGGTGTCTCTTGCTGGCCAACAAGTAACTGCTTTCCTGCTCAGAAGATTGTTTCTCTGTCGACGGAGTTACATCACAACCGTTCAGCGTTGGTGTGGGATTCCCACAATGGTGTGTGCTGTCACCACTCCTCTTCATAGTCTAAATCAGGGTTCTCCGCTCTACGGCCCGCGGGACAATTCCGACCTGCGAAGGCATATCACCCGGACGCAAAACACATTTTGCCATAGATGAAAATATAATATATTTGCGTAAAATATGTTGATTTTGTAGAATGTAACATATCCCGAAAAAATCACATTACACAAGATGTCTGGCCCTCGAACTGTTGTACAATAGCTCATGTGGTCCTCTCCCAAAACATTTGAAGAGTCCTGGTCTATATGAATTGGATAGACAGTCACAGACAAGTCGACAAGGATGTCACTGTTGGGAACTACAGGATGAACCGTTTGCTTTTTGCTGACGAATTGGTACTGCATGCGTTGATCTTCTCAGCAGGGTCTTCAGCACGCATTTGATCAATTTTCTGCTGCGTGGGACCAAGCAGGAACGAAAATCAGCTCTGAAAAGATTGAGATATTATGTCTCTCAAGACGCCCAAGGCAGTGTATTCTGCAAGTGAGTGGAAATACGCTACAGCAGGTGGAGACGTTCAAATACCTTGGGGTGGTATTTACGACAAACGAAAATCGGAACAAAGAGATTGACACGCGGATTGGTGAAGCAAACGCACTTCTGCGTGAGCTTTCAACCGTGGGGTCAGGTATCTTCTCATAGTGATTGACGTGTTTTCAAAATATGGCTGGATGCTTCCGCTCAAAGACAAAACTGGAAAATCTGTCGCAGGCGCGTTCAAGGAGATTTTCAAAAAATCAAAAAAATCAAAGCGAAAACCAGAAAAGCTTTGGACAGACAAAGGCCGAGAGTTTTACAACAAACATGAGGAGTTGGGTGTAGAGCTTTACTCAACTGAGAATGCGGAGAAATCGTCGGTGGTCGAACGTTGGAACCGAACGATGAAAGAAAAAATGTTCAAGTATTTCA
>Ga0210059_1016448_pt1 | contig 10676 bp, 9 predicted proteins | sample Ectturendosymbi2_FD_188042 | JGI IMG/M metagenome (GOLD analysis project Ga0210059, IMG submission 188042) | Ecteinascidia turbinata endosymbiont from Florida, USA - Sample 2 (SPAdes) (version 2) | ecosystem: Host-associated > Tunicates > Ascidians > Unclassified | place: Key West, Florida... | reverse complement strand
AGGGTTTCTGTTTTTCCATATTCTGATTACTATGCAAACAAGCTATACAAGTTTCGACAAGGGCGCCTGGAGCTAAGGGGCCCGGTACTGGTCTTAGTAGACCTGGCAAATTTTTTCTCAGAGGCCCTGCTTCAAACTAGCATTTTGCAATCTAGAATCGCCTCGTGCAATTGCTTGCCATCAACATCTAAACTGTACACAGCTCCTAAACTGTCATACGTAGATTTTAGTTTTTCACATCAGGACCTTTTCACAACAGCAGCGTAGCCAGCACAAATTTTTTTGGGACCACATATTTTAAATTTAAACGAGCAACAGTACTTGGTTTGGGACACCGCGTCTCAAAGCACAAAAGGTTAAGATAAGCTAGACGTTTTGGGGGTATGGCCCCCTTGGCCCCAGGCACGTAGCCAGCAATTTTGGTAGGGGGGGACAAACTACTGCCAAGTCTCAACATTTGATATTTAATGCCACTTGTTTTTAAAGCATCATCCGCGAAAGGTGGATTTTTCTGGCGCTTTTTTAAAAATAATATGTTCAGATTTTAAGCTCGCAAATACATAGTTCATTTTCGTTGAATTGAAAAATTTTAAAGGTTTGTTTTTAATACACTTCCAAGCTTCTATTTTGAATGAAAGCCACCATTTGTTCGTAAAACTTTCATGCAAGAGCGCTTGTGAAAATCTCGATGTTTTATGCATGCCTTTTTCAGCCAATATCGAAATTGTCATTGTAGTCATTGTGGCCGCCATTATTATTGCGTTTCTATATTTACACGCTTCTGATGTACACCAACACACGCTCAATCGAAGCCAAGAAACGACTTTGCTTCAGACACTGACTCCCGAAGTTGGTCTACAAACTTGCGCGCATATCAGACGTGGATCTTATCCAATTCTTGAGCGACTGGTTGACGTATGGAGCTGATAACGTAAAGGCTAGAATACCTCAACGGGTTTGAAAAATGTTTTGATATCATGTCATTAAACACTATGAATAGCGTTGCAAAAGCTACAAATGTCCTCTAAACCAGGGCTTCTCAAACTTTTTGTTCTGTGACGCCATTTTAAGAAAGTTTTTTCTAGGCGACCCCATTGATGGATAGTCTAGATGTCAATGATACGTGTACAGGTCCCAATAGTTTACAAAAACATTTATATCTGTTTTGTCAAGCCAATTTATTTAGCGAGCCCAAAATTACATTTCGCGACCCCATAGTTTGAGAAGCCCTGCTCTAAACAAACTTGCATATGTTTGACCCATGCAGTCTGCACAATGTGTGAAAATTGTTGTGCTTGTGAAAAGGAAGCCACAATCTATTCTCACAACGGCTCTGCAGGTTTCCGCAACTTAACACCACGGTGGGTTAGTTGATCTAGCCCAGTATCGGTCGAAACCCAAACAAGGGTGACGAAGGGTCGAAAAATGGACCGTGTGGAGGCGATTCAAACTGGAGTTGTGTATTTCCAACTTTACCACTGTTTGTCGTTGTAGCGTATGGGTACTTGAGAAAAGAGTGGAATGCTGACATCAGAAACGAACTTAGTAACTTTGGCTACTGCCAAAAATCACCGATACAATCTTTTTTCATTAGTTGTTTGAAGCTTGGGTTGTTTTTTGAGCCGTGTTCACCAAACTGAGATTTGGGAAGCGCACAAAAAAGCTTGCAAACTGTTGATTCTAGCCATTCAAGCCTAAGCGGTTGAATTTTTTTTAAATCCATGAGTGTTTAAATTACAAAATCCAATTGACTGGGAAAAAAGTCAATTTTTTCATTTTAGTTACATGCGCTTTAACGATGCAACAGATTGCAAGCTATCTGTAAGTATGGACAGTGTCAGTGTCCTCAGCACTTCCAAAATGAAAACCGTCTTCCTACTTACGTTAGATTTTGCTGCTGAGATTACCCGTTGCAGGGAATGATTTCACATTTACAGTAGGATAGGGTGGAAATTAATATTAGATCAAAGTTGTAACACTTTTAGACCATGCATAATTCGGATTGTGATTACTTGACCCAAGCTTTTTTCACGCCGGAAAGTTAATATGAAACCATTGATGAAAACGGTAAGACTCAACATGATTGTGATTAAACCGTTACCATGCAGTTTTAATCGTAATAAATAAATATCTACAAAGAATGTTGTTGTTGCTAAACAGTATCTATGGCAGAGGTCTTAAACACGCAGCCTGCAAGGGCGTTTGTGTGGCCCGCAATGCTTTTTGGGGATTTTGAAAGAATTACCGTAACATTTAGGTTATTTAGTTTATTCATCGGTGTTTAAAAGTGCTAGGCCAGCGAGTCAACAAGTTCATTTGAAGCGAACGTAGAAAGGGCTAGAGATAAATTCCCGATAACTCACAATATCATTCGCCGTAAAAAAGATGCAAAATCTGTTTCCAATAAGGTTCAGGTACCGCCTATGTTGCGTCAGTGTCAAATGCGGCCCTAGGGTAGTCATAATGCGGCCCTGTTTTTTAATCCTCGTTTCGCCCTCGGAGCAATTTGAGTTTGAGACCCCTGGTGTATGGCTTATTTGCACAATAAAAAGACTTAAACTGGATTTCTTCTCAACCGAAGTTTGAACTTCAAGGCATATAAAACGTACATCACCGCTATTTAGTTTTGAAACAGTACAAAAAATGTACGATTTACGTTTAAGGCTACGGCTTATGCTGGAGACAAGGGCAAGATGCACAGCATTTGCAGCACGCCAGAGTTATAAGAGAGGAGAGAAATTTTTGCGACGGGCTTGAAATTATGAGTTTACATCACTATTAGGTGATATTCAGCAAGCTGGTGCATCAGAAACAGCTGGGGAAAGTGTTGCTCCTTGTTTCACTTTGGTTACTGATAACAATTGCGGTGAGATACAAGATGAAAAGGGGAGGGGTAGAAGGGGGCCTTGGCCCCTCCCTACATTTTGAAATTTGACGTTTTTTGTTATATTTTTAGCAAAAAGGTTGTTTACTTAGTTTCGAGTGGAAAAAGCGAGATTTCACCATTTTTGCCCACCCTACGAAAATCCCTGGCTTCACCTGGAAAATTCTACTATTGCCCCCATCCCCCCTGGTACACAACGTTTGATTAATTATGGACAATTGGTGAAACACAGTGATTTGATCAGGTTCGACTAAATTATGTAATAGCAAGCATTTTCGGTGATTTACGCTGACATATTGCTTTGGCTTGCACATCAAAAGCTTGATTGACCTGAAAATTTTTGGCGCAACTTTCGGAATTGGGGGGGCCAATTGCCCCCATTGTCCCACCACTGGCTATGCGCCTGCTTGGCCCCCTGGCAACATTTTTTATTCATCTGGCACGGTAACGATACCTAACTGCTAATTTTTCGAGGACTCACTAATGCTCTCCCTACCTTAGTCTCTAGACTGGGGCACTGTATTCATCCTAATTATTATCGGACGCTAGTGGCCTCGAAGAAGTTTCGTAAAGTCGGAGTGGGTCGCAGCAATTGTTAAGTAATTTGTAAATCTGTAGGACCTCAACAGCAGTTACTTGCGTAGCAATCAGATTCTCACAGACAAGAACTTAAACTCATCCCAGCCAGATTCTGACTAATATCTTCTTGCCTGATATGCAGCAGCAGTAGTACGGACTGACTTCTTTAAAGCGTGAGAAGGACGAGGTCTCGTAGCTACGGCATGCGAACGTTCTTGTTCTGTCACAGTGTCTGACCGTCGTGTCATGTCGCAATATTGCAGTTATGTCATAATGCTTGGTGGTGCTGGCACAACACGCCCGACTTCATGCAAGACATGCATAAGATAAAGGCGCTGTGCTGATGCAGCTTTGCAGTTTATGAATGTATGGGGCACAAAACAGAGGTTCTAGAAACAGTAAGGTTTTAATTTTCGCCAAGCAATTTTTGCGCTCCCATTAAAATAGCACCCATGGCACGCGCCATGCCTGCCATACCCTAGACCAGGGATCTCCAAACTTTTTTGTCCGAGGGCCACACAAGGTAATACAGAACATGTCGAGGGCCGGGCATATGGGGCGCCATTCGTAAAAATGTTATATCTGACAGATTTAGCACAAAAACTGTTATCTCTGCGCATATTTAGCTATCTCTGCAAAGGGATAGCTATTTCTGCGCGCATTTAGCTATCTCTGCACGCATTTAGCTGTCTCTGCGCAGAGATAGCTATCCCTGCGCGCATTTAGCTATCTCTGTGCAGAGATAGCTATCTCTGCGCGCATTTAGCTATCTCTGCACAGAGATAGCTATCTCTGCGCGCATTTATCTATCTCTGCGCGCATTTATCTATCTCTGCGCAGAGATAGCTATCTCTACGCGTATTAACTATCTCTGCACAGAGATAGCTATCTCTGCGTGGATTTAGCTATCTCTGCACGCATTTAGCTATCCATGCACATATATAGCTAACTCTGTATGCATATATAGCGCTGAAGCGTGTCAGAGGAAAACATGGTATCTTGTCTGAAGAAAAACTTGGTGTTCTGTTTCAGTAATCAAGACAAAAGCTAGGCTACTGCAAGGCATGAATTCCCTTGCATCATGTAAAGCTAGGTGGTTTGAGATCTAAATTATACTGGTTGATAATAACACTGGTTTTTGCAGACGATGGGCTACAGTAAACTTGTGGTGGTGGTCTCAGTGTTGGTGCCATTTTTTGCTTAAAGTTTCAATGAGGATCTCATCAAGTCTGACCATTCCAACTGTCCTCACCAGGTGCAGCTCACTGCCTCTCAGCACCTCCAGGTGCACTAAAAGAATGCTCTCGCAGAAAGAGCGTGTTGGAAGCGAAGTGCTCGGTTGGAGATGAGCACCGTTTTGTAAAGAGAATAACGCTGTCATAGAAGAAAGCACATCGAAAGGAACTGCTCGGTTAGGCGTTCTTGCCCGAAAATAACGTTGGCAACACACATCACTTTAGTAGCATTATCACAGTAAGCCCTACTGCTTCGAGAATCAAAGAAATGAAGTTATCCGCTCAGAGATAGCTATCTCTGCGCAAGTATAGCTCAATGCGCGCAGAGATAGCTATCTCTGTGCAGAGATAACTAAATGTGCGCTGAGATAGCTATCTCTGTGCAGAGATAGCTAAATGCGTGCTGAGATAGCTATCTCTGCGCAGGTATAGCTCAATGCGCGCAGAGATAACTAAATGTGCGCAGAGATAGCTATCTCTGTGCAGAGATAGCTAAATGCGCGCTGAGATAGCTATCTCTGCGCAGAGATAGCTATCTCTGCACAGAGATAGCTAAATCCGCTCAGAGATAGCTATCTCTGCGCAGGTATAGCTCAATACGCGCAGAGATAACTAAATGTGCGCAGAGATAGCTATCTCTGTGCAGAGATAGCTAAATACGCGCAGAGATAGCTATCTCTGCGCAGAGATAACTAGATGCATGCAGAGATAGCTATCTCTGCGCAGAGATAGCAGTTTTTGTGCTAAATCTGTCAGATATAATATCTTTATGAACGGCGCCCCATACGGGCGTTTTACGCAATGGGATTGTTGCAGTATATTTACATTATACCAAATCAAAAAATTTTTCCTTAAGTACTAGATAACCTGAGGGTAGATAACCTATCGAATCGACTAGATAACCTGAGGGTTTTTTCGGTCTCCCAACCGCAAGCTTGGGAATGCTTTCAAGTGTTTACAAATGACGTTTGTTTTTTATTGTATCGCACCCGGTTTTTGCAGTGAACAATAAACAATAAGTACTGTATATTATTTTTTCATCATTAGCAAAATGGCTTTGTGGGCCGGATGACATGGCTTCGCGGGCCGCATCTGGCCCGCGGGTCGTAGTTTGGAGACCCTTGCCCTAGATACGGCACTACCAGGTAGTCTTCTCTTATTTTGTACAGCATAGCAGGAAGATGGCTTTGGTGTTTACGACCAAAGTTACTCATTTGCGTAGCTTGCTGTTCAGACAGCTAGATGGAGTTAATTGTGTAGTTAGAAGAGTCTATTTAGCAATTATTGCTAAGTTATCCCAAAACAGAGCAGTGCAGTTAGTGGATTATGGATGTTAACCGTTGCGTCCACCTAGGCCTTAGTTTATATTTGTTAACATTTATAGGTGATTTGAGATACAAAATGTTATTAATCTAATCATGTGCCATGCACCAGGAGATTAACAAGTCCAGACATCAGCAAGGTTTATACATGCGTATTTTGGCAAGTAAAAAGCCCAATGCGCACGCTTTGTAAACATATTTCACTTAAGCTCACGGCAAAGTTCAGCAATTTGCGCTAATGAAAGAAAAGGTTAATCGCGGTGCACATGCTTTGAACCAGTGGCGTAGCCAGCCCAAAAATTTAGGGGGGCAAAATGTTTGATTTTGGGCGAATAACATTATTTTGTTTAGAAAAACGCCTCTCAAAGCACAAAATGACCATATTTTTCTAAAAATTCGGGGGGCACGACACCTTTGGCACCCCCTGGCTACGCCTATGCTTTGAACGGCCTCATGTTTGCTCCTTCGGCAATAATATTTTTATAACTGAACCATAGGATTGATTTTGATTTCCTACAAATTCATTTTACATTTCTAGATCACAAACATAACATCAGAGAAAATGAAAACCATTGGCACAGAAGATTTGGCATGGAATTGACAAGATTGAAAGTAAGTGACAAAAACAAAACAAATGAGTGAAATTTTAGTACAGATAGAAAATTAAAAAAAATATCAACATCAACATAACACAGATGAAGTTGGGCAAGCAATGGTGAAGAATTGAGGCATGTACAGATGAGCAGGTGAGGCAAGCATGCAGGTGGAGGAAGCGAGCAGCAATAATGGTTATGAGGCAGAGAGCAAGGCATTTTGATGCAACATTTAATTACAAAAACAAGTAGCATGGGCAGAAAACAATGTTTATACATACAAATCGTGAAGAAATGTAAATTTACCTCCAGACCATATTGGGGTGGGTTGCATGGATGGGTTGTTCCCAACCAGATGCACGGTGTCATCATGAAGTTGAAGAATAAGGGGCATTAACAGGTTGCAGTATTATTAGCAGTACACATTATTTATTCCAATAAGTGTTAGGTACATGAAAAACAAAATGTGTTTAGTAAGTTGGAGAAGTGTTTAGTTCTAGGGTATAGTTTCACAAAAAGTCACAACTTATCTATGTGTACTAACTACGTATTTGACAAATGTAACAGGTGTCATGTCATTGACACCATCGTTCAGATTTATATGACTGTGGGCCTGGGAATTAGGCTGAAGTCAATGTCTGTGAGGTCTTTGAGGTGGACATCACTTCGTTTTCCTCGAAATCCTCGTATTGCAGCAAGGGTGCTCCTCAAAAGGGCAAATCTGAGCTTTGTCCTTATGTATGTTATGACAGATGCATATGGCACTCGGCGTTTCTCAGCTATTTATTCTGCCAGTCTTTTGTTGACTCTGTTGCATTGCATTCTGGTGCCATCCCTCCAGTTGTTGTGAAGACAAGAGGATTGAATGAAGACTTCTCTATGTCAATCACTCTTTGGTTGTACTTAACCTTCTTCTCTTTTTCATGTTGTTGGTATACCTCTGCCAGGGACTTCCCAGAATAAGACTGTGAGGTAGGATGTGTGATCCTTATGTCAACGAAAGTTTTCTCACAGCTATTCCACAGTCCTCTCGCAGAGATAGCCAACCTTGCATTGTCCGCAGTGTCGACTTTTCTTTCAAAGTCATTTTCATTGATTGGTAGAAGTGTGGGTTCGGTCTGAACATTCCCACAGACCTCTATCATTATTTGTGCCTGAGAGTCTCTCACTGAGTTGTGCCTCATTGAAGTGTAACCACCTAATTTGCATATGAGGCTGTGATCCATTGAGTTTGTCTCTCCACAAGCACAGTGGGTGGGTATGCCTTTCACCTTCCACCCATATCTCATGCAGATGGCATCGGTGAATTCTTGTTTGTTTAGTGCATATCCAATCGTTTTGATTGGCAAGGCTTATAGCCAAAAGATGCCCCTTTTTCCATTGCTCCTTTTATTAGTTATTGTGATTCAGGGGTCATTTCTGCCAAAAGTTCATCACGGATGTTTTTGTATTTTTCATTTTTTTCTTGTCATATTCTGTTTTTCATGTGTCTGGTAAACTGCTGGTCTGAGGGGTTGTAGTCAAGACCGAGCTTTTGAGTGTAGATTTTGGCTGTTAGTTTATTAGTGATCTGAGTGGAGTGTTCGTATTCTGTCTTGGCGGTTTCCCGAGGATCTGTCAGACCTAGCCCACCATGTCTGAGAGGAAGAGCTAGTATTTGTCTTTCGGCATCATTAACTTCTCGTCCTACAAGAGCGGGAATCAATTGATCCCTGATGGCGTTTTAAGTGGTTCAAATTATTCACTCGCATCAGGCACTGTTCTTTGGAAATGGGTCCATCTGGAGGATATTCTTTTGGTGAACGCTGAGTACGCTGCTTGAGGGTCATCTTGTGCTTACTTTGAAAGTGATTGAAGGTCTTTTACCCAACCCTGAACCTTGTTTTTAATGTATTGTTCCCTGAATGATTCTGTCCCAATTACAGATCCAAGGAGGCGTTCACCTTGGTCTGTGATTTTGATTCCATCATTTTTTAAGATTTTTTGTGCAGATTGCATTAAACTACTGTCTTTTATTAGAAGGATTGTCTTTGCAGGTTTAGGGCAGTACCTAAAGTCTGGTCCATTGGCCTGTAGGCAGAGGTGGGCAACCGCTACTTTATTAATAGCGTCGCTCCCGCCATTTGTTAAATTTAATAGAGGCGCTACTGCATCCGTTACTGAACAAAAATAGTAACGAGCTGTCACTACCGTTATTCGCTACCGCTCCTTTTGCTGCACTTTAAAAAACTTTTTGGTGTTGTTCTACTGACGTAGGGTGTATTTTGAAAACCTAACCTTGAATTTCTTTTTGAAGAATGCTGTTAAAGAAAAAACGTAATCTGAAAGAAATAGTCGTTGAACAGTTATGATATAGGAAAAGGTATTTTACAATGTATACACATATAAATGGAACACAGACTGCAGAAACGCCCATAGCTTCGTGAGTGGGTTGCTATTGGTTTAATAATTCGCCTTTATCAATGCAAGTTTCGCGCTGTGTGCACAGTACTCAAGACTTCAAGAAGAATGGTCAAGCAATAAAAGATCAAAACTGTTTTTCACAGAGTTCAATGTGCGCGCAAATTGAATTAGGCTCGTAACCAGGGTGGGGGACAAACCGAGCAATCAAAGCCTCCCACGAAATTTTTATGCAATATTTTAGATTTTCATAAAATGTTATATTGATCTATGTTACATGTGAAACCCCTGAACAAAGTACTGACTACTTGTATTTTAAACTGAGATCCTTGTTTCTGCATGGTTCAATTTATTCGCGATAGTAGTTTTGTGTAGCGCGTAGTTTCTATAGCCTGCGTGCAAAGATTTGTTATTTAGATATTTGAGAGCGAATTGACCAACCGCACTTTCCTTAACATTCCAGCTTTTGAAAGTGCAGCCTAAGTGTTGAATGCTTTAGTTTCAAAGGTGTGCAATGCGCATTAAGCAGCCGGCATCAGCTCTAAAAAAATACACCTCCGAACATCAACAATCGAAACCTCTCGATTTGCTGTAAAAGATTTCGATAAATCTGCCGACGGATCTGCTTATATCTTTTGGCGATAATTTAAACTTGCACAAATCTGTAGGCTTATTCAAGTTACGGGTCCCCACAAAGGTGACAAGCAAGCGAATCAGTCACAGGCCCGTAACTAGCGTGGGACACCAGGAGGGACGAAGAGTTTTCTGAGAGGGGCCCAAATTTTTTGAAATATGTCCAATATTTTCAAACTATATCCAATACATTTTTTCAGGAGGGGCAAAAAATTTTCTAGGGGGGGGGGCTTCACCCCCCTGGTACCGTCCTGATCAGTCAAGCTAATGATTTTTACAGGACACCAATTTCACGTGCCTCTACGCATCCACAGTACTGCAATCTTATTCATATATATAATCTATCATGAATTTCTTTTATTCTTTTATGAAATTAAGTTTCCCTATCAGTACATTCAATGCCCATACGTACTTTTTCGTAATTTCTGAAAAACATTTGCGTGAAAATATGCAAAAAAACTAAGTACCACAAAGAATTTATTTAACAACTGAGAAAATCAAAGCCAAGCGGTCAGAAAACAGTTCTTTTGTAATGCCAAGTTGTGGCATCCAGAGTTTGGTGTTACATTCGGACAACAATCACAAGCAAAAATCGACATCATGTAATTTGCGGCTTAGCAATGGAGATGATCAACATTATAACAAGATCGTGATGATAAAAGAAACCAATCACTAGACGTTGTGTGGCTGTGTCAGGCAAGAATGTTAATCAAAGAAAAAATTTTTCAACACCAGCTCTGCTTGTTTAGCCCAGGCGATGGCCACTTGCAAAAATATGGCGTCATGTAATTTTTACCTAAGCACATGGAGCCAAATAAACTTTCAGCGAAATTGCAATGATAAAAAAGCCCAACTACTTGACGTTTGGTAGGGCTGTGTCAGGTTTAAACGTAGATGAACCATAATTTTCGTCACTGCGAACTTTGCATGTAGAGTTAAAAGAACGAAAATGTGAAATTCGTTGATTTAAATTATGTTCAAGTAAACTCACGACAACAAGTTTAACGCGAAGCGATTTATCCGCCATCTA
>Ga0210059_1016447_pt1 | contig 10676 bp, 8 predicted proteins | sample Ectturendosymbi2_FD_188042 | JGI IMG/M metagenome (GOLD analysis project Ga0210059, IMG submission 188042) | Ecteinascidia turbinata endosymbiont from Florida, USA - Sample 2 (SPAdes) (version 2) | ecosystem: Host-associated > Tunicates > Ascidians > Unclassified | place: Key West, Florida... | reverse complement strand
GTTTGCGACACCAGGAGGGGCGAAGAGTTTTTCGAGAGGGGCCCAAATTTTTTGAACTATGTCCAATATTTTCAAACTATGTCCAACACATTTTTCCAGGGTGGCGAAAAATTTTCTAAGCCCCCCTTGCTCACAGGCCTGGTTGCGAGTGGTCTGCGGCGCCCATTTCCCTTGCTTGAGCCGTAGGCCATGCGGCTACTTCCGCAGTGAATGTTGCACTGGTAACGAGTCAATGGCAGCACCGCGCGTAAACCTTTCCCTTGTTCCAACCCATCAACGCCGAGGACGAGACTGGACAGGCCGCAAGTATCGTTAAGCCTGCGGTACAACTCCACTCTAGCCCAGTCTACCAGCTTTGATGGCATGTGCTCAACCAGCTGTACCATTGAGCCCCGTATCTACAAACCCCCCAAAACAAGTCCACAGCGCCAAAAATGACAGTAGAAGCTTGAATTGACAATTTCAACAATACGCAGAAAGCAAAAGCTGCAAAGCAGCTTCAACAAGGCGATTGTAAAGGTCACACTGTTACATTTACAAAGTGCTGCACGAGCGCTACTGTGAACGCAGGAGGTGTAGGAGATAAGAGTGCAAGCGCACCTCCTAAGTTTAGATTGGTCGAAAATCCAGGCAAAGTCCCTGAAAATCTGGGCAAAATCTCTAAAAATCTGGGCAAAAGTATAGTTGTTTGACTTCAAACAATGACGCCCAACGTTTGCAGAAAACACACGAAGACCTATTTTTGGAGTTCACGTGTGAGAGCAAATCTATCGGCAAAAGTCGCGCAAAAACTTTTCGGGCAAGTTTGGGGGAATGCAGAACAGTGTTAAGAACGTGTCTGTAACACTGTGGTTCTGCCTCCAACGCCGTTGCAAAACGTTCTGTTTTGTCTGTTTTCATCAACCTGCGTTGTACAGACTGTTTGTGTTTGTACTGTTTTTATCATTTCACTATAAACGTCATAAGCAGAACAAAGTGGACAATACAGTGATCAAAAACCGAAACCTCTTAAACTTGCTCGTTCAAAGTTAGATTATGGGTGAAGAACGCTTGATGTTTCGATGGTGTCTTGTATGCGTGGTTTCGTTTTTAGTGGCAATACGAATTATTTCACAGGGCTATATCATATGTGATGATTTGGCGATAGATTCTTCCCTTTTAGTTGTGAAAAATATAAAATAATGTAGTATGTTTTTCAGGAAGAACATCGTTCGGAACTGTTAAACCACATTCGCGCGCTATGTACGATACGTTTGAGAAACGTACTGTTTTCTTGAGTAGAGCCCCAGCGTTTTTTTTTTCTGAGAACTTCACTTTTTTCTCGCCAACAGCGGCATTGCAAAACTCTGTACCGTAGCACGTACGTTGTACAACGTTCAGCTGTCTTGCTATTGTTGCGTAACGTGGTACGAGATTCGTGCAGCTCTTTTCTTTTCTTATTTCTCACTTGAGGTGAAGTTTTTGTGGCGTAATCCTTTAGCACATGGCAAAGGTCTTGGGCAGGTAGTTTTGCTGTGCCTGTACTTCTCACGTTCCTCAGTGCTAGAGTTTAAGGGGGCATACAATCAAGTATTCGCTCCAGGCATCTTCAAACCCCTGCATGCCCCCTGACCATAGGCTGTATATGTTTTATCATTTTAGTGGGGCTTCTTATATTTAGGTTGAAAATCCAAATGTATTAAAACATATCAATAGTCACAATCTAATATAGCAAATCATAACAAAGAAGAAAAGTATAAGGTTGCCCGATGTACCTACTTATACTGGATGGAAATTGGAAAACCATAAAGCCAAACGTGGACCACTACTTGACAGTATGAAATAGAGTAAAAAAGAATTCAAATATGCATTGAGAGCCTGTCGAAAGTCCAAAGAAAAACACAAGGTGGATGCCATGGCTATGCGGGAGAAATCTCCCCAAGTCCGGCATAACATCAGAAAAAGCAAGAAATCATGGCTTCCATCTACAGTGGGAGGTGAAGCAGGAGATGAAACAATCGCTGTCATGTGGAAAAAACAATTTGCGGCAATGCTGGACTCATCAAAAGTTTTTGAAATTGGTATATTTTGTGAAACAAAATATAAACTCACATGGTAATTTTGAGAGGATTGACGACTGGATGTGCAACAGTTATAAGATTAAATATCTACTGCACAAACTAATACTAGAGCGTGCAACTGGCAGAGGTGGCATTTTTGCTGAGCACATTTTCTATGCAGATTCAAGTGTATGTGATTACCTCAGTAGCTTGTTCAAAATGTGTTTTTACTGCATGGAAACTGTCATTGTAAATATTTATAAAAACAAGAATGGGGACATAAGTGATGCTGGGAATTATAGACCTGTCTCCCTTGCAACTATTGTCTCCAAGTTGTTTGAACATTACATTTTGCCCTGAATCCCACCGTTTTTGGCCACAACATACAACCAGTTTGGCTTCAAGCCAAAACATGGCACTGACATGTGTATTTTTTGCTTAAACAGAGTGTGTCGTGTTATATAAGCAAGGTACCTCAGATTTTTCAGCATTCTCAGATGCGTCTAGATAGTATTGGACAGAACTAACCACAACCTGTTCTTTGGTAAACTAATTAAGCGCATCGTACCTATGGGCATAGTAAGACTGTTGTTGAGCTGATACAGGCAACAGGGCATGCAAGTAAAGTGGGTTACCAACTTTTCATCCCTTTTTACTGTAACCAGTGGGGCAAGGCAAGGAGATCTGAGCCCATATTTATTTGCTGTTTGCCTTAATGAACTCTCAGACCAGCTGGGTTCAGACAGGGTGGGATGCACTGTGGGAAATATAGTTATGAATCATCTAATATTTGCTGATGATATGTGTGTTCAGCCTCAGTGCTAGTGGAGTCCAACGTCTTCCGGATATTTATGATGGCAGCGTTTTCATTTTCAAAACAATAGTTTTTTCATTTTTCTCTATGCGCTTTTTCTGTGAATTTTAGTAGCGCGCTGAAATTTTTACTCGCGCACAGATACAAGCTTTGCCATAATACTGCACTTAAAATTATAAACTAGGCACCGCTATACGGCGCTGCAAATCCAGTTTGCGCACTGCAGGTTTTTGGTTGCCCGGCCCGAGTGCGCGAGCGCGTCTTTGCACTCCTGCATTATGAGTAAACGGATTCACCTCAGTATAATTGTGAACGAAGACCATTCGCAATGACGCCCAGGCACTAATGAATGAGATCAAGTCCGACTCAGTGTAAATGCGACCTATCTCATCACATATATAGATTCAGCGAGTGGCTATATAGACTCTGCCATCACTTAATCGAGTCAAGTAAAGTCATTTCAAAAAATAGGCAACTTGATTCAAATCATTCATTTCTCCAATAATGAATTGCGAGCAACGTACGAGTCTGAATCGAGTCGTAAATACTATGAAGCCTGCAACTGCAGTGACACTAAAAGCCACAGCGCAATGAACCCAGGAACAAATATATTGTTGCACAACGTTGTTGCATTTGTGTGTATGGTTAATCACTTCTTGGTCATTTGTGGTTTTCAAAATGAAACAGAGTATATTGATCGATACAAATTTCAGTGAGGTTATTTGCTGGCAAATATTACACGCTTTGTAACATATCGAGTACTTCTGTATAACTTTTTTTTCGGCAACGATTGTTATGCTCTCTGAGGTCAGTGTACCCTTTGATTTCTGTCCCTGTGCTCCTGGCATTCTCACATACAGCACACATCTTCGGTTTACATCAGTTTGCAAAAATATCTCTGATTGCGCAATCCTCCCAGTACATGTGAACGTTTGACTAGAAATAAATACCAGAAAATGTTTCTGAACGACTCCTTTAGTGGAATTCCGAGCTTGGGGTGAGCTGATTGTGATTCATGTGCTGGAAATCGGCTACGTCGTACCAAAACCATATGATTTGGCATTTGCAAGAGTTTTGCCAAACATCGGTAATTGAAACCCGAACATAAGTAGAAGTCCAGTACAAGACACACAGACGCTTTCACTGCATTCGTCCTCTTCCACCTCAGCGGAAAAAAATACTTGCGCAAAATTGGAACTGCCTTCATCGTCCTCCAATTTCCGTGACTTAATCAGACACTTTTTCAAAATGAAGCTATCAGGAAAACGTTTAAGTTTTGCAGTGTTTTGAGGATCTATTTTTAGATTTTATGCTTTGTTCTGTATGAATTCCTTGTTTGTCCAACACTTTCATTTCTGATTACGCAATCAACCTCTAGTTTGATTCACACATAGGTATGAAGGAACCGAAACGTTTGAAAGTTCTGCTTCTCTGCGAACTGCCTTGAAAATTAAGTGAAAACCTTGTTGGAAAGTTGTTTTGTGCAGTAATTTTGTGGTTTATATAACTGACGCAAGATTTCAAAAACCTCCAAAGCGAAAAAACAGTTTCAGTACTATTGCCAGTGCAATCCATGAGTCCGCAATATCTCTGCATTGACGTTCTGCAACATAAAGGAGAGTGGATAAGTTTCTTGTCGGAACTAGGGCCCCTGATTGAACCATATGCACCGTGTAAAAAGCTCCCTACGTTAGCAAGAAAATGAAGCAACTTGCCGCTATCTGGCAAAAATGCATTGAGCGTGCTCCGTTACCTCAAGGAATTATGACCTAACAATGCAATTTGGCAACATCGCACTCGGCCAGCGGGGCAACACAGGGTAGCTTTGAATCACTACGTGCAGCATGACGCGCCTCAGCTAACCACGGTGTTCGGCTGTAACGCAGAAATTTTGGCAAAATACCAGCTATCTACAGATTGGTGGAATGAATAATTGGCCTTACACGGTCATGATAGTGTTTTCTTAACGGTTCAACATTTGCAGACCAAAATTTGGGGGGCGACGTTGCCTTTCGCCTCCAGATAGCTACTCGCCTGGCAACAGTGACAGATGGCTATGTAGTTTTTATCCTTTTGTTGCAATTACAAACCCGTACAGCTCACGCCTGCCACGAAGAGACAAATTTGGCTTGATCAGCGAAATCCGCAACCGACAGCAAAATTCACAGCTTATTGGTAAGCTCATTCCGCGTAAATCACAAAAACTTGAGCAGGAAAGCAATTGGCGGTTGGTGGTTTTAAATTGGTTACAGACTGATTCTCATTTGTGTTTGCTGACCTGGATGGAAGCAGATCCATTGCCAGATCAGCAGCATTAGGGGTGGCTATAAGATACTTTGGGAGGTCTTCGTAGTAGTATATAATGAATTGGAAAATGACTTTATCCGGGAGACTAAAGCTTGAGTTTAGAGGTATTGATTGTGAATTTGGGGGCTCAGTCCGCTTGTCTCCACTTCTGTTGAAGAGTGTCATAACTTTTTTTCATTACCTCGACTAGTGTGATTGATGCTTTTTTCTTCAAATCAGTAATCCAAGGTCCAAACATATGAAACGATATTAAACACGTGACTGAAAGTCTACCTTTATTAATGGCGATAAATGCTTTTTAGGGCAATATGCGTTTAGGCCCAGTGTGAATCTATCATGCGATTACGAGATCGTTTTTCACCATAGTCAGCAGAGCGACCTAAGATTGGAGTAATACCATAGCAAATGCTTTTCATTCATATTTTGTTTTTGAATTGCCACTTCAGCAATAAATATGTGTTTCATGTACATGTAACTACACAAGCTTCGTCTGGAAACGTGATTGTCATTTATCCATTTATTACACTCCTATCGTAGGACTTCAGGTGTCACTTGTAAGTGTAAGAAGCAGAGCTGCGGAGTCATAAAAATGACACAACTCCAGCTCCGGAGCTCTTCTTTTCTTGAACATGGCTCTGTCTCCAGCTCAGGAGCTCTATTTTTTCATGGCTCCGACTTCTGTTCGTTTTCACACATTAATATTTTCGGCTGTCTTGGTGTTCCTCAAGTTAAATGGAAAATGAATTATACGAAGTGCACAAAACTAAGAAAACATACCAAACTTTTTTGAGTAATTTAATTGGTAGTTTTTTACAAGCAGCGCTCTTACCATGAGGCAATCAGCGAAAAAACAACAATCACTGGTTCAGACGATTCAGAGAACATTTACTAGCAGAAACGTAACTCAAGATAACGGTAATATAAACAAATTCTGGAAAGGCATTCGCTGGTTTTGCCGTCAATGTCTGAGGACCTTTTGTTATTGCTTAGACCAGAATCAAGAAAATGGCTGTTTGGAAAACTACATTTGTGTCCGTAACAGACCAGTCCCCATTGACCAAGTGTTTTGCACTCGTTGCATGCTTTGCCTGTTGCAATCTTGGCGATTCCAGCTACCAGAGCTGCCCGGGTAAACCATGCAAAGAGCGCAAAACACATAGTCGATTACCTCTCTCGTGTCTTCTTTCTAACATGCATACATTTGTGTTAACACAAACGCGAGTGACAACCCTTTTTTCAAAGAAATATTATAGCTTCTAGCAAAAAATTCACCTTTGACTTTTTTAAAGTGGCGGAAAACTTCTGATTTCTTATCTTTTGCACTCACAATAAGCAGTGATGAATCACAAAGTAAAGCACAATTTTACCTGCAAAGCTTAGGGGAAATAAAACTGGTTACCGTGCTGAAAACATAAAATTTGTTTCCACAGATGAAAACTTCAAGAAAAATCCACATTTGTTTAAATTGTACCCTCGGTATAATGTACTGCCATGCAAAGCAATGCTAGTTCGCTACCAATTAGTTATAACTTTCATGTTATGCTGCTGCTAGTAACAGCAATGTTTCCTCGTGAACTTTGCCAGTAATCTAGTAAACCTTGCTAGAAAGCCTAATGGTTTCTAATAAAAATTTTTACTTTACAATGCCGTGCCGTGCATTTCACGCTTAAATCTGCAATGGTATCATATCTTAACCATACTCCTTGCTAACAGCATGATCACACAACTACCAAAGCTATGGATATTATATTATATACCAGGGGTGGTCAAACTGCGGCTCTTCGAACATTTGCATGCGGTTCTTTGAGCTTTCCGAAAGGTTATATATTTGTTTTTTATTTTTTATTTCTATTGCAAGTGTAAAAATATTGTAAAATGGTACTGTGGTAGCTAGCGTGCCGTACGGTATTACTTTTGCAAGTCGTGCCAAAAAGTATTACGATGTCACAGAAGTGCAGATTGCAATTAACTTCTTGTTTTTAGATTTTTCTGCTGAGGATCTTTGTAACTTAGGTTCTGCCATATGCGGCTCGTACGTAGAGCAGGTTTGACCACCCCTGTTATATACCTACTCTTTATACCTCAGTTCCTTTTAGATCGCTACACTACTACAGACCCAGTTTTATTTTTCTGACTAGAAAGTAAGATGTTGTGCTGGTGAACGTTTTTCTTACTTCTACAACAGTGATTCGCAACCATTTCGTTGAAGGGAGCCAAATCCAGAACTACAATTTTGTTAGAGAGCCGCAATAAAAAAATTTAACACAAGTCAACTGACACGTTTTGTTTTATTGCACTAACGAAGTCTGCTACACAAAACATTAGAGGTGTTACTGAAAGACGCACAAAGGATGCTTGGGAGCTGCATGCGGCTCTTACAACAGTGTTTGAGCACCATTGTTCTACAAGTAGCACCACGCCTGCCAGCTCCGATATCACAGCCTTAGCAATGATTATACCAAGGAAACATCAAAGGCATACACATCCATTGTTTCAGTCTGGCATCGTAACTCATAACAATCGCCTTTAGTGTGCTTTAAAGAGCACTGTTTTAGGTGACGTAAGTCTTTTTGGCAAAACCGTTAGTATCTAAGAAGGGGCTGCAGCCGGTCCTAAATTCTAAATGGAGCTCCGGCTCTTGATTTTCGATTTGAGCCCCGGCTCCAGGCAAAATGCCCAGCTCCCGCGCTCCGGCTCCGCAGTCCTGGTAAGAACCATTCTTCTTCTACCCAGGTAGGGAATGCGTGCCACTCATTATTTTTTCTGATCTAAGGATAAAACAATGTCCAACACGAGCGCGCAGCATGCTGTAGCGTGTAAGATATAATTTTTAAATACTTTTGTAGATATGAAAAGAGAATGTTTGGGGCACTTGCAGTGTTCTCAGTTATGTGTAGTTTGCGAAAAACGAGGCCCATTTTTCTGGACCCGCTTCAAACGTTTTGTGAATTAATGATATACACGGTTTCAAACTGAGTTATTCCCATAGTTCGACCAATAAAATTAGCCACTTTTTTGGCCTACAAAAGGTAACCACATTTGTGTGATACCCAAAGATTGTCGCAGACAACCTTGAACATTTAAACAAGTGAAGACATTTTTGGTGACCCTCTATTTGACTGCCCCCACGCCTGGTCTGGACCCGCCACTGATTCCACAGATGTTCTGCGTAACAGTACTTCTCCGCGGAAGACCGTCAGCTGTTTTGCAAGAAATTCCTTACGAGAATCATTATTTATCAATTATCGACAGTTTCAATTCTTCGTACACTATCATAGGCGTAGCCAGGGGGGGCAGAGGGGCCATGGGCCTCCAAAATTTCTAGAAAATATAGTCATTTTGCGCTTTGAGAGACGGTTTTCCAAACAAAATAGTGTTATTCGCCTGAAATCACACATATTGGCCCCCCCAAATTTTTTGGCCCCTCCCACATTCTTGGGCTGGCAACGCCACTGTACACAACATTATGGGAGTAATGATCAAAGTGATTCGTGACTCATCAAATGTTGAAAAACACTGCTTTAGGCTGATGCTGATTTTTCATAAACATTTACGGAACCTACAGTAGCAACCGTGCATGAGGCAAAGTAACCTTGGCCATCTAAGCCTAAAACAAACTAAAGTGAAGTAAACGTAGTAAGGTGGCACTCCTGGGCGTCGGAAGGATTTTTCCAGGGGAGGCAAATAGTGCATTTTCCAGAGGTAGAAAAAACGATTCTTCCAGAGGGGGATTGAAAGTTGTGAAATTTCATTTTTCCCTCTCGAAAAAAAATTCTTTTTTGCTGAAAATGTGATGAAAACGTCAAATTTCAAAATCCATGGGACAACGCCCCCTTTCCCCCCTCTAACGCCAATAATTACACTGGTGATTAGTGCCAAATTGCTACGTTTGCCTATGATTCATTTCGTTGGGTTCCATACATTCAATTTTAAATTTCTGTTTGGTGTTTCAAAGAGATTCGTGTGTTTTCTGTTCCTTCTGAATACCATGAAGCTTCAACGCCGTCATCAAAGCACGAACCTGAAGTAAAAAATACATCTGGAAATCGCTAGAGTAGCCAGACCAAAAATTGGTTTGGGGCAAAAATTTGGGGGGGTCAAAATATTTGATTGTAAGCGAATAACACTATTTTTGGGGGATACCACCTCTAAGGCACAAAGTGACTATATGTTCTAAACATTTTTGGGGGGCATGCCCCCCGGGCCCCCCTGGCTACGCGTATGCTGGAAGTCCAGCTGCGATAAATCCCACGCACCATATTATTGTCCTGAATTTGTTCAGTGACCTGCTGATAAGCGAATAAAAAATCATCCCTCTAGCGTTTCAGTCACCACCTGGTTTCTTGCTTGAATGACCCGAAAAAATGATACTGACATAAGGAAAAAGTTCTGGAAAGGAAAAATGGAAATATCCTTAAATTTTCTGTTTGGATTTTTGATGAAACAAGCGATGACCTCTTTTCCTCTTTACACTTTCAACAAAGTTTCACTTGAAATCAGAGGATTTGAGACGCTCTCCCACCACCATTACGTTTGTGACTATTTATTTTAAAACGCACACCACCTCTCTGGAAAAGTTTGCTGTCAAGAAATTATCACAAACAATTTTTCGTAAAACGATGCTTCTAGAAGCCATGTTCTTTGGATTTTACTTGCAGTTAGTTGCACTTTAACAAGCGTGGAAAATTCTAGTCACCCACACACAGTTGCGAAATGCAAGTTTTCATAATTATGGAGTAATTCCCACTACAAAAGGGTTTCAAAACCTTGGTTACAGACTATTTCTAATGAAAATCGTTAGGCTATTGAGAATGAAAATATCTAATTTGATTATTTGCAGGAAAGACAGTGTTGCAGATGTACTTTGAACCGCACAGTGAACCTGTCCTATATACAGTACTCTATGTCAGGGTTCTCAAACACGCGGCCCGCGATGCTTTTTGGGAGTTTTAAAATAATTGATATTTACGTTATTTAGTTTGTTACCGGTGTTTTGAAGTGCTCGGCTAGTGGGTGAACAAGTTCCGTTCAAACGAACGTAGAGACGGGTAGAAATAACTTGCCTATAACTCACGATACCTTTCGCAGAAAATAAGATGTAAAAGCTACTTCTGGTAACATTCATAGATTATTATTTTCGTAGATTACGACCATACGTCGGTTTTGTTTTAGCACTTTCCATAGGCGGATCTAGGGGGGGGCTAAGGGGGCTGAAGCCCCCCCTAAATTTTTTCAGATACATTTTTTGATCGGTGGTTCCCGACACAGAAACGCCCATTGGGGCTCTTTTTTGTATAGCTTTTAAATAAACCATTTCTTGCATAGGGATAGGGACGAAAATATTAAATGCAAAGCTTATTTTGCTGAAATTGGACAGTCTGAATGTGTTTATTTCACTGTAACTGAAACTTCTGATCAACAAGTTTTTTGAAACTTAAATAATATGGTCCCAATGTTATAGAAAAAACAATATGGTCCCAGTGTTATATAAATACGTGTTTACATAAAGCATTTAC
>Ga0210059_1016446_pt1 | contig 10676 bp, 12 predicted proteins | sample Ectturendosymbi2_FD_188042 | JGI IMG/M metagenome (GOLD analysis project Ga0210059, IMG submission 188042) | Ecteinascidia turbinata endosymbiont from Florida, USA - Sample 2 (SPAdes) (version 2) | ecosystem: Host-associated > Tunicates > Ascidians > Unclassified | place: Key West, Florida... | reverse complement strand
TTAATTGTAGTCTTGAGTTTGTTTTTTCTCTGCTGTTACTTCAGCCTTTCAACTTTTCACCTGTAAGCTTTGCTTGCAATTTTCAGGACTGAGGATGCGTAATTTTACGTGAAATCGATTTCCTATAAAAAATTTGCTGATCGATTCCTTGCTTAACTCTTAAAATTTCCTCTGTTTTCGACATTAAAACCACTTTTATTTCAATACAGCCTGTACATGTTTACAGCCTATAGCATAGCCCATAGTGCCGCCCCCATAAAAGTGCCGCCAGGGGCGGACCGCCCCACCTTAGCTACGCCACTGAAAATACCCCTACCAGAATATGCACCAATTAGATGCAATAAGCACAAAAGTTTTAGCAGAGGCCTCACTTCTGTATCCACCATCATCCCTGGAAAAGAGCTTGGTAGCTGACATAAAATTTTTCGTAAAGAAAAGTATTTGAGAAATCGATTGTGAAAGCCAGATGTTGCACAATAGACGCTGTTATGATTTTTTGGTGTTGCAACTCAAAAAATTGGACCAATTTTTCGGATATCGGCACGTAATTACGAAAACAATTTTTTAGCGAAGCGATTCTGAACTACAGTAAAATTTGCTGGTACCGCAACCACGTTTGACAAACCGATCTAACTAACTACTTCTCTAAATCCAACTCCCAGAAAGAAGCAGACCAGATTCCAGTGATTTCTTCAACTGTGCAGGCGTCATACTGTCTTTGGTTAGCGTGTTGTTTGCAAATATTACACGTAAAACGGATCAAGTGATATTGTGTCACGGTAATCTTTTCGACTTGCGGTAAACAATCGTTTATACCAGGGGTGGGCGAACTATGGCCTGCAGGGCAGCCACAGTTACGCTACATAGATATTGCATATTTCAAGTCTATGTTAAAATCATTTTATCGAGTAGATTAGAATTCTCGAGATTTAATCCACACGTTTCATTCGACACTGCTTTTAAACATGCGCCCCCCCCCCCGGTCAAATATAATGCAATACTTCCAGGGTCGGATTTAGCTGATGCGAGGCCATAGGCTAATCCACTTGTGAGGCCCCCTATCCCACTGTTAACGAAGAAAAAATGGAAAAACGTTTTTATCAATCAGCGCAAAGCCGAACATGACGATATCGACGCTCCCAAGGAACGGTCAATAAAAAGTTCTGAATCATTACTAGAGTGCCCCACTGCACTTGTTGCTGCCTTCGACGCAAAAACGTTCAATGACACAGAATTGTTGAAATCGTACTTGGCTGGCGGGAACAGGATTATTAATTTTTGCAGGCAAACCAACCGAAAACATCACGGTTAAACTTTTGAAACATGTCCTACGTTTTTCGTAAGTTTCACATCTGTTTTTCTTATCTATGTTCAAAAACCAAACATGTGTGTGGCGGCATAAAGACGTTAAAACACAACGTGAGGACCACGTGACTCGCTTACCACGATTGTAAACCTAGCATACTCACGAGCAAAGCACATCAAGTAAAACGCACCCAAATCCTTGCAACTAGTAGGTTCACGATTCGCGTGTTTGTTACTTTTTCAGACGGATAAGAGTCGAACGCAACGAAATTGTGGTGTGAAAGTCTGTGAGGTTTAAACCAGAACCGTCGCCAAAAAGTCTTCAATATAGGGGACTTTGGCATTCTGAAAATTTGATAAAATCTCTACTGACTTATAGCGTTGCATATTTATGTTTGGAGGGGCTGACCGCACCACTGCTCCCCGTGGCGACGGAACTGGTTTAAACAACCCTTATGCTGTCATTGTTGAAATACGTATTAAGAAATGAAAAGCTACAATCATCGAAACAAGTGAGGCTTATCATAGCACAGTAAACAATTAAAAAGGTTTTGTCCTGGCGTTCATAACAAAATCATCTAGGAATTCATTAAAATTTGTTTGCCAAGTTTGTCATTTTTAATGCACCGAATGTTTAGTGTGGACAACCTCTCCTGAAACATTGCGACCCTTAATTAGGCCCGTAACCAGCTTGGGACACCAGGAGTGGCGAAGAGTTTTCTGAGAGGGGCCCAAATTTTTTAAGCTATGTCCAATAGTTTTCAACTATGCTCAATACATTTTTCCAGGGGGGAGAAAAATTTTGTAAGGGGGATTCGACTCCCCTGGTTGCGGGCCTTCCCTTGAATCATTTTGAATTCTTTTGAATCTTTAAAAAGACCTTTCTCCTGAGCAGTTAGTGACGATCATGCTAAGAAATAAGGGTCCGCGTGGTTGAATAAATTAAGAGCCCCTAACCTGAAGCATCAGACCCAGGGGTGTAGTGGGCGGGAACGCGTGGGAACGGCGTTCCCACACCTTTTTCATGTTTTGCTTTAATATGAGTTTGAAGTTGTTGTGAAACGGCTAGCTGTTTTGGGTGCGTTCCCACACCTCTTTTGTTAACACTACATCCCTAATCAGACCCAAACGTGCTTTTGTCATTTTCGTGCTATTTCCCTCTTCTTTGTCTCTTTGGGGTAGAGTTCTGTGGTTGCCAATTGATAAAGTCATGTTTGCTTGCTATTCAAGCTCATCAAGGTCTTCTTTGATTTGCTTAGTATGGGAGCAGACACACTTGTGTCAGTACTCAATAGCATCCTAATTTCTGAATGACTTTGTTTCAAGAAAATTTCAATGGAAAAAATCGCATCTAAAAATACCAAACAAGCTTTACGCAGGGGAGTAACGAGGGGGGCAAGTTGAGCCCAATTGTCCGGACGCCGAATCATTATGGTGGCGCCGAACTACTGTGAAGAGCGCCGAAAATTCCAACAATGTCACAAGTAGTTTCTTCAATAGAGTAAATATGCTTTCGAATGATCTCAGGCTCGAACATGGCGGCGTCAAATTTGCTTCTTGCCCCGGGCGCCATCTAACCTCGTTACACCCCTGGCTTTACGTGGTAGAAACACTAACAAAACTACAGTATTGCTCAGAAGAAGCAACTATGTTTTAATTGTAGGATTATGCTGCTAGCCCTACACATAGCTCTTATCTGCAGTGCAGCCTTAAGCTTTGATCATGTGCATTTCAAACGCGAACAGCCACAAGTTCTTTCGCCTGATTCCAACGTAACAATCGGTACGATTTAGCAAGCACAGGACGCAGCCAGCGTGCTTTGAATATATCAACACAATTGCCAGCATGCAGCTTGACCAACGGTCGTATTGAGATTCATGGAAACGTGTTGGAAGGCTCTGGAGTTATCAACACAAAATCTGATTAGGTGGAGAAAACTCAATTTCATGAGTAAAGAAGACATAATATTTTGACGAATATCTATCGAACTGATCATATACCGCGTACCACAGTTTGCTGGAGGCCCTCTTGCATCTTGAGGCCCTAGGCTTAAGCCTACATAGCCTATTGGTAAATCTAGACCTGAATACATGCGGTCCCCGGTCGCAATAAAGTTTTCAATGCGGCCCTCCGTAGAAAATTTTTGCCCACTTCTGGTTTATAGAAAGCTCGTGATGGCACATTTTCACATTCGCGCAAACACCTTTTACAAACGTGTAGGCTATGCTTGTTCAGGGTAATCGAAAACAATGCTTTTATAGACATTTTATGTCAAATCTAGAAGGAAAACTGTTGAAACGTTTGTACACTGATGTTGTAGATTAGGCTACTAGCTGCAATTGAAAAATTGCTGTTTGTAGGCTGATCTAACCTACGGTGCAATATACTTCGCATTGACTACCAAGTGAAAGGTGCCCAAACATAATAATTTTTTGCGGTTGAATCAAAACCTCAGCAAACTTTTATTAAATGTTCGTTACGTGAGTTCAGTGGCGTGCATAGGGGTGGGGTGGGCGAACGGGGCGCCGGCCCCGGGCATCCAAAGCAGGGGGGCATCCAAAGAGTGAAATTACAAAAATTTAAATGCTGTAACTAGATGATTTTTTCTATTGTAAGTCTACTAATACATGCTGCATGGATTTAGTTTTTTGAAACTTTTTTTGTTGTCAACAATAATTTTTACGTATTGAAATGCCAGTAATTCTCATATTCTTCAATACCGGGACCTATACTCTAAGTGTACGGTGCCCACCCAACCAAAATGATAGTGACGTGCCTTTATCCAGATCATGCGAACAAGGGAAAATCACAAAAAGAATTGAAAGACAATCAGGATTGACAAAACCGTTTTTTTAAAAAAACAACCTACCTGTTTTTTTGTTTTTTTAAATCCGAACTTTTTCGTTTTTTGAAAGTAAAGTTTTTTTTCTTTTTTTATAAAAAACGCAAAAATCCCATTCTCCATTGTTTTTATTGCATCATGCAATATCACCATTTTCAGATTTACACAATAATAACTTTTTATACCTATTATGGAAATCAAATTTGAGGGTAAAGAAATGTACCCCATCTTTGTTTTCGCAAAGTGTTGTTGGTCAATTCACTTAAGGCTTGGCAAGAACGCGCACAGAAAACAGAGAAAAGCCACTCCCACACAAACTTTGCAGTTTCACGTCAAGTTTATGCATGTGCCCTGCTAGTTCATCTATATAGTGTATTTTTTCAACATATGGTTTGGTATGGTCCAACATCGGAAACAGCCTGGATGCAGAGAAGACAGAAAAATCGATTAAAATATATAGATTTTGCAGAGCTGCAGAAGATAACCAGCAGGATTTACTCAAACTGTTCGAATTATTCTTCTCTTTTTTTCAAGTCCTTTGAAATTGCGTTGCTGTTCGTTTGGTTTCATAAAAAAATGTTGGCCTACAGTTAGCTGTACAAGTGTGCTGCTTATTTTTTTTTTCTCTGTAGGACATTTTTCAAAGGAAAAGTAGAGTGAGATTTTTGGTGGCTTTTATTGTTTTTTCAAGTGGACTTTAAAAAGAAATTGGTGTTTTTTTGGTTGGGTCCAATTACATTAACACTGAACATAATTATGGACGTTTAATTGAATTTCTGAGCCGAATTTGAAAACTGTGCTAACAGCTGTCCTATTTGATTTTATGATGCATCAATAGTTTCCCGTTTCGTTTTTTGTGCCAATACCGTCGCACACCTGTGCTTGCAATATGTGCTTCGTTTCGATATTGGTCATTATTTGGCATTTCAGGCGAATTCATCATAACGGCTCACACAAGCCCGTATGTTTTCTTTCCCCTTAGTGATTGTACATACAACAGTCACATATTACAAAACAAAAATTTTCTTGCGTACTTCATGCGCATTCTCAATTCTTGTGTAGTTCAGCAAGTTTCAAACTGTCGAACCTGGGTGTCCGCCATCCCAGCCGCATACATTCTGAACGATTGCTATACGACGAAACATTCTCGCAGCCTGTATTTTTGCAGTTGTTAACTGCGCTGACGTAGCGCTGAGTGTGTTCTACTCCCCTGCTCTAGCGCGTTGCCGGATATTCTTGCAGTCATGAACTGCTCTGCCTTAGGAAACCGCTGATATTTTATGTTTATTGCAGTGACACAATATATTTCTGTTATTATTTTTGAGGTCAACATTGCTGATGAACAGAAACAAACAGAATTGGTAACGATTTTTTGTAAGTTTCCATTGCCCTCAACTGTTTTAGTGCGCCCCCTTCCCTACAGAAACGTCGCGAGAAAGTTTTCAATAGGGGGCTTTACGTCTGATCAGGGGGTCTTGACATTCTGAAATTTGATAAAAACTCCACCGATTTATAGTGCTTCATAATTCAATTTGGGAGTGGCTTGGAGCTTTGTTTGTGGGGTCTAGGCCCACAAAAGGCCCCCCGTGGCGACAGGACTGTTTCCCTACCCCTGCTCCAGCGTCCCTGAATATGCATGTTGTGTCAACAAACTTCGCCAAAACGTTGGTTTGCAAATGTGAATATGACGTCATATTGTGACGTCACAAACAGTGTATATCCAGTAACAATGACCACCATATGCCACTGCTCAATACTAAAATTTGGTAGGGGGGCATCCAAGCAAGCAGTCGCCCCGGGCATCACCAGACCTCTGCACGCCACTGCGTGAGTTGCATCTGCCTTCATACAGCTTGCACGACCAAGGTCCAAATACACGTGAGAAAAATATCTGAAACCCAAAACCACATTTATTTATTGTGCAAATAATTTCATTGCAGTTAATTTGAAATTCAGACTGAGTTTACTTTCGCTTTATCGGAACTGTGGAAAAAAATACTACGATCATCGACAGTTTGGAGCATTTTTAACCAACCTTTTCTAGTGCTGTAAAATTTGATGCAAAAGCTGTTTAGGCTATATATAAGAGTTGTAATAGAACAGTAACGGTTACTGAGTAGTTACGTCTATAACACTTCACCAAAAAATCGTTGGTGAACTGCATCACATTAAACCGTTTACTTGGTCAAATACACAACTTTTGAAGGGGTGTGTCAAAGAAGAAAAACTAGTAGTGAAACTCTGGCATGCAAAATCGATATTGCATTAAATACTATGAAGCTTGTAGACAAGCTAGTGAAGTGAAAGGACTGGCTTCAACTTTCAAACACATGTACGAGTAGTTTACAAGATTTCTTTTCTGACTTCGGAAAATGAGTCACGATCTCGGATTTTACGGCCGATGAGTTCAATAAAAGCAGCACCAAGCAACATTGCCATCACAAATAACGCGCCATCCAACCAAAGGTCATGGCGATGAGAACGATAGTGTGACTCTACGACCAAAGTTAAGCAGTCATGTTGTTTTCCTGCAGCTGAAGGTTGCTTTTCCAGCTCTGCGAATACAGGCAAAGAAGTATTATCCACCAGAATTCAAAAAGAGCGTGTGTGTTTTTGGTTTGCAACCAACAAACCTCGGCTGTAACAAGTTTTCTCGTCCCATCCAAGAAACATAATTTGTTTGGGACAGGTGCAGATAGGCTTCTAACATTTTGCATCCGTGAGAACATCATTTCTTTTTCTGTAAGATTCATGAAAGAACACGTATGTTTGAAAGAAAGATACTATGGTAGCTGCTACTTACGCGACCCCACCAGCTTTTTGGAAATTAAAACTCCGGTCAGTCGATGATGGCAAGAGACAAAATAGTCACGCATGTGGTTAACCCTTACTATAGCAACAAAAATCAATCGCGCCGTCTTTGATGATATTTTATTATTAAAGAAATATAATACGTATACTGAGGCCTCTTTCACCAAGTAAGTACTTTCCGCGATGGAGGTAAGTAAGGAATCGATCAGCAAATTTTTCATAGGAAATCGATTTCACGTGAAGTTACGCATCCTTAGTTCTGAAATCCGCAAGCAAAGCTTACGGGTGAAAAGTTGAAAGGCTAAAATAAGAGCAGAGGAAGTAAACAAACTCAAGACTAAAATGAATAAATCAGAACACAAGCTCAGAAATCAGAACATCGTAACTCCTCGAAAGCTTACAGAAAACCTAGAGTAGCTTTGTCCAACCCGTGGCCCAGTTTAGGTTTTGGCTGTAGTATAAGTGCTTCATACTGACAACCTGTCCTTATTTGAATTTGACATGTTTGATGCAGGTGGTCCTCAGTGCCACTTTATCACGACTGTACAGCGTGCTGGGAAATTTTCGTATATCCACTGACCTTTGTGCAAAATGTTTTACTAGTTCTCTGATTTCTGCCCTTGTTCGATTAGCACTAAGCTTGCCTATGAAAATTAAATCACACTTACAAAGTGGTTAAGGTGCCAAACAATCGTTAGCATTGCAGTTAGGATTCTGAGGCTTTCTGTACATTAGCTTAAACTAAATTTAGTTTGCTAAGACCAAAGTAAGTCATTCAATGTGAGGCCCTCATTTAATATGTCATTCGATATGCGGCCCTGGTTAAGATAGTGATGTAATTTTTGGCTCAGGAAGCAATTTCGGTTGGACATTGCTGACCGAGAGCAGTGTAGGAGGCGGGGGTGCAAGAGCACTCCAAAAGTTTTGATTGGTAGAAAATCCGGCCAAAATCCCTAAAAATCTGGGCAAAATCCTTGAGAATCTGGGCAAAAATGGCGCCCAACGTTTGCAGAAAAACACATGAAGACCTTTTTTGGAGGCCACACCGAAAAAAGATCTTCAGGATTTTTGGGGGAGAAAATTTGTAGGCAAATCTTTCCGGGCGATTTGGAGAAATTCGGTCAAAAATCCTTCGAACCCTCAAAAATTTGCCACGTTCTACACCCATGACCTAGAGATTTTTATTGCCACTTTTACCAGTACTGATATACTCAACTTCTGCTTGATACTGATGCCGGTATTCAGCTTTTCTAATTGTGGTATTCTGGTTTTCCCATAGAGATATCTAACCACCCCGGTGTTTATTTGCGCCAGAATGGCGAAACGCATTTTAAAGCTTTGATTGAATTTTGAAATAGTTTTTGAAGTTTCACATATAGGGATTTCGGTTTGCTTTAAAAACATAAGCTCACCAAAATAAGCGAGGTCATCGCAGCATTGCGACTATTGGTACGGAACAATGATTTATTTGGCTCGAAGTGAGTCCTTTAGAATCGTTTAAAATCAGACTTCCACATGTTTCACAATAATATTTCTTCATATTATTACTGTATGTTTTTTCTCGTCGTTTTGTTTCAAGCCTCTGTAATCAGATTCCAAACCAGATATGAGTTAAAAAACATTCTTTATTATCAGAAACATTAAAACCGTTAAATTTTTGTATATCCCAATGAAAATATTGAAAAATTTGCATAGTGAATACTGCATTGGTGGAACGCCAATAGCAGCACCACACATGATGCTTTCGCGTGCATCCATCCATTGCCTGGCAAGAGGGTGGACCGGTCGCAAGTACCGTTTTTCAAGTCTTTGGTGTGACCCGACCGGGATTCGAATCCAACCAACCAGCATCTGTGGCGCGTGCTCTACCCTCGGCTCGTTAACGAGTAAAAATGAGAGAAGGCAGGCGCTCATTATTTATTATTTTCCTGTTTCTGAATGATGCATGCTTAAAAACATCATTTCGTTGATAAACCACAGCACTGAAAAAAAACGATTTTTACCACAATAAAAAATTGAAGTGGATGATAATTGTCCCTTTATTTTTTGATTATTTTTCTGTTTAGATGTTTCTGTTCCTTGTTTCTATGCTGATCTAAAGTATTTTTTGACATTTACAATCAGATTTTAATTTCAAACTACATTTATTTGCAGTACAACTGCATGGTGCAGTAAAAATGTTGCAATTTTGCCAAAGTCGCGATCAACTTGTGTTTAAAGGTGCATACTAAAAATTTAGAAGTTTTCAGCGACATTGGCGTGTTTTGAAAATTCACCACGGGTTTACATCAAGTTGTATGAGTTGTTTTCTTAAATGCGTATATAACCCGCGCTAGATCTGGACAACTGCCTATGCGATTTTTAAAAACTGTACGGAACCAACACATTGCTGAACTTCCGTTGAGATGACCTATTCAAACAATGAGGTGATGTGGTAGCGACTAATATAAAGGCAAATAACTCAATAATCTCCAGTCATGAGAATAAGGCAGTGTATAAAGCTGCACGTACGAAAACCATCAAATAGCAACGTTTATCCAAACTGATTATAATGGCTGCAAACGGCATGTATGCACTAAAATGAGATTTGGATAAAAACTTGGCATTTCTACCATTATCCGACTACAACCAGATTGTGACTTGTGCATAAAATGTCCGCATTGCGTGAAGCTAGCAAAAATTGGTGTCGTTTAGAGATATCATCCAAATTTAGGTAATTTTTCCCTAAAAAGAAAGTAAAGCATAAAAAGTTGCTTTCGAACACCAGAATTCTTAAAAATCGCTTGCCCATCAGGATCTCCATCTCTTACGTCTATGAATGTCTATGTTTGTGCACAGTGTTGTTCAAAATTTTGGTGAGCCTGCCCCCTCCGGGCCTTTGTGGGCACGACGTTACTGGGTATACGTTACGCAGGTGAACCTTCGCCGTTAAGCAGATGCAAAAGTTGAGAGATTTTTTCATGTCACGTTTCAAAACACTAGTTGTGCCATTCATTGAATGCTACATTAAATTTTAGCAAATGTTTCTCCTATTTGCTTAATTACACTAATGTACGTCTTCTTCTTTTGTTTTACTTGTTCACGAGTCTGTAATAAGTATGGGTAACATAATGTTTTCCTAAAATTCTATGAAGTATTGATAATATCGATTGAATTTTACCCGCCCGAAATCAACACTCGTATGCGTAAAAATTTTCGATGCTACCTGTCGTGCACTCGCCTGCGAATCCGATCAAACACTATCTGCGGAAAATCAGGCTTTAATTCACTAAAGACCCCACTCAATCATGGAGCGTCCAACACGAAAGATGCGAGCAGAGAAACTCTGAAACAACACAACAGCGTAACTTATCGAATGCTTCCCAGGACAGGCAAGCTGCACAAAAAGAACACTTTGCAGTAATGCAGTACGAAACCACAAGCACAACACGACAGCCGCGGGGCGAACACAGAGGCACAATCAAAGGATTGCAAGATTGCGGGCGCCACTACGTGACAAGGACAATACATTCACCACAATCCTCCCCGCTAAGTTAAGAGCGCGGCACGACAAACGTTAATGAGGGCACGAAAAACATTAATGAGACACATAGTCTCCAAAACGATCAGGGGGTCGTCGAGTTCTAGTCGACCTCCTAAGACTCTGCGAAGGCTGATCTTGCAGATCAACCGTTTTATTTGTCGCGGTAGCGTCATGACCGGCATGTCCATTCTGCCC
>Ga0210059_1016445_pt1 | contig 10677 bp, 9 predicted proteins | sample Ectturendosymbi2_FD_188042 | JGI IMG/M metagenome (GOLD analysis project Ga0210059, IMG submission 188042) | Ecteinascidia turbinata endosymbiont from Florida, USA - Sample 2 (SPAdes) (version 2) | ecosystem: Host-associated > Tunicates > Ascidians > Unclassified | place: Key West, Florida... | reverse complement strand
CATGTGGCCCGCCACATCGTTTTCAGTGGCCCGCGAGAGCATTCAGAAAAAATCCATAAATCTGCAATTTCCTCCAGCTTAGTGCTGAGGCTAACTTGTCAGAGACTTGCTTTTATTTCCATTAGAAAGACGGCCCTCCGCAAAAAAACGGCCTTCCAAAAGTGGTTCCTGAGCCAAATTAATTGCCCACCCCTGTACTAGGCGATCTAAACCTCACAAGCCTACATTTACGTAGAGAAATATCTCTGCTTTGTCATGTATCCAAATTAATTTTTGATATGGTACCCTGCCCCTTTCCTGCCAGTTCTTTCAGATCGTTCAAATAATTTGTTCCGTATGCTTTACGTCACAATCAAAATGTTCAAATATCACTTTAAAAAAAATCCTTGTCCTATAACTTCTTCCTCCGTAAGGCTTCCAGCTTGTGGAACTCTCTACCACTGGAAATCAAATCATCAGCCAGTCACTCCATCTTCATGAATCGTTTAAATTCCCATTATCACATATCAAAAATGTACTCATCATTTGTTAGGACTTAATCCCCACATGACTTCCATTCGCTGTATGCTTCGCTTCGCCCATAGTCCGTTAAATATCACTAAAACAACTATCGTGTTTGTATATGTGGTGAAATGGAGACCGAATTACACCTATTCTTCCATTGTAACATTCACTGCGCAGCACGAACAGCCCTTCATTGCAAAGTTCATGATATTCTGAACGAAGCCGGCTTTGCTGAACGATTTGAACCCTTGGGTCATACCGAATTGTTGCGCTTATATCTATATGGTGTGCCTGATGCGCCGACTGCCGTTTCAGTAGATATTTTTAACGCTGTTGACGAATTTCTGAAATGCTGTAACAGATTCTAGTAAAGCAGTGTATTCGTTTTGCGTATTATTTATATTTTTTTGGAGTTTACTCGTGCTGTATTTTGAAAGCTCGACGTGACACGAAAAAATTGCACCAGTCAGGCTACCGCCTGTAGCAAGATTGTCGTTAAATAAATAAATTGCCAAAATTTGATTTGACTGATGGACTTCACCCAAATGTTTCCTATTTATCTAAATGTTTTTATTTGCACCCAAATTTGAATGAAGCTTTTCTCATTTGCCCAGATGTAATTGAAGTTGTTGGACCATACCAAACGCTCTTAATTTGCTCAAATGTTTCTAACTTCACCCAAAATTTGAATGAAATTTTTTGGTTGGGCCAAATTCGATGAAGGCTGTTGGAATTCCCAAATGATTCTAGTTACTCAAGGGCAGTTTCTATTTTGCCATCAGGGGGAAAAAACAATGACAAAATAGTATCATATTATTTTGCCGTTTTGGCCATTATTTTGCCGTTGATTTGGCCATTATTTTGCCTTAGTTAGGAAAATAGACACTACCTCACTTACACGTGAAAGACGCAATATGCTTTGCCCAAATAATGGTATTGGTTTATTGTTTCATTGAAATTTTTCCCCCGAATATTGGCCAATTTCTCAGCGTTGGGGATGCGACCGCATCCCCTGCATCCCAATGCCGTACGCTTATGAACAACACCATTTTATAACAGCACATCAATCAAACCTTCAGTGATTCGGAGAATCCGAGAATGTTTCCTCTGTACGTTGCGAGACACTTGGTTCTGGGGACCTCTTTTGGTAGCTTGAACAAGCGGTAGAGAGCAGAGACAAACTGTGCTTCGCCTTTTAAAAGACACGCTACTTAAAAATGAAATTTGTTTCAACACAAACCAGGGATATCTAGAACTCCTAGAGTTCTAGATATCCTTGACACAAACGTGCTCTTTGGGCCGTGTGCTCGACGCTTATGATGTATGAAAGTAGAGTTCTTTACGAAAGAAAGGTCCGTAGACAGGTTTGCATTTTTTGTGGAAAACGTGGAAAAGTAATCAATTACTGTCCTGAAAAAAGTTTTAGCCACTCCCATATCCAACACAGCTTCAGCTAAACAGACCAACAAAACACATGCTGTAAAAATTGTCGAACAATGAATTCGTTAAAACCCTTTATCGCCCGCAGAAGCCACGATCGTGACTTTTGGAATTAGGATCGGCCATAACTCGCTGCCAGACTGCGCTAGAGAGTCATTGAAGATATCGTCGGATTCAGAAGACAGCAACGCATCGTTTGAGGTATTTTCCGCGTACGTGTGACGTCATTGTGACGTGATTTCGGGGAAAAACTCGTTTTTCACGTGACCAAAAACTTTAGTGTTTTTTATTCAAAAAGCTGTGGAGGGGAAACTGAACACGTCGGAAACAAAGTTTCTACATAAATATGTCAGTGATGACCGTCACTTTGCGAAGGTTGTTGAAAAACATGAACATTTTTGGTGGGGGCATCTTTGGACAATTGAAGGGTAAAAATCTCTTCAATTCTTCGCTCCTGGACAACTGAAGGGAAAAAGCAAGCCCGTAACCAGGGAAGGCGCAGAGGGGCGAAAACCCCCTTGCAAAATTTTTCGCCTCCCCTAGTAAAATGTGTTTAACATAGTTTAAAACTATTGGGCATAGTTGAAAAAATTTTGGCCACTCTCAGAATATTCTTCGCCCCCTCTAGTGTCCTAAGCTGGTTACGGGCCTGGTTAAATGTACCCTTCAATCGTCCAACGAAACATCTGAAACTCGCCGAACAGGTTTCCCTTGGTGTCTTACAACATCCTATCAAATTTCAAGTGAAAATATTAAGAGGAAAAAATTATGGAAGATTTTGCAGTTATGCAAATGTGCTATTGCCTAGTGGAAGGGGATTCGCTAATTAGTTGTTTATTTTATGCCACATCTTTCGAACCACTAAGGATAGAAAGTCAATTAAGGGCTCTAAAGATTCAAATTTTTGCCTACTTTCGTTAACAAGAAAAAAAGCTATCCCTTGTAGTTTTTTTCAAGCCCCGATGACGTAATCCGGAAATAACGTGGCCCCGGCCACTCTTTACCCAAAAGGTTTCCTCCCCGAAACAGTGATGACTCACTTTGGTTGGAATTTTTTGTTTTTGTTAGTTGGGGTCTTCAGACGTAGTCCAAGCCAAAAAACGTTCCGGAAAAAGCTCACAGGGAAGCGTGAAAGAACTTTTTGAATTTTTTGGAAAATTGCCAAAAAATCCAACTACGGAAAATTAGAAGTTTGCATTTTTCTCAAAATTTCAAACGAAAAGATGCCTCTTTTTTAACTCATCGGATCGTTTGCTGTCTTCCGAATCCGAGGATGTCTTCAGTGACTTTCTAGCGCAATCCGTTCGCAAGCTATGGCCGAATCATGACTTCAGAAGCCACGGAAGCAGTGAACTGATCATACATATGCTTGTGTGAGGAACTAGAGGCGACATTAGCTGAACAGAAAGGTGTTTCCATGATGGGTTTTACATGAATTCACTATCTTCAGAAAGCTCTGAGGATGATTTACTTTTAAACATATGCTTTTTTCACGAAATTGCGTGAAAGCGGTCGGAAGTGCAATCGGTGCTTTGTGAACAGTTTTGATTTAAGCACCAACCCTTCAGCAGGCTGCTTTTGCCATGCTGCCAGCAGCGCAGTCATTTGCCAGAGTGAACAAAGCTGCCTTGACATACCAACGTTATCTGAAGCGACTATTAAAAACATGTCTTTACAAAATCAATATTACGAAAGGACGATCCCCAAAAGCAGAACCCATGAAAATTTTATTAAGTCCTATAAAAGTCCAACAAATTTCAAGACTTTGCTCAACGCAAACTTGTGTCGTGTATACGATCATTCCCCAACGTTTTACGTTACCTTGGTCGCTTTGCATAAAGTCACGTTCTTTCAAACAAACATATCTGATGTGTCGGAGGTTCCGCTCTTGATGGAACCACTATTAGATGCAGAGGAATGTAGTTCCAACAAAACGGGCCACCCTCAGACACCGAACGGGTCCTTAACCTGGCTGAGAGAGCAATTTCAAAAAGAGCTTGATCGACAGGAAATGTGACGTTGAGTGGGCACCATACTAACCTGACTTAATCACCTCCAGATTTTCATTTGTGAGGGTATCTCAAGGATAACGTGCACCACAACAACCCTGAAACAACTGGCTAATTGAAGACAGCAATCACAGCATAAATCACGGAAAGCCTCGAAAAGGGATTCTTCGTTCGAGTAATTGACAATTTTGAACGTCATGTGCCAGTTTTGCCTCCATCGTCGCCGGGTCCATTTGGAGCATATTTTGGAAAGAACATGAACATAATGCGAAGAGACCAAGATAACTAAACTTTGTGGAATGATCGGATACAGACTTAAGTTTAAGTCTAGCAAAAGCTTTGAGATTTGCCAGACCTTGTACGATTTAAAATTTTTATGGTTTTTGTTTTGGGGTTACCCTGTGTTTTATGGAGAGCCACGAGACCAACCGATGGCTTTCTTTAATTCAGGTTTTTCAATGAGGAGTTCCGAGCATGAAACCATCCTTGGAGTTTCAAAACCGATTTCTTCAGTCAGCTCAAACAATGTCTTCCAATTTAGTGCCCCACTCACGCATTCACCTGAAACAACAGCATCAACTGATTACAGAAAGATTTTATTTTACCGCAAGACTACTTTTATGCAAGGAAAACGCAGCAAGAACTGTAATTGCATTTCAGGATCAAGTTTCTCGTTGAGCTGAAGATTTCAATCAGATCAGCTGCTAAGTAGCGTGCAAACACACAGATGATCGTTAACGTAGTTAAAAACTAATGTTATAAGTTACTTGCCCCATAGAACCTCATTATTTTTCAGCTCGTCGCTGAGATCTCTGTCCGCGTAAACATCACTGAAAAAAAGTTCTCCACCGGTTTTCAGCACTCGGTAAGCTTCGGCGAAGACGGCTCGTTTGTCCTTGCACAGGTTGATCACGCAATTTGATCTGCGTCACGCACAAATAAATGTTATGCTTAGTGAAGCAAGTTTGCTTCCCACATATTTGGCAAACCTAGGAAGACAATGGATAAAATTGCAAGGCAAAACCAGTCTGCCGACCGTTGATACATGAAAAAACGAACTAGCCATAACTTGCTAGCCGCCAGCGCTGGAGAGCTGTTCAAACTCTCTAAAGATCGGAAAGTCTTCTAGTTTCGATTTTCAAAAATTGGAAAGTTTTGGACTTCGGATTTTTTGTCAAGGACGTTATCATCAGGTAAGTTTTGCGGTTTTTGGATGACGTCATCGGACGACCCAATGAGCCGATTTCGTGACTCAAAGTTTTATTAGATTCTAGGCTATAATACGAGTCTTTAGAGCCTTTCATCGACTTTTTACCGTTTCAGGTTCCAAAATTATGACTCAAAAATTGCAAATTAATTTATTGATTCCCTTAGGGTTTAAATGATTTTTTTGTTGTTTCTAGGCCATAATTTTGGAACCACAAACGCTAGAAAGTCGATCAAGGGCTCTAAAGACGCGTATCATAGCCTAGAATCTAATAAAACTTTGAGTCACGAAATCCGCTTGTTGAGTCTGCTCCCAGAGGAAGATGACGTCATCCAAAAACCGCAAAACCTACCCTAATTATGACGCCATCGCAAAAAATAAAATAAAACTTTTCAATTTTTTTATTCTAAACTACAAGACTTTCGGAGGCTTTAGAGGATTTGAACAGGTCTCTAGCTCAATCGGTTGGTGAGTTAAAGCATTTGCCCAAATTGGCCAACTATACCTTTAGTGGGATTTTATTGAAAAGCCAAAAATGTGGTTTTTGAGCCATAATTTTGGTACGAGAGACGCTAGAAAGCTGATCAAACCCTCTAAAGATTCGGATTAAAGCTTTGTTTCCAAAAAAACTTGAGCCAAAAAATTGCTTGTTGGAGTGACGCCCAGGGCCACGTAACCTCAACCAAAAATGTCGAAACCTACCTTAATTATGACGTCGTCAACAAAAACCCGAAAACTAAAACGTTCCCATTACATTTTAATCTAAACTAGAAGTCTTTCCCGATCTTTGGAGGGTTTGAACAGCTCTCTAGCCCTAGCGGCAGGCGAATTATGTCCAGAAATGTAGCGGCCATCGTAGTGGTCGGCGCGGGCGTTAAAGAATGAATTTGAAATGGTTTGATACGTACGGAGGACCGCAACCAGAGGGGGGCAACCAGGCAATTGCCACCCCTAAAATTTTCAAAAACATAGTTAGTTCTAGGTACGTATGGTTATTGTTTTTACGTTTTTTTTGTTTTGTTTTGTACAACTCATCATTTTGCTTATATTTACTTAATTATCCAATTTTGTTATTAAAGTTGGGACATCATTCCTCTTTCTTCTCCAATAACAAATGTGTGCCCATAACCCCAATTTGAAGAGACGATTTACGAAACAAAAAAAAAATAAATGATTGCATAAGTTGCTATGTTGTTGTTTCTTGTGCGGCTTTGCCAGGTTTAACTGTGTTGCAAAGATGTTTGACTGTGTTGCAAAGATGTTTGACTGTGTCGCAGAGATACTTTCGCTGCTGTGTAGTTGAAACCAGGGCTTTAAACAGAGAGACTAAGATGTTCTCGATGTGCATTAGTGATATGTACTTCGAAAAATGAGACGTTATCTGCTTTAAAATGATAATCGTGTGCGAATAACAACGCCCATGTAAACAAATTGTAGATAATAATCTGCAAAACAAGCTTTGCCAAAGCGTAGATATCAGAAGTCCAAACGGTAAAATTATGGAAACGTATTCATTTCATTATGATTGTAAAAATTGGACACCTGCTTTAATTAAAAACGTCTTGGCTACAACCATTTTGAAACAAACGAGCAAATGAAAAGTCTCTAACAGCAAAAGATCACCAACGTACACAGTAGAACTTCGCACGTCTGGTTACACCTGACGCAGTGAAAAGCTCTTACATAACAATGTCGACAGATTCACTTTTGATGTTGATGTCGCGAAGATTTTCAATGTAACCTTTAACAAACTTGACATTTGCTTGCTTGTATCCGAATCTGTCACGGTGGTACTCGATAAATTTGTTGGCAGTTTCCAGCTGTTAAAAGCATTGCGAAAAGCTGAAGCTGGTGTTATAACACTATTTTAGAGTCAAATACGATTGTACAAAAGCAACATCAAAATACTACAACGCGTTTCGTCCACTGCAATGTAACAGAAAATTTCGTTTTCCTCAGAGGTAAAAACGTTATTGTATACTGGTGCAAATCTTGTTTTGACTCTGTAAGATTTTGTTTTTGAAAACCAATACAACTGCTTGAAAAGAAAATGTCAAAGTTGATTTCAATTTGGCGTAACAACATTGCATATTGTGACCGGTTGCTTTTACGACTGCCTTCCTTGATGGCGTTTACCCTGAGATCATTTTATACGATTTTAATGGCTTTTTATGTTCAGTGAGGCTGTAGCCGGGAAATATTTAGCAAGGAGTGATCTGCTCCAGGAGAGCGGTGTAAAGTCAGTTACTTCAGGCTTTTCTGAAGCCTGTTGGGTGTAACCCAAACATCGAGTTTAAAAGATGGTCGAAAACTTTGAACATAGTTCATGGGGATTGAACGGCTGCTTCTCACGAAAAGACTTAAAGGCCAACCGGGTTGCCTCTTGCAAAGAGACCGTCTTTACATCGGTATATCATTTCTATTCGTTGACGGAAATTTTGATCTGATTAGGAGAAAGCTGTCTAAGTCTGGAACGAATCCAAGACGTTATATGAACGTTACTCACCCAAACTTTTTTTAAAAGCTTTAGATTTACCAATTGCAGTGCTTTAGAAAATCACTACGAACATCTAGTCAGTGGCGATTCTAGAATTAAAAAAGTGGGGGGGCCACTGCGGAGCCAAGAAAAAAGCAGGGGGGGCAACATAAATGTCTATCTTGAAAGTTGATTTTTCATTGGTTTGAAGATTAAGTTGCTATGATTGACCCTGTCAAACCCAACATAGGCTTGTGAATATCGTTAAATATGAACTAGCGTTATTATTGACTAGAGACACCTAAACGCCACTGTAGAATCAATCACACAGGTAGTTGAATGATGTTGGGTGTAATTACTGTACTTGACACCACAGCATGTTTTTGTTGTTTTTACTGTTTTTTTACTCTTTCAGAGTAAACGGTTCTGCGCCTACTACGCGCAGTCGAAGAAATTTTAAATAAATTTTACCAACGTCATTTGCAAAATGAGTGATTTGGAATAATACACGTGCGGCCGAATTAGGTCAAGAAAGAATTTGCACGAAAGCTTTAACTTCATAGAACATTGGTTGCACATAAAAAATGTGGTTAAGCTAGATCTGCAAAAGTCAAGAAAAAAGTTTCCCGAGTAGCATCATGCAAGCATCTATAGCCACGCGAGTTTGATTAACCAGTGTAAGAGAAGTAAATTGGGAATAAGGTCTTTATATTACTTTTTTTCACTGCATGTGCCGACCTTCAAACAACCTTATAAACATCTTACCAAGTTTGTGTGCTTTACCATTTTGCGTCAATGATTTGTTTCGGTTGTTGGATCGCTTGACACAGGTACTGTTGCGATCGGAAATCCCGAGCGGTATGTGCGCAAAGCTTCGCACTGTGGCAATAAGCAACAATAGAGATCATGCGCCGCAATCACTCTATTATTGCTTGTTCGCGCCACGTATATATATTGTTGTTCTTCGCGTACATCCCGTTCGTGGTGAATCACACATTTAACGCAACGCCACCGGAGAGGTTGCAACAGTACTAGACCAGGGGCCACCAACCTTTCAGAAACTGCGAGCTACTTCTTGTGTACCGATTAGTGCGACGGGCTACTAGTTTGATACACACTTCTGAAATAAAAATTTAGTTCACCATACCTTTAATTATTTTGGTATTGATATTCTTTAATGTGAAGACACTGATCATGCTAATGGTATTTTTAGGACAGGCCCGCGGGCGACCTACTTAGTCCTTGCGGGCGACCTGGTGCCCGCGGGCACCACGTTGGTAACCCCTGTACTAGACAAACAGAAAAACGCAAGTTCTTAAACATGGAAAGTTTAGAATTCGTCGGGAAACTGCAATTTGCAGGAGAAGAGTTTCGAAGAACCTATGTGAAACAACTGCTTAGAGGAACTTGTGTAAAAATATGATCAGTCGAAACGAGCTGTGGACAAAAGATCAAATTGCTAACAGCGGAGACCTTCTGCAAATGTTCATCGCCAAATCGAGGTAATCGCCCACTTGTTTCTTTGAAACATGAGCAATCGAAACAAGATGCCAAGTTCGCTTTTCTTCATTGGTAATTGGCAGATTCTAGTTACCTCATACTTTTACAACATACAAATGTATCAAAAGCAATGAAAACAAAGGCCTGCGTGGGTAAATATTCTAAACCAATGCATTTGTTTTTGCGATGTCATTCACGTTTTCGTTTATCATTCGTTAATTTCTTACCGTTTCAAGCAGGTATAGAATAAAAGCGACTTCTCTCAGGTATAGCAAAGAGCGAAGGCCTAGCGTTGCAAATTACCGACACTGCTGAATGAATCAAACCCTTTTCAAATATTTATCGTACGCTGTTGCCTGTAAAAAGTCAGAAAAGGGCTAAAAAATTACAAAAAGTGATGTGAATATATTCTCAAGTACTACCTTACATCATATTCCTATGACATTGCGTGAAGGTAGAAACTGCTTAACTTGAGAGCAAGTTACAAAAACGACATTAGCCTCAGCAAATATTCATTTTGATACATTAAATTCCAGCTACCTGCTCATCAGTCATGTCAACACCAGTTACAAATCCATCTTGTCCGACCAGTTTTGAAAGAGCGAAGCAATCCTGACCACTTCCACTTCCAAGGTCGAGTATCTTCATTCCTCCCAAGCAGGGGGGCACCACGAGACCACAACCGTAGTACTTCATCACAACCTCATCGTGTACCAAACTAATAGCCTCGCGAACATACTTAGGCATTTTTTGAGACGTCTTGCATGCTGAAGTTTGTAAATCGTCGCTGGAACGTAGTACTTTGCCTGAAACGACAAGTGATTCACGTTTAACTAGTTTTTTTAAGTGGTTTTAGGGACCTGAATCGGGTCCCTAGTAGAATCAGAGAAATCGGGTCCCGACAGGTCCATACCGCGTACCTAGCATTTTCCTTAAAAAAAGCCTGGTTTAACCTAATGTTAGAAAGTGATCGTCGGAAAACTGACAAAGATTTACGTATTTTTTAAAATTCGGATTTCTTCAGAAAAAGATAAAAGTGATAAATGCAGTGCGCTATTTTTACACCTGTGATAACAAGTAAAAGAGTATCAGAAAGTAGCGAAATACCCGTTCTTTTGCTTGGAGATCTTTGCGTAGAACTGATGATGCGCCACAGCGAAAGCTGACTGTGGAACTAAGCCTCGAGATCTTTACACCGCATACATTTTCAAAATTTCGAAGACCTGGCTGAGATTTGTTTAGAGAGTTGCTTTTGTGTTTTACATTTACCTTATTTTGTCACCTTGAGTTGTGTTAAGTATTCACATGTATTTTAATCAAAAAGTTTATCAGCTAGGTTATCGTCGAAGGAAAGCTTTTGCGTCTTCCTTTTCTGAGCAGTCGCCTGCAGTGTCATGGAGAATGTCACCTTCAGGCAGTCGCCTGCAGTGTCATGGAGAATGTCACCTTCAGGCATTCAAGAAATCCGATTGCGCAGAATGCACCAAGTGAACCCACGCTGAATGAAGTATTCCAATTACTCCAATCAGTTGAGCGGCGCC
>Ga0210059_1016444_pt1 | contig 10678 bp, 4 predicted proteins | sample Ectturendosymbi2_FD_188042 | JGI IMG/M metagenome (GOLD analysis project Ga0210059, IMG submission 188042) | Ecteinascidia turbinata endosymbiont from Florida, USA - Sample 2 (SPAdes) (version 2) | ecosystem: Host-associated > Tunicates > Ascidians > Unclassified | place: Key West, Florida... | reverse complement strand
AGTCATAATGACCAGGAGTTCATGATAACGTCAGAAGAGACTAAACTAAATGATGGAGTGGCTCACCTTCCTTACACGGTCGCTAAACTCTGCCGCCGTCTCGGATTCAAATTTCTCCATCGGTTCAAGCATAGTCACCTCATACACAGTATATAAAGAGAAAAATGTCCAAAGCAAATCGTGCAACCAGCTGCTGCCAATTGTGTTCTGCGAAAAACGGATACGACTAAGTGTTCAGCAAAAAAAAAAACTGTAAATGAAAAACAAACTTGAAGTTGGCGCGCTGTTTTCAAGACCCAACTACAATTCGCAAGTCTTTACACTTTCACAGATGCATCGATTTCCAGATTCAGGAACTATTTTTCGACAAGGGCCACGAAATCGAAAGCCATATTGTCAGCACACTGTGAGCAGGAAGTGGCATGCTTTTTTTCGATAGAGTTTCAGAACTTGGCAACATAAGTAGAACAACGATAGACACACTTCCTTCATTAACAAACCGAATCGTGAACTCCTGTAACTTGCAAAACGAGAAAAAGAAGGTTGTTGAATAAAAGATTTGCGGACACCTACCATCGCTACAGGAGGGAAACGCTTTGTCTTCACCACGAAAGGCTGAACAGGCATGTCCGAATCAAACGCTGTTGGCCTGAAAACAAAATGAAGAACCATGTGCACAGCTGCTGAGGTGCATGGCGAAGCAATCACATCCGCTAGGAAACATCTCGGGGAGTGAAAATCGATGCAAGGCTAGTGCAAAACCTGCCAGACGCAGTGGCAGCGAACTGAAATCAACACGCGTTGTAAAACACCATCTTTTCTTGTGTCTCAACAATTTTCCACCATCATTCTTCTACGGGCTGTTGGGTTAAAATTCTAAAAACAAGCGCTGGCGTCTTGTTAAACTGTATGATACCGGTATCTGGCGTGTTGCATGAGGCCTGTCACCTGGTATCTTCCAGCGGCTGTAAACAAGTTTTTTGCTGTGATGAGCTTTCTGTTGGCATATACGGGAATACAAATGCAAATATCGACGAAGCTTCACAAAACTTTGAGGTAATCACTATCCATTTTAATGCCTAGCAAAACATTCTGGATGATGTGGCATGAACCTGCTACTGAATCTGATGAACAATTTGACATCGATTCACAATTCTTCCAGTCCACATTTGGTGATGATTACGGCAACTTTTTATTGCAGTAAAAAATTGAGAAAGTTGCATTTATTTTTAACAAAACTTGCATTTATGCGCACATTTGACTGCGAAAGACTTGACACAACCTATTTTTGTTTGCGCGGACTTGGTCATGAAAGCCAAGATTTTCCGCACTTCCACCTCTAATTGAGTTCGGGCACTGTCGTACTTGGCTGCAGTTGTATAACTTCTAGCTTGCAAACCAACTGTTTCGTCATAGATAACATTGAGACGTCATATAGCTTTTTCATGCAATCAAAGCAAACTGAAATAGTTTTGTAGTTTTTTAATTACACTTTTACATTTTGCGCAATACTTGATAAAAACTGCAGTAAAAAGTTGCACACAAAAATCGAAAAACTTGCAAAAAGTTGCAATATAAAATTCCTGGAAACAGCTGAAAATATTGAACTACATATACATTGAGTATTTAGGAAGCCGCTGGAAGCTGTACAAAAAAGTTGCCCTAGTGATGATAAACAGAATTTGTAAATTGCTTCAGCAACATTCCTAGCCTATCGTGACCCTTTTTATATATCTACATGCTCATGGTGAAAACAAGATGCAACAAGCTGTAAATGACAACCTGAAGTGCAAAGCTTCCTAAAAGAGTGTTTTCATGAATTTCAACACTTGTAGTTAAGGGAAGCAAAGGGTGTTGTTGCTCATTCTGCAAAATGACTGATGCATTTATTTCACACATAATATTGGAAAAAGCAAGTTGAGAAACGCAGTGACCTTGTTAAAATTTTAGAGAACTTCTATGACAATGTGATGGCATCAAGTCACATACCATCAGCTTATGACCCAAGTATTCCTTGCTAGTACTAACAGTTCTACCAAAATGTCTTGAATGGAAGGAAAACCCAAACACTTTTTTTCACACCATCCCACACACAACCAAAGGAAATACAATGCTTGATTTTAGAGCTTTTCGGAAAAGCAAAACGCTGATTATTTTAAAACAATGTTACTTGCAATCAGGTTTTCAGAGTAGGAGTATGGAAAAAGCAACAAGGAGATTAACTTTCTTAAATCTGAAAAAAATGGAAAGCCCTTTTTTTGAATAATACCAGAATCATTCACCATTACTATAACATATATTGTTCCCATCCCTAGACTGGTGCTTGCTATAACATAGAAGTGCTAAATGCTTGTTTTCCCGCATGATAAATGTCAGACAAAAATTGTGAGAAAACAATCAGTTTAAAACAGAAAATGATAACTTTTTCAGAGGGATATTTGCTGCAGTGTCTGTAATGAACACAAGGTAAAGATGGGAAACTTGATAACAGAAAAATTTTGAACTTAATGAAACAAGTGATTGACACTACATGAGACCAGTTTTGCAGTTTAAGACTGAACTGCAAAAGCAGACAGAAAAACCTGAAATGTAAAAGGCCTGCTCCAGTAGTTGGGTATGGCTCTGGAAGATAGAGGACATGTCTGCCTTTGACACACAATGCTTTTGCAGGTCTTGCATCATTTGATTGATGTATCAAGCGAAAAGCATCCATTAACATCTTTCCTAAATTCCAATGATGAACCTGAGTTGAAAGATATTGCACATTACCATCATACGATATTGCGCATTACCAGGCACATATATGATACAACTAATGCATGAAAAAAACACAATGCATAGATACAGTTTATTTTCAAAGACAAACGCAGTTTCGCAACCAGTAAAGTGCAGGCAAAGGTTGAGTTCATGCCACTAAAGCTGGAAAGCTGGTTTCAATTTTTGGTTGGGTCATACTGAAGACTTGAAAGCAGGGTTGTGGAGTCGTAAGGAGTCAGAGGTTTTTGGGTGGAGTCAAAGTTGGATTCCCAACAACACTGGAAGTCGAAGTCAGACTTTTTTGTCCGACTCCAGATGTCCAACTGGATCATTTTTACATCACACTCTTAAATTGGGAATTCCTGTTGAAATGGTACAATTTCTTTTGAAACGTTTGTTGAAACAGATTTCTTGCTGTGCACCACGACTCCCATTGATTTTAACAGGCAAATTTCATTTCCTTTATGTTAAAGAGTTGCAGTCAGAAATTTTGGAAAGACTGGAGTTGGAGTCAGATATTTTACCTCTGACTCTGCAACCCTGCTTGAAAGCCAGTACCTTGCGGCCTGTCCAGCATTGTTCCTAGAGTTAATGGACGGGTGCAAGGGTAACACTGACTTGTCATTAATCCTCAAACACCTTGGTGATTTGCCAATCACTATCACCTAACATGGGTCACTAGCGACCCATGTCATATACACTGGTAAGCGAGTAGAAGGACATCAGCAAATTGGAAGTTTTTTGCAACATCACGAATATCACTTAAAAACGTGATGAAGGAAAGCTCAGAAAGGAGAAAACTTCATAAATTTAACCAATTCCAGGAATGTCACTAAGAGTTTGACATATGAAAGTTCAAAAACAAAACATGTAAACTCTCACTATAGGTAAGAACAGCATGCAAAGTCAGTAACAAGGTGTTTGGTTACTCTGTGCAATATGACAATTTTATGTTTGTTGCAACATGGTTCCTCACAGTTTTGGTTAAATCAAAAATTGACAAAATTTTGGTAAAAAATTAAAAAATTTTTTTCACCACATTTATGACTTTTTGGACATCACTTTTTAACCAGAAACGCTAGAAAGTCAATCAAGGGCTTAAAAGACTTAGATTATAGCCTAGTTTCCATTAAAAACTTGAGTCAAAAATTGGGTCTTGCAATTGGGGCCTAGGACCCGATGATCTTGGCCAAAAAGGCCTAAACCTACCTCACTTATGACGTCACTCACAAATTAACTGAAACCAAACAATTTCAAAATTTTTTAAAATCCAAACTAGAAGACTCACCAAGAACCGTCACCAGAAAGTCTTCAATAGAGGGGCTTTACATTTGACCAAGGGGACTTGACATTCTAAAAATTGACAAAACCTCATAGATTTATAGTGTCTCATATTTCAATTTGGGGGGTCTTGGAGTTTTGTGTGGGGAATCTAAGCCCACCAGAGCCCTCCCATGGTGACGGGACTAGACTCACTGCATTTTTGAGGGTTTGAACAGCTCTCTAGTTCAATCACCTGGCAAGTTATGGTGTTGCTAAGTGACGCAAGAAATGTGGATTTCAGCAAAATCTACCAGCTCCCAAGGTGGAATCTTGAGAAGGAACGATGTTGAATTTCTGCTGACAATTTGACTCTGCCCTGCTAATGAGTTCACTGCTGTACGGAAACATCTTGTGGGGTGCATGTGGCCCTTGTGCTGGATGTTCGATCTCGCTGGCTCATGTGCGCTTGGAAAAAATGTTGTACTATTACCTAACATGGGTTGCTAGTGACCCTATACTTTTTTCTGGGAAAAATGTAATTTTTTTCTGTAAAATGCACAAAGGGAAAAACTTGGTGTTTATGAAAGTAATGCCAATGAGTAGCTTGAGGAACACATGGAATGTGAAAGTATATAGTGAACTATTTGATATGGGTAATATGCACTTGTAAAATTCCGCTTGCATTGCTAGCGACCCATATAGGCGTTTAAGGGTTGCAGCATTCACTGCAATAGTCACTAATGGCTACCAGCATAGAGGAAATATGAGGTGAGCAACACAGATCACTTTTGACACTCCAACGAGAATACAAAGCTAGTGTAATGAAATTGAACTGATACAGCATATATGCTTGTGTGTTTTAAAGTTATTAAGAGGTTCTTTGCAATTCAAATGGATACACACACACTACTAACGGTTTGTCAACATACCACAATGCAGTTGCATAGGGCTCCCAAAAACAAAGCATCACACTGACTGATGCAGTTTGCCACAGCCACTGATTTTCTGTCTCGTTTATTTTTCTGCAGAAGAATTATACCAAGCACAGCCAAGTATATCTTTTCAAAGAACCTGTAATAAAAACTTAAAAATAAATGAGCAACCATATACTGGAAATATCAGTCAGCAACTATGACAAGAACTGTTTTTCCCAGATAAACGTTCACTGAAACTTTGTATTGTTTGTAGCAGGGTTGCAGAGTCGGAGGTAAAATGTCTGACTCCAATTCCTAGCTTCCGAAATTTTCCGACTCTGACCTTTCCATAAATTTCCCACTCCGATTCCTTCACATATTGTTAATGAAGTTTGGCTGTCAACAATTTTGTAGCTACTAGCAATCAATAGAAATCGTGGTACACAGCAAGAACAATCTATTTCAATCGGATAAAAATATCCAACTCAGACTCCTAATGTTCTTAGGAATCCTCAGTGGCGTATGGTGGCCGTTTTGTTAGGTGTGGTCACCAGGTTCACAACCAGCCTAAAACTGTGAAGGTTCACCAGGTTGTCACCTACCACAAGCCATTCGAACACTTGAGCAGATTGGCAGTTGATCATAATAATCAAACCAACGCAGCACGTATGCTAGAATGTCGACAGCATCAGGTATGAACAATTAATTAATTTTATTTCTTGTGACAAACTCTTTTCAATTGAACTCCCTGATAAGAAATAAATAGCATTTTTGACATTAATTCATCAAATTAACCTACTGGCTTACATGTTGGGAAGCATTCGTTTTTCGACTGCTTTCAACATTCCACATTTTAGCATTAGGCTACTTTGCACGTGAACCTAGGCCCAAGGCTCACCACTACTAAAGTCAGTAATATTCAGCTTCGTGCATTCTCATTTAAAAAAAACATCCAAACTGTCACAGCAATCATCACACAGACAAACCACACCACCTACCTAGCCAAAGTAAGCAATTTTAACCTACAGCAAAACCCAACTGTACAAGTCCACTACAACGAAATCAATTTACTGCACAGCTTGCTTCTACTATACAGATTAAGCAGAAATGCTAGCAAAACAACACATGATATAACCAAGTTGTTCAACATACAAGGTTAACACCCTGGCTGTTTTATAAGTACTATAGCTTAGCTCCACTGGCTTTTTTCTTTTCTTTATTTGTTTAAATTCGGGTGTTCTTGAACAACCTGCAGTCATGCTTGAGCAGACAAACAAAATTGTTCGGCCGAATTAAGAAATATATCCGCTGCATGAGAAAACAATACAAATAAAGGCAGTTGTTAGCATCAATTGCTAATGAATGCCTGAAAACCAATTTATATTTTTTTTTCTTCATTTCCAAGTGTTCACTAAACACATAGAACACCCTGAATATCCGCCACTGCTATGACTCTGCCTAAAAACTTCCGACTCCTCGTGATTCTGACTCAGCAACCCTGGTTTGTAGTGTATTTAGCACACCATATTTGTAAGAACTTAAGTCACAGTGCAAACGCTGCTACTTCATCTGATCTTAGCCAACTTTATCTGGAGAAAGCACTAAAATTCTAACAGATGAAGCAAAGAAACGAGCATCTGGCAGTTAAAACGGAATAAAACAAGAAATACACTTAAAAGTTTATCAGGTAAGCTAACATGATAAAAATAAACCAAACAATTGAGTTTAAATAGCATAAGGTTTAAAATCAAGCTCAACAAACCTTCGAGCCATGTTGTCTGGAGAACAGATGGTATTAAAAAAAAATTGAGAAAAAACATAATTGAGGGTAAGAAACAATCGAAAAAGCAATATCAAAGATCCAATGGGGAAGTACAAAAGAATCGCAAGTGTTCCTGAAGCAGTTTCAAACCTGTTTACAACGAAGTGTTAGCACATTGAAATACAAACCATAAAAAAGAAAATAACTACAGTGACAAGAAAAAATCAACTTGAAAACTAAGCCAAGACATGAATGTTTGATTTTAATTATGAACTAGGCAGAATATTGTAATTACTCAGTCACACTAGTGACTAAGCCATTAAATATAATTTAGAAAGTTTGAACAATAATCCAGCTTTTGTGATTTAATATTGTTGGATTTTCAACAGCAACATATCAAGCAAACAAACACCATGTCTAGTATCACAGGCATTGCAAAGGTTTTACAAAACCACTATTATCATTTTATGGCAAGTAGGTAGATACTGCTTTGAATTTTTGCTTAAAGCACCCAACACTCACTAAATTTCACTGAACATCATCATACACACCTTTGTGTGACAAACAGTGTTCCAATATTTGACATTTCCTCAAATTTTTATCCTTGTAATAAGATCCTTAAACAGACACTGTTACCCCTTACTTGAATTTTAAACTGAAACTGCAGTAATACATTATAGCTCACCAGCTATTAGACACAGTATGTCAGGATTGCTCTTATTCTAGGCAAAGGCTAATGTAAATCACACTACAACCTTTATTGGGTTGGATATATTATACTATTGGTTCATGATTACCATCACTAAAAGGAAAAAACATCATTACTTTGCAAGTCACTGAAGTTCTTAACTTAAACTATTTGAAACACTGAACATTTTATAGATTTTGTGGACTGGTCCAGTCTAACCTGAGGCGTAGTTAGGGTTGCCAGATTTATTTTTTCAAAAAAGGTCAAACCTTCAGTAAAAAAGGCCAAAAACGGCAAACAAAATTGCTGAAAAAAGCCAAACACTCAATTGAAAAAGGCCAAAAAAGAGCCAAACCCTTCACCTGACAAAGCCAAATTTATTAAACAATTTGCCTCCTCATAACTCAAATTCACATAAAAACACATCTTGTATGTTCACAGCGCCTCCACAAAAAGCAATTAATTCAAAACTATTTCTAGAGTTTGTCACTTATGACAAAAAAATGCCAAAGTTTTTTTTGAAAAAAACATTCAAATAAAACTACCTGAAAAATCAACAGTTACTTTAGCGTTATCACTCAAATTTTGAACACTTCAAAAGCAGAGCTTGCTGTTTACCGTAACAAGTCAAAATGCATTCAAATACAAGTTCATTTTCATTATGTGCCGACACTGAATACAATTGTAACCAGGGATGTGGAAGCGGAAGCTGTTCTTTTTCTGTGGAAGCGGAAGCGCGAAAATTCTACCACTTCCGCTTCCACATAGGTTATTTAACTTGAGTAGTAACTTGGCAAAAATTTTTTGTTCATTTCCCAACGTGGATTAAGCGGCGAAGTTGCACTATAAGTCTGAATGAACGTGCAATAGCAGTAGTGCGAGAGAGCGAGATAAAGCATAACTAGCATCCATGGTGTTCTTCACAGAAGGCCAAGTCATCGTGCAGCTTACTGATTTTATCAGAGGCTGACTTTTCAAACTTGGCTGCTGTCTACTAAAATGGAAACAGTTTGAAAGTGCAGCAATCTCCCGGTTATGTTCGCAACTTGAATCTGAGCTGTTTGTGCAAACTTAGCAGTTGTGCTTTTAACTGCCTTATTAGCAAACAGGTGCTGATCATTAGGGCTAATGTTTGGAGACTGATTGATGCTTTGACTGAAGCTAACTATTCTTTTCAACAAGGCACATAGTATTCACTTACATTATGCTATTTACTTCACAAACAATGTTAGGCAAAGCCAAGCGTTTAATTGAGTCATTTTGAGTTAAATCATCCAACTGATCCAAGTTAACGAAACACCGCATGACAGTGTGGAGTGAGGCTGCTGTAGGATAGTCTGTGTGAAGCGGGAAGTTATGTGCAAACGTTATTTGCCCTAATGTCTGAAAACACACACACAAAAAAAGTTAGTGCGTCTGTCTGCAGATTAACAGAGCTGGATAGCAAGGTATTTCTTTGGATTGACAACATGCATCGAGCAAACTGCCCCTTCCACCTTCACTAACCATTTTGAAAGCAAACGAACTTGCTGAACAATTATATCAAATTGTGAACTTAGCAACATAATGTTTCGTGTTAAACATTTTTTATCAGTTGTTACGTTTGATTTGCTGTAAATACCAACAAGTTGCTGGGAAAGTTAAATCCAGATTTTTTCATAACTTTGTATGAACTGAACTGGGGTGCAAACTTAACTCAGATATTACTGTACATATGTGTTTGCCAACTCAGTCTTAAAAAGCTTTTAGCATTTTATTAAAGATGTAAAAAATTTGTCCAAAACCTTGCGTTCTAGAATTTTGCTCAAAGCATTATTATGACATAATAATGTATGACAATCAAAGCACTTTGAAGAAACCTTAAACCAGGGGTCACCAACCTGGTGCTGCGGGCACCAGGTCGCCCGCAAGCACCACGTGGTCGCCTGCGGGCTTGTTCTGACAATAGCATAAACATGATCAGTGTCTTCACATTGATGAATATATTCAATTTTTATTGATAACATAAATTGAAGACAAATTGATAAAAAAAATTTCCAGAAGTGTATGTATCAAACTGGTGGCCCTTCGTATGAATCTGCACCAAGTAGTAGACCTCAGTTTCAAAAAGGTTTGTGACCCCTGCCTTAAATGGTACGCTATGCAATTTAGCTTGGTATTTGTTAGGCTTAGGCCAGGTTGTTGTAAGTGCTGTTTGTATTGATGTGTGTTGAAGACAGTTTTCTAGGTTGTATGTTTGTAAGAGCAGAGTAGCAGTACCGTGCTGACAGATACTAACTTATGTGATTATTTTAACTAGTAATATGCCCTTGTAAATCGTAAGCTGCTGGTTTTGATAGTCATGCTTGTCAGCAAGTTCATAGATGAGATAGAGTCTAAGCTTTGTTAGAGTCCAGGCTTTGTTGGAAGCAGAAGCGATAGGTATGGAAGTGGTTAATGAAATAGCCGCTTCCACATCCCTGATTGTAACAATAGCACTAGGGTGGCCAACCTGCTACTTGTGAGTCACATGCGGATCTTTGTCCAGTTTCATGCGGCTCTTACAGAATCATTAGGGCAATCAGCAGTGAATAAAGTCAAAATTTTTCTGCCATTTTGAAACATTATGTAACGTCCACAAACCAAATTTCACGCTCATACCATGAGGGAATCCCAAGTTATTAGGTCAAAAAAAGTCAAAATTTATCATTAGGTCAATTTTCTTGCAGCACAGTTTTTTTTATCCTCATCGATACTTTATTGAAACTACAACAACAGATATTGATATGCTTTTGCAAGTTTAGTTGCAATTCTATAAGAATAGTGAGTTTGTTGCGACTCCTGGCGTAATAATGCTGTTTTGCCCACTAGTGGACGATTGAATAATATGGAGGATAGGCCTGGTAAGGCAAAAAATGTGGTCTTACAGTACTTGGTGTGGTAATGCTCAATCCATTATGCGTATAACGTTTCAACTTCATGATGTTCTCAGGTTTGACTCTACTGTAGTTATTTATGTACTTATCAATATTAGGGTCAAATCATTATAATCCAATAAGGGGTGTAACCCAATGTCACAAACATGCCTCATTTTTTTATATAAGGTGCACCCACATGTAAAATGGTCTGAAAAAAAAACATAATTGAAATCCATCAAGGGGCAGCTGAGTTATTTGCTTTTGAGTGTATCACTAGGTGGCGTTGCTCGCGATGGGCAAAAAAGTCATATTGTAGTAAAATCCATAGTTCTACTGCTAGGAATGAGATGAAAACTGGTAATGTACCATTTTCAAGGGTGAGGAATTCAAAAATGCA
>Ga0210059_1016443_pt1 | contig 10678 bp, 12 predicted proteins | sample Ectturendosymbi2_FD_188042 | JGI IMG/M metagenome (GOLD analysis project Ga0210059, IMG submission 188042) | Ecteinascidia turbinata endosymbiont from Florida, USA - Sample 2 (SPAdes) (version 2) | ecosystem: Host-associated > Tunicates > Ascidians > Unclassified | place: Key West, Florida... | reverse complement strand
CCTTGACTATTCTAATCATAAGCAATTTTTCTTTTTCAAGGCTTTTGCTTCCATAACTTCAGCCCCCCCCTTAGAAAAATCCTGGCTGCGCCCCTGGACTAAGACCATGGTTATGATCACACCAAGCAAATCATGGCACAATTTTTGATGCAACAGTTAAATCGTAATCTTATTTGAACGGCACCTTTACTGCAAGTATTTCGCTGCAAAGAGATTTGCCATCGTTACAGCTAAAAGCCGAAGTTGTCAAGATTTTGTAGGTGCTGTCAACTGCAAGGAGGACATCACAGTCCATGCCATGTTTTAGTGTAACTCTCACTAAATATTTGCATGGGCGTCAGGTTGCTGACGATACAGTGCACGTGGACGTTCAAAAGACGCTTTACCCTTTCAACACCACAAAGAAAATGCCCCGTGTTACGACAACAGTCCTAAAAATTGCGCTTACTTGGCAGCAAGGCTTCTTTTTCACTCATGCGTCTTTTCAAAACGTAGAATACTACGTGGTTAATTGCTATCAGCAGTTGATGTCTCGCTTTATTACCTGCTAATTTGCCACAGATGTCTGCCAGTGCTGCCATAGGCTTCTCTGCAAAAATCGCTAGATTCACAAAAAAATTCACTAGATCTTAAAGAAAATCGCAAGATTTTAAATTCTTGCGTTTAAGATCACAGTTTTTATTTAAAATGATTTAATTTTTTAATTTGTCGCCTAAAAATTGTTACATCATTTGCACGTTTAATAAAGTAGATCATGCTGAAGCCTAGAAAATCTCATACCCAGAATCTTCAGAAGTTTTTCAAGAGCTAGAAACGACACTCCTCACCGAGTATTTTAGACCAATCAACCTAACATTTAGTTTTCGATTATTTCTACTGCAGTGTTTCTCCAAATAAATGAAAATAACGTTATGGCCAACACTGCAGCAACAAATAGCACGGAGTGACACAAATAAAAAATCCAAATTATAAACACTTCGTTCTGTTGGTGCAAATCTTCAAGTAACGATTCACGCAATCGTTTTTTGACTGAAAAGGGTTCTAAAAGGTTGGAGAAAAACAACCGATCGTCATGCTGCACATACTTTGCAAATAATCACTAGATTACAGTGAAAAATCACTAGGTCAGTCTAAAAATCACTAGATCTAGTGAAAAATCACCAGTCGCGGCACCAGTGATGTCTGCGTTCAACAGTCACATACGGCTAAACGCCTACTGCCGTAACTTTTTTCAAAGTGAACCTTTGTTACTATGTGATTGTTACGCAATGAAGTCCAATATTAAAACAATCCGCTCCCAAGTTTTGCAACCTGCTTCTGCAGGCAATGGAGCGGATTTAGTGAACTGCAAGCTCATCACTGCAGATCCCAGATCAGTGAACCGTGCCTCAGGTGCAGTGTGATTGTCATATGGGCAAATAAATCTGTGATTACAAGAACTAACTCAATTAAGTGCCGACTTCAGGTTTCCAGATATTTTTTATTATTGGTCTCAATTTCCAGCAAATACCCGTTCCCCCCCTGCTGACGTACGTGGTTAGTGGGTCACCTACACTGGCAAGTGGGCCCGTTTCAGCAAAGTTTACGCCCCTTGCTTAAACCTACATGGTTATGCTGGAACTACTGGTGAAAAGAAGCCTGTATGGAATAGGGGCCGATCCAGGGTGGCGATTGGAACGATCGACCCCCTAAGACTATAGAAAGTAACTATATTCACCATGATTTTGTATAATTCGGAAAGCAACATTCGCGATATAAAGCCATTTTGTCGTCCATTATTTTGTCACGCAGTGTTGTGAAGTAGGCTATACTTCATCTCTCATACAGTTGCGAAGCTGTTATGAGACTTGGCTGCCAAACATTGTTGAAATCGCCTTCCCCCCAACCTTACTGGCCGGATCCGCCTCTGCCATAAAAGTAACTTTATTAATTTATTCACTCAGTTCAGGAACATTGCTCACACTTACAGTCTCACACTAGGGAATCTCAGACTAACAATGGATTTTTCAAACTTGTGGAAGCATTGCTACAGATTCACCCATGCTTTTTTCACACAGTATAAAATTGCATGCAACTCCGCTATAGGCAAGATGATTGCCGTCAACACTCACATGCGGTAAAACGCCTTCTACCATTATTTGAAGTGAACCTTTGAAGATTTGTTGCCATTTCCTTGTTATGCAGGAACGACCAATGATGAAACAATACGCTTGCCAGTTTCGCAACCTGCCTCTACAAAAAAGAATGGACATGATTGAACTGCAAACGCATCACTGCATGGGGCCAGACTATTGAACCTGGCTCTTGTGCAGTGTGACTGTCATACCAGCAAATAAACTGCCAATGCAAGAATTAAACCAATCATTTGGTATTAAACTTCTGACTTCAGATTTTCTAAACATATTTGGCTCGTAGTCCCAATTTCCAGGGGGGGGGCAAATGTCCATTTTGCCCCACCTGAGGATGCCCATAAAAGTTACTTATTATTTGATTTCAAAAGTGATGCACCACACATCACTTTCACATATTTCATATTGCACATGTTGCACAGACACCTACTCATATCCAAAATGATGTCTCCAATACTCGCTTAAGCTCTCAAAATTGTTTTTCTAACTGTTGATCACGTGTTTGGACGTCGTTTGATAATAATCGCATTTTTGTACAGCTGTATTAAAAAACGGACTCATAATTTTGGTCTTCTACTGTTCTGAAGTTCGTTTCTATAGTAACCCGACAGCAGAGACAGAAGGTCAAAAGTTATGTAATTAGGCTTTGATTCTATTCAATTTGCAGAAGGCTGAAACACAAGGTATCAGATTCTTATCAGTGAAAAGTTTGTCACGAGACATTTCTAGCATCAAATGCACCTGATAAGTATCGAAGAAAGAAGAACGTTCTGTTGAAACAAAGAGGTGTGAAAGTGAAAATAAAGCGAATACATTTTGTTCTTGTTGTTGTTGGATGAACAAAAGTTTTCAGACAGTGCGACTAAATGCTAATCTATTTGATGTGCGAGCTTCTCAGGATTTTCCCACAAAATCTGCAATAAAAGAATAAGACGTATTTCTTGCACACACGTTGTGTAATGCGATATTTTTCACATCAACTAAACTTTGAAGAACCGGCCGTCTGAATGTCATAGCTAAAAATTGAATGGTATCACAACAACAATATTTTTAACACGGCGGTGTTTGAGGAAAAGGAATGAATGAAATGTTGTTTTGATTGAAACACCAATAACTAACAGGATGGTGTATGTAGTTGAGTGCCTGGATAAAATGTGCATACGAGAACAAAAACGTCAATCTTTGTTGTTTATTACAAATCTATGTGTACACGAAAGGCGGGAGTGCTGAATATCCTTGTAATGAAAATCACGACCATGGAAAACGATACATATAACCTATTGGAAACGTTTCGATGACTCCTGTTATCATCATCAGTGCATTGCAAATTGAACTGCAGTGATCATGCTGCAGGTTGTTTTAGGTCATTCTAGAGAAAAGCGCTGTAAAAAATTAAAAAAAAGCAAAGGGATGTTTCGGTAGGGACGTAGTGGCGCGAAGCATTCGTGGTCACATGACTCAGCTGAATAAGTGCCGATAGTGATGGCGCGTGACGTCATGAGTGAGGCATGAAGCTCTGTAACAAGTTAAAAATGCATAGAGGCATCAACGGGATGTTTGCATTCAGCTCTGGTTTGTGTTCTTGAATCAATAGAGAGTGAAGAATCTGCAGCCATCACCAATTGCTGTCACTGCAAATAACCTCAGGGTTGTGAGTGTCAACCCCGTGATCTGGTTTGGCTTGCAAATATCTTGGCTAGATTTCACCTTTTCACCTTAAAGCGTTTTTCACGATGCTTTTCGAATGAACTACTCAAATAAATTGCCACTAGCGATGAAACACATTCCATGAGTTTTTCGTGGTTTTCAGACACACAGTGCAGGTTTGAGACGAAAATACTGCCGGGCGTGCCCGCGTAGGGAGGTCGTGCGGTGCGGGCTGGAAGTCTGCGGGTCCGGGGCGTACAAAACGTTTCAACTCGCGCAGGATTCTAGTGTATACTAAACGAACAACACACTGAAAATATCACTAATAAATCACTAATTGCTCAATGCGTTGCTATTACTAGAAGAAATTTTTGCTTATTGATATATGTCCTCAGGCTCATAGAATGAATAATAAGTTAACAATTTAAAAGCAAACTATGTATTTGACGGAGTTTGGTTTGATTTTTGTAAACTTGTTTTTTGTCAACAGTAGTGTTTGCATATTTCAAATTCCTGTATTTCTAATATTTTTAATGAAAGACTAGATATTGGTACGGGGGAATACAATCAAGTGGTTGTCCCGGGAATAACCAGATATATGCCGCCATTGCTGTTATGTTACTTGCCAAGCAACACAAGATGCAACGTCGTGGTTGATGAATGCTTTAAGCGTTTGAAATTCAACATGAATTTTCATCAATATGTAGCTAACAAACATTTTATATCATAGACAACCACCAAAGAAATCCAACAGGTGAGACTCCGAAATTCATGTTTGTGATGCGAACATTGCAAAAGATGTGATATTTAATAAGATTCAGGCGTTTGACTGATTCGAATTAAGTTCATCTTTAGACACCTGGAAATAATACTCAAAAGGATTTCAAAATTTTCACCCATGTCATGAGAACGCATGAAAAATAATTTCTATTAAATTCCTTCCCTGTAACTGTTCGTAGATTCGTATTGTCAACAAATTATAGAGAATCGTGCAAAGAAAATTCGTACATTGTTTGAAGTTTAATTTAGTATTCGTTTGCAAATAATGAGATACAAAATTAAATACAAAACTAGAAAAATTTTTTCACACATTGATTCAAGTTTAATTTATTTTTCGTTTGCAGATTATATTATGAGACACAAAGTCAAATGCAAAACTAGAAAAATCATAAAAATCAACAAAATTTCACACACAAACATATGGCATAAAACACAAATTGAACTAAAAATGGAAAACATTCAATGAAGTCTGCGCTGACATCCTGAAATATGAGATAGGAAATTGCGACAATATGAATGAAACAATTGTTTCTATGACAGTTGTTTCGAATTCTGATGCAATAGAAAATATTCCAGAAGTTTTTGAATTACGAAATTTGCCGATTTTTTAATAACAAGCAGGTAGCGACATTATTTTGACAATATTAACGCAAAGTTTACTTGGCATATATGCCATCGCCATGCGCATGAAGGAAAACAAAATTTTGTTTGATAGTTTAGTCAGTATGCAAATACAGAATGCAGAATTGCAAATTATGAAGTTCACAAATACTCAAATAACTGTTAGACGTTCCTTGCACATAGAACACAATGAGGTTGAAGATTCTTGAAACAGGTAGAACAGATGCGATATTGTCTGCATGCGGAAGTAACGGTGACCTCTGTTGTGTTCCATCAATAATAACAGATTGAATCCAGGTCATCAGCTCCTGCCACAATGTTCTTCTCCCACGATGAATCGCAACAATATTTGTCAGATGGTTGCACGTTTAATGAGGCGATTGTTATCTGCAACAGTTTCAAATGATTTACAGAATGCAGTGTTGACAGATTTTGCAATAATGTGCAAAGTAAAATACCGTTGTTTCTGTGAAAGATTCACAACGGCGCAAAAAACGCATTCATCATTCGCAACAAACGTGTTTCTTCAGATGAAAAACCGCAAAATGCTAAAAACTTGTTTTGAAATGAAACATAAATACCGTGAAATCGTGTTGAAAAGAGCAATAGAAATTTCATTACCAAGTTTTCTAATTTTCCAATGCTCTTCAATACATTTGTTCCAAAAACAATTATTGTGGTTACATTTATAAAATAAGGTTTTATTGAAGAAAGGATTTATCGTGAGAGGAAATCGACAGTGTCACAGATCACAATATAGAAAAGTAGATATATACAATTGCGATGTTATACTGAAAAATGGTTGTTTGACTGATTGAAAATGTGCGCCATTATGGGTACCAAAATTTGTAAACCAGAGAGAGCGACAAGAATAAAAGCATGAAATGAGCAATTTAGTTGAAATGATTAATTTTGCAATTTTTATCAATTTGTTGCAATCTTATGCAAAAGGGAAACACAATTCTTAATTACGAAATATCGTACTAGCAAGAGATGTTTGATACATTTCACTAACCAAGACATAAACTGCAGAAGCTCCTACCTTTAGTCTTTGCTGCAAATCCAGTTGAGACAGGACTCGATGGCGATTAAATCCGATCAACTGTTACCTCCAACATTAATGTCGGGAAAAATCTGGATCTTATAATTTTCTTTTCAACCGGAGGTGAATTTAGTTGATCCTGTTCAGAGGCTTCTCTTGAACACATGACGTCAGGAAGTGTTGCTGAAGACGACGATGGAATGTCAGAGTAATTGGGCAATGGAACAGGACAATGTACTTGTTCAAACTCCATCTTAGAAATTGTAGGTCCACCTTCCTGACTCACACGATGATCAGCCAAGCCGTTGTCGCAGCTGGGGATGTTTGTGTTGCTGAAATCATCAACAAAATGAGTGGCGTAAACTTTCCCTGTGTGTTTGAATATCAGCAAATCAATACTAGACTTCGCTTTCAACACGTTTTCGAATGAACCTATTAGTTGGAAAAGTGGTGCTGAAAAACGTTTCGGACTAAGAATTTCCACATTTGTTTCCAGTTTTATTGTTTGTATGTTCTGCCCTTTCCAACCAATCAGTAATCCCACAAGATGATGAGGCACTGCCAGTTTCATCAAAACAATATCTGATGAAAATGTGTTGCCTGGCAACGCAGCACCGATTGCGCCAATCTCAGCTTTGAATTGTCTCACTTCTTGGATTTTGCTGAAATGTTCAGCTGCTTCAAGAATCAGTTTGCAAGCTGCCGTAACTGCAAATCGTTCTCCGCTTACTTTGAAGATAGGTTGCTGGTCACGACGAGGTGCAACAATTTTTACTTGGATCGTGTTCATTAAAAACAAAATTTTGCAACCCCTCTTGCCAACAATTTCAGCGACGTGGTCTGAGCTCGGAACAGGAACTTCTGCCTCAACGTAGTCGTTTAATCCGAAGCAAGGAATGTAAAGAACGGATTCTGGTTGTTCGAGAGAAGGATGAGTTGGTTGGAAAACAGATTCCTGCTGACCAAGGTTTTCAAACATCTCTTCTTGCGATTGATAGCAACTGAATAGATTTTGAAATTGACCACAATCGCTTGCATTAATCATTTTGGTTTCTAGATGTGTGTAAAAATTTTCTAAATTCTTTCTTGCTTTCGAGTTGTTTGCAACACGATTTGTTTACTAAATTCGTTCGAAGTTGAGTTTCTGCACAAAAAACACAAACATTCTACAAGGAAAGTCAGAACAAAACATTCATTCTAACTTGCCACAAGCCAACACTGCGTGGGAAGACTGATGTGAATTTGTTTAATGTCAATTCTAATGCTTTTGAATGAAGTAAGATACATTATGTTGCGATCAGACGCTTCACAAATATTTCATTCGATGAAACAGGAACATTTATTAAATTTTTCCCTTATGTATTTGCCACAGACTCATGGTACATATCACAAGAGTTATCAATAACACAAGAGAACAAAAGTTGTTAAACACACTGTGGCGCATTGCAGAGAAGGTGTTAGTGCTGAAGCAACACTGAAAAGAAAAAACACTGAACAACACCCACACCAGCAAAACACACTGCAACATTTCCTTTAAAAGATGCATGTTTTTCTTTTATGTTTATTTCGAAGATATCAAAAATGAATGGAAAGAATTCAGATTTGAACGCAGTGACTTGAACTATTAAAAGATATTTACCGGTTGTTCACATTTTGTAACATGTTGCCTGGAAAGATAGATCGAAAACAATTTCTGTTATTTGTGCCAAAACGTAAATCCAGTGCGACTTGAAGTTCATTTTCTATGACAGACATTAGCGCACAGTAACGCATGGAACGTATCGTATACCTATTAAGAATTAACAGCAATAGAAATTCTGAAATATTGATTAACTTTTCTTCATTTCCGAAACGAGGTATGACTTTCATTTTTGTGAAACAATTTATAATATTGCAAATTAGCTCCTGGAAGTGTGCTGCCACCTTGATCTGGATTATTTTTCAGTACAAGAAAGTAGCAGTAAACCGTTTGAAAATCCTTCTACTGCAAATCGATAACAAGATGCAAATTATGTGTTAATTTCATTGTTGTCATGTGTGGCATTCACAATAACAAATTTCAAAACCCTATGCATGTTACCGGTCACCACAGCATTTTGACTTTCTTGCAAACACTTTTTGATGGAATCTTGAGCGTTTCAATGCATCTAACATCAGACAAAAATATCGACTAGTTAAATAGAGTAAAACAAACACTGTTTAGAACAGTGGTGCGATTTTCCGTTTTAATGTTTCCTAATTTTTGGCTTTCTGAATATCCCCTTTGCAAACTTAAACGTTCGTCAGCTGCTGAAAACAATTCTAAGATTTACCCGTTAGTGGAAGAAAGGACATAGTAAAAAACAAATGAATATCGCTTTCGTAATCCTGAGATTCTGAAAATCCGGAAAGATATTTTGTTTCACGAGATTTATAATATCCAAAAACTCATATTTTTCACTGTATGTACTTCGCAAACTAACGATAAAGTCGTATCATACACGGAAACGTATCCTTTACTGCTCACTCAAACTGTACTATTTCTTAAATATCGTTCTTCCTTGACCTGTCTTTACGCGGTTGCAATTCCGAAATGCATAAAACCTGATCTGCCAAAGCTTCCTTATATACTCAGCTTGAAACGTTTGGAGTTCAATCTTCAAGAAACGATTTGGTTTCGGAAAAATGTAACAAACATGAGTGAGAGATTTGTCACGAGACATTTCTAGCACCCAATGCACCTGATAGGTAACGAACAAAAGGGAACATTCTGGTGAAACAATGAGGTGTGAAAGCCAAAATAAAGTGAACGCAGTTTGAGCGTGCTGCTGTTGGATGAACGAAAGGTTCCAAAAACAGCGACTAAAAGCCAATCTGTTTGATATGCAAGCTTCTTGAGGATTCCCTTCAAAATGTACGATAAAAGAATAAGACGTGTTTTTCAATGACACACACCTTGTATAATACGATATTTCACATTTATTGAAATTTGAAGAACAGGCAGTCTGAATGTTACACCTTCCAATGGAAACACATCGAAACAACAACAATATAAAGAGTTTCAATGTTTTAATGCGGCAGGGATTGCGGAGAAGTCATGTATGAAATGTGGTTTTCGCTGAAATACGTCGAACTGACAGGAAAGCGTTGTTTTGTGCTTTAGCAAATGATGCATATTCACTGTCATGCACGAGTGCAAAAATGTCGGCTGTAGGTTGTTTGTAACAAATTTCCGTTTTCATTAAATCAAGAAAACAATGAAGAAAGTATTCAACACATTCAGAGAATCCAAAGAGAGGATCTTTCATTCATTTTCAAATAAATTTCAAGTTGTCAACATAGTTTTCACTAGATTTTCAAAATTCATGAACGGAATGAATGTCTTGTTGTGATGCAATCATACCAAAGACAAGTGTTTCGAAAAATGCCAAAACTGCACAATGCGAAAAGTTTCACCATTTTCCCAGTTAGAAATACTGCAGAAAAAAGTACTTGAAAAGTCATTAAAATATGTACTTTGTTGTGATTTATTGTCTTCATATTTTGACTGCCAGAATACTTTTCACATATGCACTCTGTATATATGAACGACGCATTGTTTGTCGGTGCCTGGGTTGAATCATTTTTTCTTGTCTAAACTTGAAACAGTAATCTGATGAAACTTACTTTGATGTTTTTCCGTGAGCATCTGACTTCATCATGAATCTGAGCATTTTTCTTAAAAAAACTATTCGGTGAAACGGATTCGATGTTGAAAACGAAAGATTTAAAGCGTTTCTTTCGTTTCAAGCGGACAAAAACTAAATGTAGTTTTCAACAGACTATCACAACAGCGCTGATAAAGTCAGCGCAATGGAATATGTAAAGAAGGTCATGATAAAATTCCAGCTCATTTTATGATGCAATCTCGTCAAGGACGTAGTTGGAATCCCCATCAAAATTGTTATGTTTCTTTTAACAATTGTGCAGAGTGTGATGAGCACGGTGATGCGATACTATTTCGTACTACCTCATTCGCTGATCGGAACGCAATCAATGATCGAGCAAAGTTGGTGAAGTGGAGCATTGGACAACATTATTAAATCGATTCACAAGCTCTGAATGTTGCATATTTTTTCTATTGACACGCATAGCTTGGCAGCAATGTCTCAAATCAAAGTGAATATTTCCGAAACCTTTGAAAGGAGAAATCTGGTTGAACCAGTGAAGTTAATTTTACTCGCAAAATATCGGTCATTCCAAAGTGTATTAGAATCCTTGTAAAACAGCACACTGCCCCTTCTGACATAATTGCAACACACAACGGAATCGTGCATGGTGCCTCTGTTTGTTCTTTTCTCCTTCAAAACGACGAAACGTAGGTTTGAGAGAAAATTTCCTATTAAAAGTTTTTTCCACACTCATTGCTAGCAACGAAATAAACCTATGTCGCATCAACTGAAATAACTTGACTGAAACAAAAAGGTGTAAGAATAGGTGT
>Ga0210059_1016442_pt1 | contig 10679 bp, 7 predicted proteins | sample Ectturendosymbi2_FD_188042 | JGI IMG/M metagenome (GOLD analysis project Ga0210059, IMG submission 188042) | Ecteinascidia turbinata endosymbiont from Florida, USA - Sample 2 (SPAdes) (version 2) | ecosystem: Host-associated > Tunicates > Ascidians > Unclassified | place: Key West, Florida... | reverse complement strand
TAACATCATAACTTTTGAACCCGAAACCCCAGCAGGTCATCCAAAGTATCAAAAGACTCGGATTGTAGCCTAGTTTCCAGTAAACACTTCAGCGAAATACTACCACTTAACGGTTGGCGCCCAGGGCCAGGAAAATTGGGCCAAGGTGGCCTAAAAGTCCTCCACTTATGACGTCACTCACAGCCAACCCGCACCCCCAAGAAATAAATTTTTTCGAGTGCAATCTACTAGACTGGCCGCGTATTTTGACAGTTTCGCCGAGTCGCTAGAGCGAACAGGAGCGGAGATATTCATCCGCAAAGCGACGTGCGTTTAGGTGTTTTTTTGCCGAAAATCTCCAAAACCTGCCGGGTGCCAAAGTGTTTGGGAGCCCCGGTATTAATGATGCTTACACCACTACAACTGTCTTCTGTTTATCATAATCCCTCCTGTGACGGATGTGCACGTGATGCTGAAGAAAATCGAATGCGAAAGAAGAGTTTGGTCGGCAAAACGTAGCCACAGAAGGACTGAGCGTCATCTAAACCTTGCGATAAAGTAAAGAAATAAAATATGTAAGCCGCCCTTGACCGTAAGCCGCATGAAATGATGAAATACTTTACAACTCGCGGTTTACAGTCGAATAAATACGATCCTCAGCTGCACATACAGTTAGCTGCGAGAAGAGAGTTTGTGATATAAACACCACAGTATATTCTTACAAAGAAAAAATATTTCCACAGGCTAGAGAGTTGCTCGGCAAGAAACAACATTCACCCGAACAATGAACAGAAACCAAAGATTACAAACAAAACACCGGAAAAATAACATGTCAATATGGCCAGACAGTCTGAGTGCGAACGGTGCTTCGAAACTTATGTCCTGAGTTTCACCTACATCAGTGCTCTTCAATCGTTTTGTCATTATGGAACCCCTGAGATACTTTCGCGTTTATCATGGAACCCCCATTAACAAAAATTTAAAAACACGAATTACTTGTAAGAAAATCAAATATTTCGTTATTAGACACTTCAACAAATAAACAGTTATTACAGAAGTTAAAAAAGCAAGAAATGTAATGACTCGGCTGTTCTTGCATTTCTGGAACGTATCTTCTACATTCTAAATTTCGCAAAAAGAACCCGTATCTCAAATGTGCGTGTGTCGTCCCATTTTCTAACTTTGACAGTTGAAGTACATTCGGTCCGCTGTGGATTAGGCGCCTCTTTTATGCTTGAACTACATTGCTCATTACCATCCACACCTTCGCTGTTGTTATTTCGCTTCACATAAAAAATATGCTATTTTGTTTCATCTGGCTCGACTAACTAGTAAAAAGTTGGGTTTCTCACTGTTTTGTTTTATTCCCACAAAGGCTGAACAGCAGCTCTAGTCCGTAGTCTATTTTCTACTACTCCGATCAGGGTTGCCAGACCTACGTTTCGTCAATGGGTCAAATCTAGCCCAGAAAAGAGCCAAATTCTAAGACAAGGGGCTAAAAAAGGGCCAACCATTTTTTCCAAATTTATCAGCAGTTACAAAGTCATATGAACCCATACTTAGTAATTTATGAAATGGCAATGTTCCTCAATCACAATTGTAGCTCGACAGCAAAACAAGTATGCGAAGAAAAATCGTAACAGACCAACTCATTTTCCATGTGTAGCCATAAACTGAGATAAATTTACCATCCTCGATAAGTGCTAAAGCGACCAACAACAATCTGAACAAAACCAACAAACACGTGCACCACCTCAATAACGGTAAATCACTGCTACCTCTACAAATGCAGCAAGTAACACTCAGCCTAGGTATTCTGATGAACTTATTTTCACATCAACTCAGAAACGCTAAGGATCCTAACAAAATTTTCTAATCGAAAACCTTCAATATTTAGAACTTTGCTGAAAATCTGCAATCAATTAGTTAATAATTAAAAAAAAACATAGTTTCTCAGACAGGACCCAGGGTGGTCAGATTTGATTTTTGCAAGGGACCAAATCTATCCTGGAAAAGGGCAAAATAGAGCCAAAAGGGCCAAACCAAAAATTTTGGGGCCAGCAAGTGTTGTTTGGGACCAAATTTCTGAAATTTGGTCCCAAAGGGGTCAACCTGGCAACCCTGACTCCGATGAACAGTACTGTGAACTGTACAACGGCAACATCGCATAACTATGATGTAACAACGTTCTTCGTTATTGCACAACAATAAACAAGTGACTTATCAACTATCAATATTTTTTGTTCCGCCATCTGCACTCAACTTCCCGTACAGCTAACTGGCCTACTGTACTTCGACCCTGAATGCGGCACGGTGATCTAAAAAATTTCATAATGACGCATCAACATACTGAAGCAAGAAATCATTTCCCCTAAAAACGAGGAACCCTCACGGAACTCTTAAAACTCACGGAACCCCACGACATGTTTTGCGGAACCCCTGCTGATAAGCACTGACCTATATCTTCAGGTGCCCTGGTTAACGCTACTGCTTTTTTACGTTGCTGCTTAAAAACTTTGCTGGAAAAAAACGTTTCAGTCGCGGCGTTTTAGCTAACACGCCCAGATTCTTGCAGTTTTTCTCCTTATAAACTTTGCCGTTTTTACCTGCTGATGACATTACAAAATCGGCATCCCGCTAGCTAAACACTGCAATCTCGTTTTCTGCTCTTTCGTTCTACAAATCGACTGATCAAAAACCTTTTCTGATGGACCGCGCAATAACATGTCGTGTAAATGGCTTGACTAGCTTCATATGTTTATGATGTAACGTAAAAGCAGTGTGGGTCAGTGGCGTTTGGCACTGGGGTCAGTGGCGTTAACATCAGATTGTTGCGTTTTTAAACATCAGATAACATCAGATTTTACATTACAGTTTAATATAAGCTAAATGCTTCTATTTGCAATACCTAACAAAGTGTGATCACCCATGTTGAATCCGAAAGAGAGGGAAGTATCGTCATTAAATGGAAAAGTTGGTTACTTATGCGCAACGTGTGTGTTATTCCCAGCGGTATGAAGAAAGCTTCTTCAATTTGGAATGATTACCAAACACACACGAGGGTGAGAAATTGATGAAAGAAACTTAAAAAGCATGAATCTAACTCATTTTCATCCTAAATGAATAGAAAATTTGAAAAGAAGCAACATCTTAGTCAACATCAGATTTTTTGCCAAAACATCAGACATCAGAAATTTCTCTCAAAACATTAGATCTAATGTTAAAACATCAGAAGTGGCAACACTGAACGCAAGAACAGTAGCCATCGGAGGAAAAGTGCTTTTGAACCATAACTTACTCTTTATGACGAAACACAAGCCGCCGTTCGGCTGCGGACCTCCAGACCGCATAAAAAATTACAGAATCATAGATACGAAACAGCAACCACAGCAGAACTAGCTTTGCTGCTTAAGCACGCAAATAGTATCGTTTTCGCGACATTTGTGCAGTAGGTGTGAATGCACGAGTAGATAAACCCATTCCAAAAGAACGCTTATTAGGAAAAGTTTCAAGTAAAATTCAAATATGTTTGCATTGAACAAAACCTAAAATATTTATATTCATTAGTGATTACCAAAACTGGCAGAAAGTGAAACTTGCAGAGAAATCATTAACGATACTCAAGTAACATCGCAATATAGAGTTTGTATTCTTGCACCTCTTTTGAATCACGACAATTTTACACACGAATATTTTATTTAAAACAAATAAATGTCATCACGGGGGCCCCCTTGGAGCGGAGGGCCCGGGGCAATTGCCCCCGTTGCCCCCCCCCTTAATCCGGCCCTGATCCCAACCTCAAAACAAACGCAAAAGTCAGTTTCATCCCGATTCAGAGAGAACATCATAACAGAACACATCGGAATTCACAATGAAAGTGAGAGTTTTAACTTTAAGGGTCGCAATATTTCAAGATAGGTTGCCCACATTAAGCATTCGGTGCATTAAAAGTGACAAACTTGGCAAACAAATTTTAATGAATTCCTAGATTATTTTGTGATGCAGAAGGCCAGGACAAATTTTTTTTTTTAATTGTTAACTGTGCTCTGTTTAGTCTTACTTGATTCGGTGACTGTAGCATTTTGTACGTTCTTCAATAATCACAGCATAAGGGAAGTTCAAAACCCGGAAATTGCCACCAGAAGATGGTTTAGAGTTATCAAATTAAACATTCACTGTTTTCACACATTCAAAAATATTCGTGTATGCTGGAGAGGAAATGCGTCAAAAGCTGTAGATCGCTGCGGCACCGCAATGGTGTCACGAGATTTAAGCAGGTTGAGAACCAGTCGCGCAATCATGCTTTGCGGAAAAGAACTTGCTGTCAATGCATGCTGATTGCTGAGAACGGAAATTCGCTATTTTGTGTCTACAGGCTACAGCATCCCATTACTTCATACACTGGTTTGATGCGACCAATTTTTGTGAACAACCGAACAATATAATATTTAATGGAGATACTTCATTATGTGACAGTTACCACTGTAACAACTTTACGTAATTAAATCAATCCACTTGGTTTATGTACACCAATCAATAAGATCACAGAGTATATTTCTATTATCGGAGTTATACATATTTCTTATTTCTTATACTCCTACGAAAAAAGTGCCAAACACGTTTTATTTTTTATTTCTAAAGGAATTCTTGACCAGATTTCTATTGCACTATGTTTTATCATTTCAGCACCTGAGTTCGAACGTGCTTTTGGTAAAGCAAATTGTAGATCGCTGTCAGAGCGGTTGTTCCTTGTTATGCATTCACAATCAGGAAGTGGAATTGACTTTCGTGAATGGTGCAAGCAACAGCTCCTTTCGAAAATCAACGCAGCTAAATTTCTTCGCAAAGGTGTTACCAGGAACCCGATTCCGTGTCATCTACACATCATTAGTCCTGTAAAATTGCAAGCAAAGCTTTAGAGGAAAATGATGAAAAACCGAAGCAAGACCAAGAAAAATCACACATACTGTAGTTTGAAAAACAAGTTTGTGACCATATATATCATCACCCAAGCCAAAAGCCGAACTAACGCCAATCAGCGGAACGCTGACTTCAAGAAACCGCTGTGATTGAGTCACACAAATATCGTTCGTACCATGTGCCCTGCTCAGCTAGGAAATTTGGGCCAACGCTGTTGGATTTTATGTTACGAAGCCTGTTTTCATCTTTGAAGTGCCCCTCTGGCTCAACCATTTTTTTAGTTTTTTTCTTGCTTCAGCACATTTCCAACATTTCTTGAAAGCTGAGTTAGCACGAACTTCCTCTCGGTCTCCAGGAGATTCTTCAATAATGACAGCATAAGGGAAGTTTAAAACACTCGCATCGCCACGGGGAGCATTGGTGTCTCACTCAGCCCCTCCACATTGAAATATGAAACTATAATCAGTGGAGATTTTATCAAATTTTCAGAATGTCAAGTGCCGTTGCGCAAATGTGAAGCCTCCTATTAGTGAAGACTTTTTGGTGACGGTTCTGGTTTAAATCTCATATGATTTCGCGCGGCCGTCTCGTTGCGACTTGCGTTCGATTCTTAGCAGTCTGAAAAAGTAACAAACGCGCGAATTGTGAACCTACCAGTTGCAACCATTTGGGTGCGTTTTACTGACTTGTTTTGCTCGTGCGTGTGAGATTTTTATATCCGTTGCAAGCGAGTCGCAACGTGGTCCACACGTTGTGTTTCAACGTCTTTATGCCACCACACGTATGTGCAAGGTGTTTGGTTTTTCTTTGAGCACAGATAAGCAAAATCAGATGTGCAACGTATGAAACCGTAGGCCATGTGTTTTGTCAAATATTTAACCATGACATTTCCAGGTGGTTTACCTGCAAAAATTGAAAATCCTGTTCCCGCCAGCCAAGTACGATTTCAACGATTCCGTGTCATTGAACGCTTTTGCGCAGAAGGCAGCAACAAGCGCAGTGATCGTAAGGCAATTTAATAATGATTTAGAATTTTTCATTGACTGTTCTTTCAAAGCGTCCACATCGTCATTTTCGGCTAAGCTCAAACTGAATAGCGCTTTTCTGTTTTTCCTCGTAACAGTGGGAGAGAGGCCTCACAAGTGGATTAGCCTAGGGCCTCGCATCAGCAAAATCCGGCCCTGATGTTGACTTTTAGCTCGGTAGTTGTCCAGATGGAAGAGTGATGTGGTGGTGTTGGTGGTATTCACTCTTAGGTACCATTGCTTGAAATAGTTGTTGAGTGTTAATAGATCTTCAGACAGGACAGTTTCTATTTCTTGAATGTCCTTTCATTGGTAGAGCAGAGCCCAATCATCTGCATTTCGAAATTTCAAAGAATGTGTTTCAGGCATGTCACTTTGGTAGACGTTGAACAGAGTTCATGCGATGACAGAGCTCTGTGGTACGACATTCTTGAGTGTAAAAGTTTTGCTGGTGTCGTCGCCGAGACAAACATAGATCCTTCTCATTCCGGTCATTCGTACAAGGATGCGCAGGATTTTCTTGCATTTGACTACTGTATCTGAACGAGCTTGAGCATGAACCCTTGCGGCCAAACAGTGTCATATGCTGGTGAGAGGTCGATGAAGACTGCTCCAGTTTTCTTTTTCATTTCAAAACTAGCTTCAACGTGGTTGGTGACAGCTAGCACTTGTTCAGTTGTGTTTTTTTGTCGTCGAAAACCTGCTTGTTCCAATGGTGTTTGTTCTTCAATTAGCGGTGTGATTCTGTCAAGGATTATTCGTTCGAAGCAGTGTTGCCAGATGTGCTATTTTTCCGCCAAATTTAGCTATTTTTTGATTTGGTTGGCGGGTAAAATTTGCGTTGGGCGGGTGGCGGATTTTTTGGCTATTTTTGCAATATTTCGGCGGAAAATTTGGCGGATTTTGTGTAAGATTTAGACCAGTGTTTGGTTCATCAAAAAGTTATAAATATCATACTGCCCCAAATTCATTTTCCCGGTTGTGTAAGTTGTTTGTACCAGTGCCGGTTGTTTCAGTCCAGTGGACACCTTGTGTTTGTGTTGAGTTAGGTTTCATTGATCAGCTCGATACTCGTCACTTGACAGGTCTTATTTTGGGCTTGATTACTGAAAAACTTCGCCTGCGTACTTTCATCTTCCTGAGACCCAGTAACTTCCAAGCCCGATATGATGTACCTTCTGTACCCAGGGCCTCTCGTAGGCCCTGCGTAAGGTGCGATAGTACAGTATGTACACCATCTGCATCCACTGCCTTTACAAATTGGTTTTGTAAAAACTTTATGGTTCCTATATGGTCCAGAGAAAAATTTTTTATAGTCCACAGAATTGACAAACTGCACTTTTTAGTGACTTTTAATTTTTTGGTTAGTTATCACAGTTGGCTATTTTGGCTATAGGATTTTGCCAATTTTGGCTACATTCGGCTAATTTTTTTGTGAAGTTTGGCTATTAAACTTCTTGAAATCTGGCAACACTGGTTCGAAGATTTTAAAAGTGCAGCATAGGAAGGAGATTGGCCTGTAGCTAGCTGGGTCGTTTGCTGGATTTCCAGGTTTTTGTATTGCTATGACTTTTGCCAGCTTCCATGTTCTTGGGTATTTCCCTTCGTTGATGACATCAGTAAAAGCCTGCGCTGGCCAGATGATTAATGGCTTCCCGAGGTGCTTGAGTATACTAGGAAAAATTCCATCAGGTCCTGCAGCTTTGCTTGGCTTTGTGCTTTGTAGTGCTATACAAATTTCCTGTGAAGTAACTGGACGTGTTATATGCTCGTCTTCCACCTTGTAACTGTGGTAGAGTCGCTGATATTCTTTTCTTACTTTAGTTTCAAATTTGTGGTTGGGTGTGTGCTTTGCTCTCTGCTTGACTTGTTTTGCAATTTCGGTGGCGCTGACTCGTGGAGATGGTGTGGCTCAGTTTGAAGTGGCAGGGTCAAGTTTCTTAAGTAAGGTCCAAACTCCTCGGCTTGAGTGTTTGAAGCCGATTTTGCGCCATGTTGGAAATGCGGTAAAGCAAGAGTTAAACTTAAAACACTGTTTGAGCAAGAGAAACGCTTAAAAGATGGAAACGGCTACGTATTTTACTGTTCATAACCAGCTGTAAGCAATTCCTGCTGAACACGCCACAAGCACGCAACAATGTTAGGATGATACATAGCAGGGTTTGTGTGAAGCTAGCCGCCCAATAACTGGCGTTAATTTGTTTTCTGGTTTCGGTGATAACAGCATTATAGATACAGCGTGTGTTTAAAACTGCAGGTCGTGTGCTTTCTCTAAGTGTTTCTTCAGTTTTTCATCAATTCACCCATACGCTTTTGCTTGCAATTTACAGGAGTGGCCTATCTACGCTACACGTCATGTATCTACGCTGCACTGACTTGAGCATATCAATGCAACTATTTGTTCTTAGAGTTACACAAAATTCATTCACAAGTAATGTAACCTACACAAATGCAACATGCACAAAGCTAAGGGAGCGTCTATGGGTGAGATGGGCTTTAAAAATGGTGATGAGATATGTGGTAACGAAAATATATGAACAGTGACAAGGCCCACAATGAAAAGAGCCCGAGTTAACAACTTTGTGAAGTGGGACCGTGGGTGGTGGCACAAATATAAAAAGCAAGCAAGCTCGAGTTCGCCAATATATATCGCAGACGAAGACTCGGGCTATGCCCGAGGAGCCCGTGTGCCGGAGTCGCCACTGGGCTGTTAAAAACACCAAGAACACAGCTTAAAAACGACTAGCAAAAATGACACAGTATTGATAGCTGTCTACACATTCAAAATCACATTTCCACATCTAGAACACAGACGTAACATGACTGAATACTCATCCTACACAGGCTGTCGCCAGCGGGTGGGCCAGTGGTGCCCGGCACCACATTTAAAATATGTGGCCCCCTCATTTCATGTTTGACTAGCGGTTGCTGCACACATCCAATACTTTATTAAATGTTCCCGCCCTTGTGGTTTTTGGACCCCTTCAGCGAAATCCTGTCGACGGGCTTGATTCTGCAACTGCATTAGATACCGGAATGCAAAGACAAGACAAAGCATATGTGACCATAGTCGTCTGTAAGGTTGCCAATTGTGTTGCCAAAGCAAAAATAGACCATAGCTATTTAGCGGTGATGTGGTCTCGAGACTTCGTCTCGGTCTCAAGAATCGTCTCGAGACCCACTTTTGCGAGTCTCGATCTGCAAGGTTTCAGGTCTCGTCTCGGTCTCGAAGGCTACAGGTCTCGGTCACAAGCGTATTGTCTTGAGACTTTGAATATTGCAAGTATATGGCTTAGTAAAACTAATTCTACCAAGTTTTTCTCTATTGTATTTGCAGGTGAGAAACAATAAAAACAGGTCTGAAAAATGCGAGAAATTCGAAAAAAATCAACTTGGGAAGCGGTGGCGAGATTTTTAAAAACATTTCGGCAAAATCAACAAATTTTGAAATCTCGAGTCTCGTCCTCCGAATTTTTGATGAAGTCTCGGTCTCGAGTTTCAAGTCTCGGTTTCGGAATTTTTGATGAAGCCTCGGTCTCGAAGTTTTAACGGCTCTCGGTCTCGAAGGTTACGGTCTCGACTACATCACTGCTATTTAGTGTTGCCAATGCGAAAAGAAAACACAATTGAAATTGATCAGTCAAATTATTCATTTTGCGTATAAGATCCAACAAAATTTCATTATTTAGAATGTTGTTAAAAGGCTCGAAATTACACCGAATTACAACAATTTGTCGATGGTGTGGCACGAAATTTTTCCTACACACAAGCATGCAAAATTACACCATCTGGCAACACTGTTCGATAACACAAATGTGGTAAGCAATCATGACAAAGGTCACCACATTGTGCGCCATTTACTTTAACAATGGACCCAATACTAACTGTGTTACTTATGTTAATTAGGCAAAATTTGAAATTTATAATTGGGGTGGCCAGTCCACCCCAGAAAAAAAGTAGGAGGCCTAGGCCCATGCGGCCCCCCCGGTTCCACCACCTATGCTTATACTCAGCCAGTACATGACCATTACTGTTTGCATGTCGGGAATCATTGCATTTAGTGGTCTTTGCCATTCCATATCGTCCATAAATTCTTCGTTTCGTATTTTCGTTTTGATATTAGCATTGTTTCGTTGCCAATCACGTAGCTTGGCTGCCAGCCACATTTTTCTAATCTGTATTGTTTTGCTACGTATTGTCTTTTTGATCCACTTCTTCCATCATATCATCATATTCCGAATCTTCTTGTGAAGTTTCTGGCCTCTAGTTTTTCCTCCAACGTCCTTTATGTTCTTTACCAGTGTTGGGAGGCCTTGCCGCTCCAACAGTGGCAAGCGTGCTCTGTAAGAGTCTGCATGCTGCAGGCTATAGAACATCGTCATTGGTGTAGTGGGGCGGGAGAGCGTGGGAACGGCGTACCCACACCTTTTTCATGTTTTGTTTTGAAATGAGTTTGAAGCTGTTTCAAAATGGCTAGATTTTTGGATATGTTCCCACAACTTTTTTGTCAGCACTACGTCCCTGACTAGCGCAGGACTCACAAGAAGATGACACAAATCAGTCACATGATTGAGCTACCTTTGTACTGTTGCGGCCAGTGGCCCAACTATATGGACAAGTACGTATGGACTGGAACCAGTGCTTTGTAATAGACTGCTCTTTGAGCCATCCGGCTGGGCACAAACCGTTCACATGTTCACACAGCGTTTTACGTAACACGTGACTCAATATTCACGCCGTTCGTTGAATGCGTTT
>Ga0210059_1016441_pt1 | contig 10679 bp, 6 predicted proteins | sample Ectturendosymbi2_FD_188042 | JGI IMG/M metagenome (GOLD analysis project Ga0210059, IMG submission 188042) | Ecteinascidia turbinata endosymbiont from Florida, USA - Sample 2 (SPAdes) (version 2) | ecosystem: Host-associated > Tunicates > Ascidians > Unclassified | place: Key West, Florida... | reverse complement strand
AAGCTTGGTATGCCCACGGCTTAACTTGCTGCTTCTCTTAGGGTGGTCAGATGAAGACTGCCTGAACCTGGCGATTGTTCGAGTATTTATGCTCCGGGCCGCTCCGGTCTCCTCGCTTCTCACTGGCTGATTTTCACGTCTCGAAACGTCACTCTTGTTTTCGACGAATCACGTTCGAGAATGGTTTTCCGGAGATACCGGTGGTTCCGTTTTCCGTTTTCGCCGTAATCCGCAATGCTTTCCGTTGTGGTTCGTTTTTATCCGTTTAAATCATGAATATCATTTACAATTTTATACGGATTGTTAATATAAATAATTTATATAATATTTTGGGTTACTCTCTTCCTAAATGTGACTTGCGATTACATGCGGAGTATAAATACACAATGGTTTTAATGAATACACGATACAACGTCCTTGTAAATTGAGTGTTTTTAGTTTTTACTTTGTTCCAACTTCATTCTTTTGGAATTCAGTCCATTCGGTGGTGCAACTTTTTGGTGTTTCAATATTCGTACTAATCATTGTTATTCCATGGAACCATTGATAAGCTTCTAAGTCGCTTTCTTGACTTGCTTTTGAAGTCTTCCTTTGTTTGTATTTCAGGGTCACGAGACGTTTCATGTTGAGGATGCAACGCGAACTTAACAGCAGTGTTGGTGACTCGTCTCTGACTCGACTCGACCAAGTCATGACTTGATTCTTACTCCCCTTGAAATAGTTTTAGATCACTCTTACTTCAAGGGCTTGTGACTCGACTCGTGACTCATCAAATATGACTCGGTTACATCACTTCTTAACATTAGGCCAGGGGTCGGGAACCTATGGCTCGCGAGCCGGATGTGGCTCTTTTGATAAAGGCATCTGGCTCGCTTGATATTTTCTTAACACGATTGTTACGAATGAAACTTTTTCTGTATTTTTCCATCTACCAGACTACAAAGCCATCAGCAACACCATGTAGCACCAGAAGTCGTAACAGTAAGAAGCATGTTATTAAAGAGAAAATCCAGACATTTACCATTGTTTAAAATTCATGATTTTGCTTGAAAATGCACACATTAGTTAGTAAGTTAGTTGATTAGGTTTTTAAAAATATTATATGCCTCTCACGGAAATACAATTAAAAATATATAGGTTTCATGGCTCCCTTAGCCAAAAAGGTTCCCGACCCCTGCATTAGGCCTAAACTGCCAACATTCTTGCGTGTACCACTCGGTACAGTCACCATGACTATGAATTGCTATCAGAAATCCGTCAAGCGTGTGACTTCAGAAGTAGTCACGGTCAGTGCACTGGCTATGTAGCCCAAACATGTGGTTTCTTGCAGGAAGGGTATTTCGTAGTTCTCGTTGCATTGGTTCGTTGGTGCGGTTCTCTCACGCCATGGCAGTTTGTGACACTCAGTACGAAGAGGCTGTTAAGTTAATCAATGAGATGCAATGCAATCACATGTTGCCGCCTGGAAAAAAGTACGAAGGCCTCGGTTTAACTTTGATGCGACAGTTTCTCAGACGTGTTTCTGTTACACAGGATGACTTGCGAAGCATGCGCATTGTGCATGTTGCTGGAACGAAAGGTAAAGGCTCAACATGTGCATTTGTTGAAAGTTTGTTAAGACATCACGGGATTCATACTGGATTTTTCAGTTCACCCCACTTGGTTGAGGTTCGAGAACGTGTGCGTTTAAATGGGAAACCTATTTCAAGACAAATGTTTACCAACTACTTTTGGGAAGTTTATGAACTTTTAGATAAATCCAAAGATTTATATGATGTGAAATTTCCATCATATTTTTACTTTCTCACAACTCTAGCATTGTATATTTTCAAGCATGAAAAGGTTTCTGCTGCAGTTGTAGAAGTTGGTATTGGAGGAACTTATGACTGCACTAATGTGATTGACCACCCTGTGGTTTGTGGTGTTACTTCACTGGGAATTGATCATACAAATTTGTTAGGTAACACAGTTGGTTCTATTGCTTGGCATAAAGCTGGTATTTTCAAGGCAGGAGTGCCAGCTTTTACTGTGCAACAACCAGAGGATGGATTAGATGTTCTAATGCAGGTTGCTCAACAACAATCTACTCCATTGCAGGTTGTGCCTGACTGGGACAATTATGTTTCAAAATCTGCGAGCACATTGCGATTAGGATTGTCAGGTGACTATCAAAAACTCAATGCATCTCTTGCAATCCAGCTTGTTCATTGTTGGATAAGCCACGTGTCATCAAAATCATTACCTCATTCTACTGAAATGCTGAATTCTCTAAATCAAACATATGTTAATGGATTAGCTCAATGTCACTGGAATGGCAGAGCTCAAATTTTGAAATATAATTATATTACATTCTACCTTGATGGAGCTCATACAATGAGGAGTATTGAGTGTGCAAGTAAATGGTTTTCAAAACAAGCAGCTGAAGAAGAAAAAGACTTGAAAAAGCCTTGCATAAAGCTACTTGCATTCAATATTACTAAGAAACGAGATGCGTATGGCATGCTTTCAATCTTACATGAAAACAAATTTGACCAGAGCATTTTTGTGCCAAATATTACAACATTACTTCAGTCAAGTTTTAATGATCAAACTAATTTGACAGTTCCAGTTGAGAATCGTCTTGTTCAAGTTTTTGCAAACAGAGACAGCTGGAAAAAAGTGTGTGCAAATGAAGGGCACATGATAACTAATGCACAAGCTCCTGTGTTTCCATGCATTGCTGATGCTGTGTTGTGGGTTTCTAAGGACAGAGATTTCAAACTCAGTGAAACATCCAAAGAACTTTCAATGGAGGATTCATGGCCAGCGTTTCCTTACCAAACTGAACATTTGCAAATTTTGGTAACTGGTAGTCTTCATCTGGTTGGGGGATTCTTGAGAATCTTAAAACCCAATCTTAATGATTAAAAAGTCCTTACACCTACATTTTTGGAAGTGCTTAAATCATTATGATGTGAGTTTTGAGCAGTTGAATTAATAAGAGATGGTTTAACCCAGGGGTTCCCAACTGGGGGTACTTGTATCACCAAGGGGTACGAGATTGAACATCAAGGGGTACGAAGATCCTTGGGTCACAGAGCAGCTTATATATCTCTTATAGAGCAACATATATCTCAAAATTTTTTGGGGGGTACTAAGAATGCTCTGACCTGACAAAGGGGTACGAGCAGCAAAAAAGGTTGGGAACCCCTGGTTTAACCAATGTGGCACACAGATTGTGCATCTGTTTTATTGGTAACTGTTACAGAATTTTAGAGCAGTTCACCCTGTTAGTAGAAGCACTTTGTCGGCTGTGTTGCTCTTATGTCAAAAGTTTATGGTAGCTGAATTCATTGCACTCAAATTGTAATACTTGGCTTGAACTGTGTAGTGTGTTCTGGTCTGCTTTTACTAAATTACTGCTGCTTTGATTTTACATTTGTAGTAATGCAACAACCAATAATAATAAGTTGTTCCGTCAGAATAGCTTTTCATGAAACCATTACCATTGCTATTTTCATACATATGCCTAATCAAAAATTCATTAGGCATATATTAGTAGCATTGGTAATGGCTTGTGGTAACCTCACCATAAAATAAATGATCGATCACAACTATTGCGATGCTGGTAAAGATACTGGAATGCTGGCCAAGAAACTTCTTGAATCATCCATTCCTAACCATGAGCGATGGAAAAATTAGGCAAGATATGTATTGGCTGGAAACAGTCTATTTTGGTTATCTTCACTGAGTGAGAAAAATGGCTTACATGTACAGTAAAGTTGCCCATCACAAGTTTAACAGGGGTGTCCAAATTTCTTGATTTAGTTAAAGCAATCTATATATAATTTTAATAGCAAGATGCATCATATTTAGAAACATGCAAGTTCCTGTGAATGAAAACTAAGACTACAGATTAAACAAATGTACTTTTCATGTTCATAATTAAATTCTGACCAGAACACCTGCATTGTGATCATGTGTTCATAAGCAACTGGCAGTAAGTGACTGATTACAGCTTTTAAGTTCTACATTTTATCAGTAACTGACACACTTTCTCACCAAAGGTATGTTTGAGCTTTATTTGCCCGAATTGGCTTTGCAAGTTTAAATGTCAGAAAATATTTCTGTGGTGCTTATAGTTGTTAAATTAGAATGTGATGTGTGCTGCTGTTGTTTTCAACTCTGTAATCATCAATATGTGGTTAGAAATTCAATGTTTGGAGAGTTTAGAATTTTTTGTGCTGTGGACCGTGTAACCTGCATTTGTTAAGTAGGGGACTACTTTCCAAAGAAGTTTGATAAAAGTATATCATGTCTGAACCAAACCTATTGTCTTGCTATGTTTCAGTGCCTATTATTTTTACAAAGTTAATTTTGAATCTAACTTCATTACTTTCTAATTAGGAGTGCCTGGTTGTTAACACCTTCCATTCTGGTAGGCTATAGCTAAAATCCAGCAGTTTGCATGTGTTTTTGCATGGGAATATCTCCACCGACAATTGTGTTAGAGAGCTGTTAAAACCCTCACAAGATTCAGCAAGTCTTCATATCTGCAATGAAAAAAAATTGAAGGGTTTCGTTTTTTTGTGAGTGACGTCATAAGTGGAGTTGTTTTGAAGCCTTTTTGGCCTATTTCATCTGGCCCTAGGCCTAAACAACTAGATGGTAGTATCTTGCAAGTTTTTATTGGAAACTAGACTAAAATCTGAGTCTTTTGATACTTTGGATGACTTGCTGCGGTTTTGGGTTCAGAAGTTACAACCTAAAAACAACAAAATTAGTAATTAATCCCATAATTAGATAATCGATTATTTTGTCTGTTTTAGGCCATAACTTTTGAACCAGAAACACTAGAAAGTCGATCAAGGTCTCAAAAGACTTGGATTCTAGCCTGGTTTCCATTGAAAACTTGAGCAAAATACTTATGTCTAGCAGTTGGGCCCAGGTCAGGTACCAGCAGCCAAAAATGGCCAAAAACCTACCTTACTTATGAAGTCACTTAACAAAAAACCCAAAACCAAAGCAGCTAAATCTGCTCACAACATATTTTATGGGAAATCGATTTTGCTTTAATTATGCATCTTCATTCCTGTAAATTGCACACAAAATGAAATGATTAAATACTAAAGCAAGACTTAGCAGTAATGCCAACTGCAGTTTCAAATACATGCTAAGGCTTTTGAAATTAGAGAAAACGTGCGGACTGTAGTTTAAAGCACACATGAAATATATGAAGACATTGCATTGTAACTGAGAACTTTATTGATCAATTTGTTATTTTGAATAATAGTAACCTTGCTGAAGACTTAAAATGAAAGCAGTTCAAAATGCATATCACACTTGCAAAACATTGCAAATACATAAAATATTCTCTGACAAATTTAATGTGAAAAGTTGAAACTTGTACTTAAAGTAGGTACTTGCTGTCAAGACACAAGTCAATAGTACACTAAAATAACTTTGTTCCGTTATTGATTAAAAAATTAGATTGGCTTGCCATTAAGCCTAAAGTGCACCGGCTGGTGTAACAATGCTTTTTTATTGCCAGTGCTGCACAATGAAATTTTCAGCAAAAATATGCAAGTATGATTTGATACTTGTATGTACCTGGTATAATTTTATGAATACTACCTCAATACAGATCTATGAGCTTAACTATTTATAGACTTTGTCCTTTAACAGCCTGTTTGCCCATATGTTTAGTTTGATCATGATTTACTGGCATATTTTGCTTGGTTTCATACATTTCATACCATGGACAGGGAGGTGGTTTCATAAAGAAATTGATATGTTTAATGACCCAGAGAGTAAACTATCATTTTGGGCTTCGTTATTCGTCATGAAAGTTATCGCTTTTTATTCCGCACCACTGTTGATTATCTGGTCTACTGATCGTCACAAAGATATTAAGTTTGATGCAACTGAGTGGTTGTTAAGTAGCTTTACTACTTCAGTGAGGTTTAAAAAAGGCAAAAATCATGTTGTTTGGTTGCATCCTTGTGCTGAGTTACCGCAGATTAAAATAGTTCTATCATTGAAACTAATTGCGTCTGCTGAGTAGAAGTTGACATCAATCATTCTTTGCCTCAAAGTTCCCGACCAGTCCTTAGACGAAATTTGATATAGGTATAGGTGAATTTTGAAAGGCAAGACTGTTCAAATTGGCCTTCGCTAGAATGTTTTTTTTTGTGTGTTCCGACGCTACGTCTGGCGTACTACTGGTATTGTTCCGGGAGAAGCCTTGTAACGTTCGGACGTCACCAGCTACGGCGCGAAATGAAATGGCTGCCTTTCCTGTACAAACTGGCAAACGCTCGGAAGCTGACAACGAAACGGGTTAGTTCGTCACGCGATACTATTCCGGGCACTGTTGGATCCGACGCGTCACTAAAAAACGACTGTGCCGTGTTCAGCTGTGCGTTGCAAGCGCGCGTTCAGCTGCGGTTCAGATTAAATAACAAACCTTTGAAGGTGAGACGCAGGAATGGTGGGGTTCTAATGTTTCAAGCGTTTGTTGCGCTGGTGTTGACTTGGGTCTGCCGCGCCAACTGCAAAGTACCGCTCACCATACGCTAGAGTAGTGATCGGCCACGTGGTATGTAAGAGCTACAGTCCTGAGCCGGTTGCGTTGGCTGAAACAGCCTACTGTAACAACAACGGAGCATTGATTGTTTGACGTTAACAAAGCATTGTTTTAGTCTTTGTGCGGTTTGTGACATTCCATAGAATTGTTATGTAACAGATAACTAAATACTGGGCCTTCAAAAATAAGCCCGGGCCTCTAAGTACGACTGACAGGGTGGTTTGGGCTGTCGTAACCAAAGTTCGATCACTGCGCCGGATTCACCTGAGCGTTGCGTGGGATGCTGCGTAAAATTCTGTTCACCCGTAGTTAGTTACATGTCTCATGTTGCAAATCACTTTGTTCTGAAATCAAAACAAAGACCTAATAAACAGGGATGGTTGGCCAGATGACCGCCATGGGCGTCGGAGGGGGGAAAGCACCCCCTGGATTTTGAAATCTTTAGCCAAAAAAAGTTTGTTTTCTTAGTTTTGAGTGGGAAATAAGAAATTTCATTACTTTCGGCCCCCCCTGGAAAATTTTTGGAAAAATTCCCTAGTGACCCCTCCCCTGAAAAAAATCCTTCCGACGCCCATGATGACCGCCAAGGTCTTTCACCTATCCCATGTGACACAGTGACAATCTTTGTTTACATTGATCGGTTATTTTGCCATTGTGTTTTCATTTATTCTAATTTCCACTGACAATTCGTTACTTTTTTGTATGATGGCTCTTTGTATTGTACCTGTTCATTAAATTAATCTCCGCAAGAATGACGCGACGCTTTTGGAATTTGTAAACGACGCCGACCGTGGTCGCTGTCATGGAAACGAATAATTAACACATCCAATCGTCACAATGCATCGTAGTGGTTGCAGTTATTTGCCAAGCGTTGTTAGCAATTTGGGGGGTTATTTCGTGCAAAAATCTTTGGATAGAAAAGCATTTTTGTACACACAATTTTTTCCCGTCCACATCATCAGATCTTGCGAAATTGATATTTCTGAACCACTTCGCAGGTAACTTTCGCCAAATGATCTGTCATATGATGATTGCGTAAAATACGTCTTCTGTTCGCCGTCAACTACCTGCGTATGTATATTGTACAGTTTTTTTTATTTGCACGACTCGGTCATGTGAAGATTCGAGTCGCTGTTAAGCGAGATTTCATTCGTTCATTTGGCCTGTTTAGACCAACTATCATATGTGTCGCCTTGTTGCCATTTAAGAGCCGTTGATTTGTTCGTCCATTTAACATGATTCCATTTCAGTCAATCACATATTGTGCGCGACGTTTGCACTTCACGTCATGTGAAGGTCAAATCGGAGATTGTGTTCTCGCTTTTTTTCTGTTATTGTAAAACCCTCATCAAGGTCGTTTTTGTCGCAGGTTTCTAGTTACTTGCAAAACCCATCAGCTTGCTACTGCATTTGATGTTAAGTTTGCCTAACCAATCTTGTAGTTATATTCAGCTGTTTACGTTCTTTCTCTGCGAAAAACTCATCGGAAAATTGCTTGATCGATGCGAAAATTCGTTTACAGCGCAACTCCCATTACGTTATTGCAATTGCGTTTTATTTTCGTGTCAAGCACCGAACAGTCAGGGTACGACAATGTTTTTTGTACAGATCGTTGCTTCGTCGTTGGCGCAGAGGGTAAAATCCCAGTTGCCAATCGTTCTGTACAAAAGCTTTCATTGCGCTGCTCCATTAATCCTTGTTCAATATTCGTGGGAGAATCGCTCTCTTCACCTTTGCTGAATTTTTGTCGAGTCTCCATGCTTTCACCTCTTTGTAACTCTGCCATGTGCTTCTTCATTGTGCAAGGGTCGCTCCCTGTTCTTGAAGGAAGAGCACGAACCAGGACCGCAGCCAGCTGATACTTTAAGGGGGCACAAATTGATTGTAGCTTGTTGTTGTACCCAACGATCGACATGTTTTTGAAAATTTCGAGGGCCCGGTTGCCTCCACCCTGGTTGCGGGCCTGGCGCGAACACTCTCGTGTCGTTGCAGATCACCTTTTTAAAAATCACCCATTCAACAGCACAGATGCGGGATGTTCGCTGTGATGAGAAATCAAAAAAGTATTTGGTGATTATGCTAGGTGCTTTTTCTTCGCGCTGGTCAGGTTTAGCTTTTCGCTCAGCTATAGGATGTCTTCAAAACTGTTGAAGTTCGTTGAAACGATCACTTTATATAAATACACGTGTCCACTCCGATCGTCCCGTGTTATTGTCGCAACGGTTTTCAGGAGGCATCAGCTGTTGGCTGCAGTAAAGAAACTGTATGCCATGCCAGTTTGAAGTGCGATACAATTATATGCATTAGTGTAATTATCATCACAACCAGGTGTGTTTTCAACAACCACATTGAGCTGAGTGCGATAGACATTTTGGTCGATACCAGTAACACTTTTTCTCGTTTGTTTCTGAGGCTGAGATAAAATTTGAGACTATTCATCGTAAAGACACGTTTTTTTGCGGGGCGTTAAGTCTTAAGGTGATATGTTGCTCCTGAGATATTTTGTTTATTTACGTGCATGACCCAAACACATGCTCCATATCACTGGGATATACACTGTAGTAATACAATGCAAGAAATGTTGAGGGGTAGCAACGTGCAAGGTACGTGTTAGCTGGTAGGCTGCACGCAGGAGATACAAAAAAGTAATAACTACTGCACTGGGTCGTCGTCATACAGAAGCTTCACGCTGTTGGAATGATAGAGATTTGCACAAAGCATCAGGCATTTGAAGTGAGTTGATAAATTAAGATGCACGTCGCTGAGCAAAAGCAAACATAGTCTGTCCTGACGAATTAGGCACCCTCATGTTGGCGAACACTTACAGCACATTCCTGGGAATGTACAGTAAACCTCGGTTAATCCGGATCTTCGCCAAAACCGGATAAAATTGGTGGAACGAATGATTTCTAACGTTTCCCTTTATAAAAATCTTCGGTTTATCCGGATTTTTTAATCCGGAACTTCGCCAATACCGGACAAAATCTGCTCTTTTCACATCTCATAATCCGGATTTTTCAGTGAAGTGCATTTACTGGTCTCCACGAAAGACTCGGCAGCTTTCAGACTCAGCACGTGCGTGCTCACGATCAACGACGAACGTTTATGATTATGGCAGTGATGCCAGGTTATTTTGCAAAAACAAGCAAGTAAATTTGAAAAACAAGGCAAAAATAGGTAATTTCACCGAAAAATAAGCCCAACATGCGTTGGCAGGAAAGCTCAACAAAACGAAAAATTAGCAACAAAATTAAACAAAAAAGCGGGGAGGCAAATCCTAAAAAACAAGCCCAAATTGAGCAAATTTTCATAAAAACACGCCAGATATGTCTTTAGCAGTGAATTGAAACAACAAAAGTGCCATCAAATTTGAAAAAAAGCAATCCGCAGAACAGAAATCTGCAAAAACAGGCAAATTTCATTTAAAACAAGCAACCCGCAAGTCTTCAAAAAAACCCGCAACTCCACAAAAATAAGCCCAAATTCGCGGGAAAACGGCAAGGTTGGCAACACTGGATTATGGTAACAGCGGCCGCAACTGCACGCAACGTTCGACTTATCGTGAAGATGATTAATACGTCACACACGGGCATGGCATATCACGTTGAACCTAACGCTGAAGGCACGCCGCCGCACCACGTTTTCAGTCTATTGATCAGTGTTGAGTGTTCGTGTGTAGAGCATTATCCCTGAGTGTATTGTACTCGGTAAGATGTCTGGAGGGCATTACCTTCCAGAGCAACTGCAGGACCAGTCACAGAATTCTCTGCGTCTGTTGATAAATGCTCGCTAGGGTTCCTAGATTTCGTGAGTGGTAATGCTAGCCTAGCTGAAAGGCTTGGGAATATCAACCACACTCAGATACCAAACTGAACAGCCTGTTTACAAACATTAACGAACAAAAACGTCTATTGCGCATGCGCGACATTACATCTCAACGTGTGACATTAGCATAACATAAACCAATACACACAGCGGTCGGCGTTGCACACGATCAGTCCTCTACAAGGAAGCGAAACGTGAGCTGAAAGTCAACTTCAACAACGAAACCCTGCCCTTCTGCTCCGAGCCCAAATACCTCGGAGTAACGTTGGACAGGTCGCTCACGTACCGC
>Ga0210059_1016440_pt1 | contig 10680 bp, 6 predicted proteins | sample Ectturendosymbi2_FD_188042 | JGI IMG/M metagenome (GOLD analysis project Ga0210059, IMG submission 188042) | Ecteinascidia turbinata endosymbiont from Florida, USA - Sample 2 (SPAdes) (version 2) | ecosystem: Host-associated > Tunicates > Ascidians > Unclassified | place: Key West, Florida... | reverse complement strand
CACCCAGGACAAGTGCCACCCAGGACAAGTGCCACCCAGGACAAGTGCCACCCAGGACAAGTGCCACCCAGGACAAGTGCCAACCAGGAAAACTGCCACCCCAGGGATTTCGTGGGGCGGGAACATGTTCCTACACTTTTTTCGTGTTTTTCTTTGTAGTGCAAAGAAAGTGAATACATCTTAAAAAATGATTCAAAAATTAGTTTGAAGTGTTGAAAATCTCTAGTTTCTTATGTGCGTTTCCACACTTCTTTTTTAGCACCACACCTTGTGCCATATGGACAACACCCACCTAGGATATTGCGTTTTACGCATCACATACATCGCGTTGCGGCACGTAAAGGACTTCTCGCGGTAGAGCGCTGTGGAACCTCTGGTTGTTGCTATAATATCGCTTCAGCATACTTCAGGAAAAGTGAGTTGAAACGTTGCTGTTGCTGCCATTTAACTCACAAATCAAAACCTAAGGTTAATAAATGCACACAACGTAAAGTGAAAAGAAGAACAGGCGCTTTATGAGTACGTGGATTGAATGCGATAATGTGCATGAAAGAGTTTTCTGTGAAAAATTTGAATATGACCATGTAAAATTAAGTTTTGCACTGACTTAAGAATGTTCTCAGTATTGTATTGTGTAACGTCTTCACTCCCACGAGCAAAACGCTAGATTTTAAGATGCATCGCAGTAAAGAGAAAAAGGAAAGACACAAATACACGAAAGAAAATGAAGATGTATACATTGCGGTAGTATAGAGTATACGCTTGATGGTGCTAATGCATTTACTGTACTTTGTTGAAATACATGCTCATTAAGACACACGCATGAATCACGCCATCACGATTATGATATTGAAGAACTGCAATGACTTCCAAGTACATCGATGTATAGAATGCATGAGGGAGTTGGAGGCTGCGAAGGACCAAGGGTCATCTAGGCTGCAGACCTCCCATGAACGAAGCTGCTTTCAATGTAAAGGGAACAGTGTATAATAGTTAGTAAACGTGGTATACAATAGGTTCACCAGCATAGACAGCGGTCCCTACGAAAATATTCAAACATCTTTAGCAAAACTGGTTCATGGCTGTCTCTGAACCACCTTATCTGGAAAAGTACCACGATACACATCTCCTCACCGCTGCATCTCCTCTGTCCACATCTGCACTGTAGAAAAACGAAACAGGTGGAGACGAATCTCGGGCTTCAGGCAGATTTGACCCGGTATGCGGTTCAACACGCGTGTGGCATGAAGCACACTCTCATTTATTGAAGGTGATCACAAATCATTTTCATGAAAATAGTTTCGAAATGTGAAAGTGATTTTTTCGTGCATTTAGCACTGAACGCAGTTTACTGCAAATTACATTCTACATAAAGCTTGCTAAACGGTATCATTTTATGAGAAACATATTATAAATACAACATAAATGCAAGAAACATAAATACGACAGACCATGCACGTAAAATGGGGCACCAACTGTTCCTCCCCTTTTACTGTAACCCATGGGGTAAGGCAAGGGGAAGTTCTGGGCCCATTCCTATTTGCTGTTTACCTAGATGAACCTTCAGACCAGCTAGGCTCAGCCAGGGAGAGATGCACTGTGGGAAATGTGGTTCTGAATGTTTGCTGATGATATTTGTATGTTCAGCCCCAGTAGTAGTGGGCTGCACTGTCTTCTGAATATTTGTGGTGACTCTGTTGCTGAACACGAAGTCGGCTTTAATTTCAACAAAACAATTAGTGTTCTTTTTTGCCCAAAAACGTATAAACAACCTGCTCCATCAAACGTTTCTCTGAACGGTGTACGCAGTGGCGTAACTTGGGGGGACATCTTCCCCCAGGTGCAGCACATTGGTGGCGCCAAATTAAGGTCGGAATATTACGTATTAATTACGAAATGGCAAATGTCAGTGGATGCTGGTAATTACGATTTACAAAATGTAGAATACCAGCGGCTGTTAGGCCTACCAGCTGCGAAGTCTCATCAAGATAACTAGGTTCGCAAAGCGAGCAATTAGTAACCTTAGTGGCTTTTTTTAAGGCAAGGTTTCTGTCGGAAGCAATCAGCGCCCACATGTGCCTTTACTCACGGCTTCTTCACAAAGCTTTCAGATAGCCAGGGTTGCCAACGTTCCGACTTCGCTATGATTTTATAGTTGCGTCACAGTGGGACGGGAATACAGCGTTCACAGCAGACATGGGGTAATCGTAATCGATTACAGTTTTTGTCAGGATTAAACTGACCAAAATGGCGTGTAATTGTAATCGATCACATTACCAAATTAATCGTGATCGACGATTACTTCCGCGGTTAAACTTGGAATTCTTCGCGCTACGTCAATGCGCGACGGGCGGTTGTTTAGGAGGTTGGGTTTCCTCCTTTATCATCCGTTATTATTGTACAGTCATAGTATGTGACGTAGGCAACATCACGATTTATTTGCACAGGTAGACTGGTTTCGCATATTTGAACAAATCTTCAGTCCTTTAGCCAGTATGAAAGTTGCTTGCGAATGTTGACATTGATACTAGAGATGGACCGATATATCGGCCGATATTTGGGTTTTACCGATATATCGGTATCGGCCAAAACGGCAGCAACGCTAGCTGGTGCGTTTTCATGAACAAGCAGACAAGATTAACCATGGAGCACACGTCGGCCGTCGCAGCCGAAACAAAAGCAGTTTCGCGAATTTTCGCAATGCTTGAAGCTGACTTGACAGCGCTTCCGCGTGCAGGTGTTGTGTACGAATCAACTCCCGTTGTAATTCCAGAGAACTTTTCACAGCACGAAAAGTTTTACTGAAATTTAAGGTGCAGAAGTCAAATCGATGTCTAGTTTAGCGTAGATTAATTGAAACGAGCATGCATGAAAAATGAATTGCGCAACATTCGTGGCGTTATGAATATAATTACAAATGCAATCACTGCTCACTAGTGACGCCAGCTGTCGCTGTGAGGCAGTTGAACGCAACATCTTAAAGTGATTCCACCTTTCTAACTTGATGCATTAGGCTTTAAGCGCGCTGGCTTATACTGTACGCAAGCTTAAATGTCCTATTCGTGGGTTAAGTTAATTGACATTTTCCACCTAGGCACGTTAATGATAATTGTGATGTCACAATTCAAGCTGTTACAAGGTGCAAAGCGCTGGTTTGTGGACGTGGTATACAAGTTACGGAAACGCTATTCCAGCATTTCACAATTACGTTGAAGCGGTGATTTGGCGATTAGTCCGATAGCACCGTGGTAGTCAGTATTCATAGTTGCATCGCAATTGCTGTTGTCTGTTTGTTAAACACGACCAACAACAGGGTTGCCATGTTGGCGAATTTATCGCCAGATTCCGGAAATCTGGCGAATTTTGAAAGCGTTTGGTCGCAAGTATTTTGGTTTGGCGATTTGGCGAATTTCTGGCGATATTTTGAAAGCATTTAGCTCCAAAATTTTTGGTTTGGCGAAATGTACGACCTGTATATTTGCATGTATTTGCTTACATATTCATATGTAGTTTTACTCTTTTAAGCTTGCCGATGGTTTGTAAATTCATGATATCAGATGAATGTGTGAAAGTGTTGAAAGTAGAAGCATGGTATCGAACCCTTACCAAATATGTTTGCAAAATGATGAAAATCTACACGCTTTCTGGTAAAGTACAAGGCGAAAGAGAAAAGAGCTTTAAAAACAACTGATTTCCAGTGAAAAAAATAATGTTTTGGTAAAGATGCAACCAATTCCAGACGTTTGGCAAATTTTTGCTGATTTTGGCTGTTTTTTGAAGTGAGTTTGGCAACAGTTTTTTTACTTCTGTGTGGCAACCCTGACCAGCAAATGTAGTGTTTGCGACAACGCAACTTATTCAAGCTACAGTAAAAGCGCAGTGTTTGTGATTGGATAAGAACTACCGCGGCATTTTTGAACAATCATTGGATGCGTAATTCGCACATGTGCACGGTGCACGGTGCACGCTAGCTATTGTCACGCCGATTTGTTCTTACAGACTTTACTTCTGACGGACGGGCGGTAATCGGTTATAGCCTAATGCTGCTTAGTGCTTAATATAAATACTTTTGTTTAGGCTGGATTGTAGATGACCGGCTAACTTACTGCAGGCTACTTGATGAAAATGCGGAAAAACTTTGCTTTCCACATGACAATCTTAAACTGTTGAGATGGAACTATTGAGTATTGACAAATCAGTTGTGTTTCATTTCCTATACCAATGCCAGTACTTCAATTGCAGTAATTATTGCAACTAGTTTGCTTTTTTATGGACATGCAATTATTTAATGTTACATTACATCAAAATTCCCAGCTTGACTCTTCAAGACTTGAATTGACTTTTCAAATTAAAAATCCACTGAGTTGCAGAACAGTCTCAAAGGCTGATTTGTGAAATATATGCAAAAACAAAATTGCACAAGAGTTATAATGTAGTACAGTAACTGTTAACAAACATATTATCATAGACCAAAAAAGTTGCTGCTGGAAAAATTTCCATTTTTGCCAATGGTTAAATGAATACAGTATAGTACTTATTTTAACCTCCTTAACTTGATGCTCTGTTTTGTACTTCTTGCTTTTCATAGTTCACCATCTTTCAGCTTTCAAGCACTGTTCTTTTCTTTTTTGTTGTAAGTACTGTAAGCAGTTCTCTTTCAGTCAGTGTTCTGTTGTTATTGTTTTGTTATTTTTAACATTCAGTTTTTTATTCATGGCACTGCTTTCATTCATTGCATACAGTGTATACGTTGCTAACAATTTAATCAGATTAATTACAAATCATTGTAAAATGATTTGAAATTGCTGCAATTTGAAATATTTTAGCTCATAAATCCTGACTTTTTAAGTTTTTGTAAAAAAAGGTAAGGCATAGAATACATTATATTTTGACAATGAAGCAGAAAACAAGATTAAAAATTTTGGAAATATCGATTGTCGGTATCGGCTATCGACCCATGAATGGCCGATATATCGGTGTCGGCTCCAAAAAAAGCCATATCGGTCGATCTCTAATTGAAGCAATTGTAGAAAAACACTAACTGTTGCTGGGGATAATCAGCAAGAGCGTGATAATTTAGCCTGGCTAAATTGACACTTCGGTAACAGAAAAGTTACCCTTACATTACGAGAGCATGGGTGTTGGTTTTATGTATATACATTCAGAGTGAGCCCATAAATACAAGTGCTGCAGTAGGCTATGTGCATAATTATTAGGGCAACCAATTTTTTGACGTAAAAACTGAATATTTTGACACAATTTTGATCTATCCATTTGCTGTGTTTGCAACTGAAACGCGGAATACAAAGCATGCGTTAGAAATCAAAGCGGTAAGTTACAAAAAATCTGTATTCTGTTGAAATGAAACAAAAATCGAAGTGTCAAAGACCCAACGAAACTGGCAACAACAAACCATGGACGAAAATCAATCCGAAAGCACAAGAAAGCTATCCAGTGTCAATAAATATCCTCATGTCACTGAGAAGGTTCTACATTGTTATATTTAAGCATCACATAATGCATCACATTATTTCCTTCAAAGTTTCTATATGCATAACAGGTTGAGCGTTCACCAAACCAAGCACTGCAAAACCACGTTTTGTGCCTTACCACGCCTAGCCTACGCAATATCCAATCATCCAGTAGTGGAAAAAAACAACATTATTATGTCGGAAGTCGCAAAAAAGCATTATATTTCAGAATTGCAACAAAACTTTGCAAAAGCACATCAATGTGTGCTGTTGTGGCTTTAAAAAAATATCGATAAAGAGAAAAACTCTGCTGCAAGAAAATTTGGACTTAACGAAACGTTTTGACATTTTGCACCTAATAACTATGGAGTGGCTCAGGGTATTAGCATGAAATTTAGTTTGTGGATGTTTCATAAACTTTGAAAAAGGCATTAACTTTTGGTTGCCCTAATAATTAGTACCAGTGGTATAGGAGGCGGGGGTGCAAGCGCACACCCCAAAGTTTTGATTTGGCGAAAATCCCTGAAATCCGGGCAAAATATGTGGAAATTTGAGCAAAATGTATGAAAACTTTCGCAAAATCGCTTGATGTGCTTTGATTTAAATGAAAATGGCGCTTAAAATCAATGTACAGACGCATTTTTTAAGGTCATTTTCTATAGTTTTTTTTGGAGAAAGTCAGGGGAAATGTGGGCAAGCTTGGGGGGAATTTGAGCAAAAATTACGCGTGATGTGGTTTGATTTGAAACAATGCGGCCAAGTAGTATTGAAATCTTTTTTTTTTAGTTTTTTTCGGGCACGTTTAGTGAAGTTTGGGCAAAAATGCTTCGCACCCCCAAAAATATGCCTGCTGCTACACCTATCATTAGTACAGTAGTCTAATTTTTTCAGAGGAATAAAGTAATTCAACCCAAGTCGAAAGCATCTTTCCACAATGATGATGACTAGCATGTGAAGAGATATCATCCACAAGATACTGGTAAAAAAACTCATCGAATCCAGTGAGCTTTTGTTGATTGTTGGCATTTGCGCCAATAGACAGATGCGCAGCTATGCTGGCATCACTGTTCCTTTCATAAGTTAGACAATGCTATGCTGGCTTGCAGACGATCTAAAGGTCATTATACAGCTGAAAGCATCGTAACTCAGTTTGAAAAATAATCATCAATTTTGAAATTACTAACAAACGACTTTTCAGCATTGCTGGACGAGTATTCAAGCCTGATAGGCGTCGCTTGACTGATAAAATATTTGAAATGTTGACATTTATCATTGACTCTTGACAGCCTAAATATCTAAGGCTTAAAACTTAACACATCTGGGTTTTCAACCTGAAGATGAAAAGCCACACAAAAATGATATAACATCAATAGACCACTGTACAATTAAAGAACAAGTGGTCCAGTGAAAAAGTAAGAGGCCCCCAACTAAGATGTTAAGGGCTCCTAATCAAAGGATAAGCAAGGCTTTTCCTTGGTAATGGATAACGGACCTCAATACTTTTCATTCAACAAAAAGTATGGGGCCCTAATCAAAATTTAACAGGTTTCAAATTAAGAATATGGAGCCTTTGCTTTTATGAACCATTTTCTTAATAGTTGCAAGATTTACCTGGTGGCCTGCCATTCTTGCTTATAAACCTACTATTTAACCAGCTTACATATTCCTGAGGAAAATACCCTGCACAGAAAGCAATTATATTACACCTATTTATTCAGCACATACCAAAGGTTTGTACAGTAGTTTTGTGATATTAACTTGTTCAAGTATGTACTGGCGTACGTGAAGTGGTTGTAGCCTGTTTGGGTCAAGCCAACAGTGAAATCTGATTAAAATGTGTTGAGCCAATACTGCATATTTCATTCATTCCAGTCTCATCACAAAACATCATGTTTGCTTCAGTTGTTTCTCAACTGATTTACTGCAGACAACAGCCATGTTTATGTATAGTTTTGGATGGCAAAAGTCCAAGAACAATAAGTTCTTACAAAGCTTAACTTGACCCTAGGGCAACGTCATTGTTCAAACAGTTATCTGAGAAACTGGTTTTGTTGGACAGAATTATAATGTACATGCAGTGGCGTACTCAGAAAATTTTCGCGGGGGGGATTTTCATTCAGTGGCATACGGTGGTCATTTGTATTTGGTGTGCGCTGTTTTTGACGTCATATTCACGTTTTCAAGCGAAGTTTTTTGACAAAATAGGCATACTCTTCTAAACGCACTTCTCTTATTTTTGTAAAAAAATCAAGCCATATACACTCCCATCATAATAAAGTTTTTGTAAAATATCAAGCTCAAAGGGTGTTTTTACCCCAACTTCCTTGCTTACGCTCTTGTGTACATGTAAATACCAATGTGCTTGTGCACTTTTGCATGGTCTGCTGCATACCACAATTACTGCTAAAGCAACGTTGCATAAGTTGCTCTCAATATCATTCTGAGTCAGAACTGAATGTTTAAATGTTTTTGGGGAAGCTTTCCTTACTTTCTTCAACATCAACGCTTTCTTTTGCTCAACAACTACAAGTTCTTCACTGCAGTGTTCCAGAAACAAATGTTAGTAGTAGTAGTACATTTTCTTCGTGCATTATTCAAATATATATATAACAGGATGTAGGTGCGAAGTTTTTGCACGAAGTATACGTTGCTGCTGTACCGTATTGATACAGTAGTAGTTCAAAGTACTGTATTTAGTGATTCCTGAGACTGCAGTAATTCGTAGACGTATGGGTTGGTTCCCAGTTTTTGTGCAAGACGAAGACATGAAGGTGGAGATGCTGGAACATTGTTAGTAGATTTCATCAACGCATTGTCAGGCGAACTCTCGTAAGCAGCTAAGGATTTATGCGGAAGGCCAAACGTGTTTTTTATTTATTTTGATAAGCAAACATTTTCCTTACAACAACAGGTCGACCGATCTCACTATGCACAACAACCCACCACTAACATAACCATACTGCTCAACGAATCAGCTTGAGCTTCAGTTAGTGCGTAACGGAAATAAACTGCTGAGTAGCAGTTCGATTAATTGCTTGTATAACAATCATCATTATGTGTCGTTATTATCTCCATTCTCTGGGTTTGGAATGTTAAACTGGATAACTTTAACTGTCAGGAAGGGAAGCTTGCTTGTGAATGCACATGGAGACACTTTAAGTGTTCAAATTCTGAAATTTGGCACGACATTCAAATTAGGCCAAAACGTGGCCTGCCAAATTTCCAAAAGTCCTCACAAAAGGTCTAAGAAATATTTGCGGCCAAACCACTTCTTAAAATGGCCAAATTTTCACAATTTGGCCGCAAAAGGCCAAGTTCCCGACCCAGTGCTAAAGTTTTTTTCTGCCCATTTAAGTTAAACAGCAGAGGGCATAGGCGTCGGCAGGGGGGACAAAACGGGACTAACAACCAAAAATTTCTAAACAACCTTAAGTGAGAAGCTTAATTCCGATTAATTGGTTTAATTCTTGCGATGACATTTCATTTGCCGCTATAACACTCAAACTGCACACGAGCCAGGTTCACTGTTCTGGTGTCATGCAGTGATAGGCTTGTATCCCCTCCTTTCCAGCGAAAGTAGGTTGTGAAGCTTTTGTACGGACTCTTCTATTGTTGGTCTTTATTGTGTGACAGTAACACGGCATCAAATCTTCGAAGGTTTACTTCAATTTAGTAGGCATTTTGCCGCATGTTACTGTTGAACGGCACGCCGACGTCTTGGCCGGTAATGCAACGAGGCAGTGACTGCTGATTGCGGTACGCCATGTAGTTTTATACTTTGTGGAAAAAAACATGACTGAATGGGTTGCAAAGGTTCCACAAGTTTGAAAAATCCATTGTTGGTATCATGGGCGTAACCGGGGGGGCAAAGGGGCCATGCCCCCCACATATTTTTAGTAAATACAGTCATATTGTGCTTTGAGAGGCGTTTTTCTAAACAAAAAGTGTTGTTCGCCTAAGATCAAACATTTGGTTCCCCCAAATTGTAAGTCCACAAATTTTTGGGTTGGCTACGCCACTGATTGGTGTCAGACTGTGAATGTGACTAATATACGTGAGTGAGCAGCTTAATCAAACTACGCTTAGGTAGGCTTCTCATACAGTACTTAAAACTATGTGGCTTGTTAGAATATGTTTAGGCCAGCTTGTGGGAATACATCTTTAATCGATGATTCACAACCATATCTCCCACAGTGCATCCCACCCTGGCTGAGAGTTCATCCAGGTTAACAGCAAATATGTATGGGTTCAGAACTCACCCTTCGCTACAACAAAGGGGGATGAAAAGTTGGTGCCCCATTTTGCTTGCATGGTCTGCTACCTGTACCAACTCAACAAGAGTCTTACTATGCAGATAGGTAGATTGCGCTTAATTAGTTTAGCAAACAGCAGGTTGTGGTTAGTTGGTTAGTTCTTTCAAATGATTTAGGTGCGTCTAAGAAATCTGAAAACACTGGGGTGTACTTGCTTACATAATACGACACAATCTGTTTAAGTTAAAATTCATGTGTCAATGCTATGTTTTGGCTTGAAGCGAAACAGGTTGTCTGTTGTGGCCAAAAGTAGCAAGGTGCAGGACAAAATGTAATGTTCAAACAACTTGGAGATTATAGTTGCTAGAGAAACAGGTCTATAGTTCCCAGCATCACGCATGACCCCATTTTTGTTTTAACAATTTGGTACAATGACAGTCTGCATGCGTTCCTGTGGATTTTTTTCATGCATTAAACACACATCGAATAGAATACTCCGGTGGTTGCACACCCTTGAATCAGCATAAAAAATTATTTCATCAAAAATTCCAACTTTACCAGCTGCACGATCTACTGGTAGTTTGTGCAGTAGAGATTTAATATTACACATCAAGGCTCACACAACTCTTCCACAAAAATCTGGCCAAAGTTTATTAAAACAGAAACATTAATTTAGCTAAAATAAGCATCGTCAGTTCCACAAGATAAAAGATAAAAACGCAAAAATTTTGCGACGCCTCAAGATCGGCGTCCCACAGGGATCTGTCCTGGCGCCCCTTCTCTTCAACATCTACATCTCTGACCTGCCAACCACCGTCTCCAGAAAGTATGCATATGCTGAAGACCTAGCAATCATGCATGCTGATGGACACTGGCAGGCGGTGGAAGGGGTGCTGACCAAGGACATGGTAACTGTAAGTGAATACCTCCAGACTTGGAAGATTAAGCTCAGTACT
>Ga0210059_1016438_pt1 | contig 10681 bp, 6 predicted proteins | sample Ectturendosymbi2_FD_188042 | JGI IMG/M metagenome (GOLD analysis project Ga0210059, IMG submission 188042) | Ecteinascidia turbinata endosymbiont from Florida, USA - Sample 2 (SPAdes) (version 2) | ecosystem: Host-associated > Tunicates > Ascidians > Unclassified | place: Key West, Florida... | reverse complement strand
AATTTGGGTGGGCCATGACCCCCTTCCCCCTGGCTACGCCTATGGGTTCAACTCCACCTTCCTGAAAATCCTGCATGGGGTAAATCAAAGATTAAATCATTGAAGAGAGCGAGAGACCGTTCATAACTAAAAAGTTGTTAATATGAGCTTCACCTTTTTAATGCCTCCCATTTGCATAAAGCCAGTGAAGCTGTTAGAGGCTTTCAAGGCATTATATAACGCAAGTCCGTAGAAGACAACTTCGGAAATTTGTTCGCACCAGCATTTCGCTCTTCTTTGGCCACTCTGGGCTTGTGGTGCAGATGATTCATCTACATGATTTTGGATTTTAGATATCACAAAACGGACAAGAACTCATTATTGAGCATTGATTCGCATCAATTTGTTAATTTGATTCAAGAATGAAGTGAAAAAACAGGTACGAAAACACGGAATTGTAAAAGGACAATATCGTGGCTTGTCAGTGGTTGGTTAGGACAGAAATGTTTCTCTGGTGAATTTGTGAGAGCAAGTACATGAAAATGTTTGGCTCTCACTGATCTGCAACCTCCGCAGAAGCCATAGAAAGGAACGACATGATTCAGGGGCTTAAGGTCAAAGACATAAGAGAGATAACGTTCTACCAAAATTAAAATGTGAATTGTTACAGTCAACCTACTTGGGATTTCTTTCCTGTTGATAAATTCAGAAAAACGACAATAAAGGCGCTGATATTTTGCTGCCACATAAAGAAGTAAGCAACGCCGTTATCGTTTAAAAGGCTTGGGAGGACGACTTTCCTTCGCGCCCACCAGACCACAACATTGCTGTTACCTGGTGCTTTGAACGTTTTTGCCGAAAAGTAGACCTGACCAACAAAAGACACAGAATTCACAGCTTTATATTCATTGACACATACACGTTTAGTATTCAAGGAAAACATGTTAAAAGTCGCAACGACAATTACGGTATGAACAAAATGATCATCGGCAAAACAAGGCATGAATAATTGCAAGCATCGGCGAATTAACTGCATTGAACGCCATAAATGCTATCTACTGCAAAGGTGCTTGCAGATGTATGGTGCACAAAGTTGGCGCTGCTGATTTTTCAGGACTAGTCCTTGAATTATCTCACACTCAAATGACACATCCGCAAATGCTGTCAGTCAGTCACAATGCAACTCACTCTCGTCAATGATATATTTGATAGCATACTGTATATTTTTAAGCCGACGGCAGACAAAGTTAGAAATGCAGAATCACAAAACAACCTAGAACGTTGACCCATGGTATAGCGTGCCTGAAATGAACAACTGTAGTGGAATTGGACGAGAACGCGAGGATGAAACACTTCCAACAATCTCATAAAGTTGAAAAGAAAAATGTTTGTTACATCCGGACGCTTCATGACGCTTAAAGTGACTTCATTTCCGCCACACCCTCTGGCATCACTTATAATTGATTATTATCAGCAACGTCTGCGCTGCGAACTCATAGACTTCTGTTGATCATTGTAACCAAACAGCGGTTTTATATCAATATCACACCTGATGACTTCTCAGTCTTTATCTACTCAAGCTTGTGATGATGAAAGTCATGAACTTGAATCCGGTCCGTGGTTAGAAAAAAGTAACAAAGTGCCCCTCGATATAAAGTACAACTATGCAGTGGAACAATAAACTGACAAAATTCAAAAGCTTTGGTGTCAGGTTGACTACATCGTTTTCTTTTCTTGATGTTCTTACAAAACACGGTTTATTGGACCAGAAAAAGGAAATTCAAGTTTACCGCAACCACAAGTCAATGTAGCAGGCGGTTTCAAATACAATAGTGCGAATTGAAGTGGAGAGGTCACAATACGGATAGTTAGTACAGAAACTTGTTAGGCTGAAGAAGGAATAGAGACGCGTAGAATGTCAAAGGTTTTTGGAACACAGGTTCGGACAATACAACAACTTCATGAAAATAGCAACTAAAAGATTCCGCTTGTGAAGAAGGGTCAATTCCGAAATTCCTCCCCTGCAAACCTACAGCCACGGCGGTAAGTTACTGTTTATTGAGACCTCACAAATATTTCAGCTGCATTATGAAGAGAGTCAACTGAACAACCTGGTCTTCTCGATGAGCGCATTCGTGGAGTCGTCGAAAGAGTAAAACTTGCTTTGACGTCAAGCATAAGTTGTCTCCGTTTCTGATAGAAATGGGGAAGTTTCATCTGATTTTTTGCTTTATAAGAAAATATAAGATAAAGTGTTATTCATCTTTCGTCTTTTTTCACCGAGCAGTTGTCAAATGGTTTCACTCTTTTTTAGGGAGTGAGCAAATTCTGCCATTGAATTACAAGCATCCTATCAACAAATCAGTTTAAGACTGAGGTGAATGCCTGTAGTCAGCTTTTAGTAATGGCCTTGTGAAACGATAACGATGTTACTGCTTCACTGCAAAGTGGCTAAAAAAAAAACTGAAATAATCTTCTTGATCGATATCACGTTAACACCTGGCGTGTACCATTCTCATATGTTATTATCATTCTCTCCTAGTACTACTGTTCTTAAGCGTCTTAGCATACACACATGATATTGTAGTCTTCACCTGGTATATCTATTAGGAAGTTTGCCGCTAGCAGGCGCTTCAACGTCAGAATTGTCGGAGTCACGTGACGGGCAGCAAGATTGAAGCTCGTTGCTTTCGATGGAGGAGTAAGTGTTTCCTTTGCAAAACTGAAACAATTGAAGATGTTAAGGGTGAAGTGAAGAGTGGGTAATAGCTTTGACAAGATGTCACGAAGTTTTTGGAACTACGAAGGGCTACTTTTTCTAACAACACAAACATACTGGTTCTTATCACAATAAGAATCATAAGCTACACGCGATACCGTTTAATCTTTCTCAGAAACTGGGTCAGTTTTATCACAGCACTTTTAGCTATAAATTTTCCTAACAAAGTGCTTTTATTAGGACTTTTGGCTGGTGTTATCACAGCAGATACAAGAAGATTTATTTTGCGTCAGACTCATGGTCCATATATACAATTCTGGAGACAGAACTATGTGTCATAGATGCATAAATTGTTCTAATAATTTCAGACATAAAAAAGGTTTGTGCCAACCTGGTGAGAAGTGAATATTCTTGCGTCACACGCTGTGTCCACCAAAGAAAGTCAACTTATATTTTGCATGTTGCGCAGCAACCTCTGCGTTTAATAAGCTACGCCTAGAATGGCTGCAAGTAATAATGCCATCAGAAAAACTTTCTTTAAATATTCATTTTTGCAGCGATTTTCCAATGAAATTTACTCCCTATAAAGATGTAAATATTATGTACCAATAACCGAAACATTGTTGATATAGTCTATGGCGGCGAAATTAACAGTCTATTCTAGACAAATTTGAATGAAGATTGTGGCTACGCCAGCACGATGCGAACAGCAATGCACTGCGCAGCGGCGTAGACAAGGTGGTGGAGGGGGAGGTTGCTCCCCCAAATTTTGGACGGTAATATTGAACGGTTGAGCACAGTGTTTCTTAACCTGGGGTAAATTTCGTCCTTCTAGGGGGTAAATTTACTGAATCATAAATTATAGCAAAACATAAATTATTATAAATATTCACAAAATGCAACACGCTGAATTATAAAGCTTTATAAAGGACAAAACGCAAAAGTACATCTAGCATTGTTTTTTTCGTAGATTGGTGAGAGGCTCCAGGTCAAGGGTCACTGCTGAGCATTGTTACGTAGTAGGTTTACGGATCTATAACACAAACTGGAGATGTTGCACCTTGGATTATGACTCAAGAGTTATACTTGGTGATAAGTTTTCTCTGTTTAGTTCATCTTTACACATGTAGGTTACCAGATCATTTGAGCCTCATGCAGGCAACACTTTTCCTCTTCACGACTTCATTTGGACTTTGTACGTAAAGGGAGATTGTAACTCTGTCGAAATTGCAAAACCCTCTATTGTGCAATACATTTCACGTTTCTCACAATGTTCAGACTGTAGCGCCACTTTAATGTTTCTTTTCAGAGTATATGGTATACTGAAGCTCCTTTTTCTCTTTTCACAGCATGCGTCTTGTCACAGCATGCGTCTTGTCTCAGCATGCTGTAGACAGGACAGTGGAAAGCCAGCACAGTGGAAGTCTTTTTACTGAATGAGTTACGCATGAGTTAACAAATGCAGGTTTCAACATTCTCAGTTGTCATGTCGAAGAAGTTAACTTATCTAGAACCATACGTGGACTTCGGATCGATTTCATCATAGTAGATGATGTTCAAAAACCTCAATGTGTCTTTTGCTCCAAAGTGCCTGGTAATGGTTCGATGAAGCCGTTAAATTTTCTAAGTTCGCTTCACTCCATCTCCCACATACGTACATGACAACCACATGTCTTTGCAGACCAATTGCGCTCAATTTCGTATATTGCAGTTTGTTTCTGAAGACACTTTAGGATTGGAAGCATCCTATCGCGTTGATCTTGCAATAGCAAAAGAAACCGCATACAAATGGGGAGTGACTCATCAAACCGCACACTATGAATATGATTGAAAAGAGAACAAAAAAGAACTTGAGAATTAATTTATTAAACCATACACTACGTTGTCGTTTAAGATTATGTTTTATGATATTTTAGATCACGTAGAAGATTAAATTTGAAGTAATAAGGCAAGAGTCGCCCTTCAGCTAGATGAGTCAATTGACGTGTCGAACTGCACGTAATTTTTGGTTTGCTGTCGATATGTATACAGTACATGCAGTTGAAAGATTGAGTTCTTGATGTGCGAATATCCAGAGACGACTAACAAAGTGACTGATTATCAGGAAACAATGAATAATTCCTTTCAACAAAATAAGCTCGTAGAATCATGCTGGCTCGCTATGCACAGACCCTTCTAAGCCCCATTAAATCAGATTTTACAACTCTGGTAAACAACCGGACGCGGAACATCGTTTCTGCCCCTTGCGTTCTTCATCGACATCCACTGGTGAATAAAGATCTTCTGGAATACTTGAAAATAGTTTTGAAACACGCAAAGGAACGTGTAAATTTTATCTGGGCACGGCCTTGTCTTTTCAAAGTGCTTTGCAAAGATGAATTGGTTGATCTTCAGTGTTAAACAATGCTTCATTCCAAATTCATAGCTTGCAACTGTGACTTTTCCAAATTTCGATGTGGATTGGGCGAAGAGTCTCCTATTGTGTCGAAGCACGCATTTGAAGATACATTTCCCAACTAGTTATCTGTATGAGACCAGGGTTCTCGTCATTGATGACCATAAAACAACACATCGATCTCGATTAGTTCTCAAGAATGACAGGAGAGAATCTTTTTCAAACACTGTTCCTAGAATCTCAGATATTGTGTAGAAAACCAGCACAAAAGCCGCTCTAGGTGAATGGCCGAGTGCAAATGTTTGTCATTTTTCAGTGAACGAAAAATTCCTTCTTCCAAACGTGTTGCATCTTGACTCAGTGATATGGCGGTTCGTACGAAACTGTTTTTAGAATTTCAACAACCTCAGTGAACCACGTCTTTAGACGAATCATGTTTGCTTGAAATTGCATTTTCTTAAAGATTCATATCAGAGACTGATAAGTTTCGTACGAGCATTACCCTAAAATTGCTTCAACTAAGCACAAAAATTTATATATTTGAGTGAAAGTTTACAACGTTTTTCCAGGAGAACCTGCCCCCGGACCCTTGAACCTGCCCCCGGACCCTTTCCAGAAAAATCATTCCTTGTTGACGCTGAGCATTGTTGGGGGTAAAATTTTTTTTGATGTTGTTAAAGGGTGAATGAGTCAAAAAAGTTTAAAGGGTGAATGAGTCAAAAAAGTTTAAGAACCACTGGTTAGCAAAAGTTGTCATGAACGCGTGAAGCCAATATTTATTCGAGTAGACAATTCTCCAACCTCCAAAATTATTTCTCTGTCTACGCGCCTGGTCCTGTGTCAGGCCACTCAGCCAGAGGCTTGATTTAACGCGAATTGAAGTCATGGCAACGGCTGAGGATGAAGTATTTGCAGCAGAGATGAGGTGAAGATAAAAAGTTGCTGAGATGTCATTGGTATAAAATCGCTGTAGAGCCGTGAGTACTTGAATGCAAGAGTTTGCTTGTGGCGTCACAAATAATCAAGTGCGATTCTTTGTAGGACTTTATTGCATGAAAGAAGAAAAATTAGAATAGTAGTAGTAAGTTTATTGGCGATAAGGGAGGTAACGCATTTACATTTCCAAAATAAATAGTATGCCAGGACACCGAAAAAAACAGTACGGTTATCGTGTCAGGTGTCCCTGTAAAAGCTAACATTAAAACACATTTCAGTTGATGAAAAGTCCATGTGAAAAAGATAACTTGCAACGCAATCGAAGAGAGGGGATGTTTGCAGGATGATCCACACAGTTGAATAAGATCAAGCTAACTGGGTTACGTATGTTAAAGCGTCACGAACTCCAACCAAGAAATCGCAATTGGAGTTCTCCCAAAAAAGGAAAAATTGGAAATAAAACGTAACGTCTAACAAACAACTGTCTGTCATATTTGACAAGAAAACGAGTCAAATGGTGACAAACGACCAAGCGACAGAACGAAGCAGACGACAGATGTCCGGTGCGGCTCGAGTCAATACAATGGATGGGGCGAACAAACAAGATCAACCGGAGCCTGAGTCTTCAAACGTCCACAACCAACATCGAAATTAATAATGAGGTTCGATGCTCCTTCGTGGAAAAGCGGTTGAGCCTCGTTGGTGCCTTCTGATGATTTGTCCGTTAGTGCTGAATGCTTTACTGTTTTTTAATGCATAAGAGGCGGAGTTCTAAGCAAGTTATCAACAGCTTTTAATAAAGTTACCACATCATGCGCGATTTAGGGAAAAGTATACCCACAACAAAATAAAGTATAAATTTCAGCCGTTATCAAGAACTTGAAATCTTCGTTCAACTGACAGCGACAAATTCCAAACGTTGGGTGGTTTGCATTCATACTTTCCCAAAACTTCATGTCGTTGATGTATATTTTATCAACGTTTCGTAGTGACGTTGTCAACGTGCTGCCAGATCATCGTTGATTTCAGTTTCGAAAAACTTTAGCGAAAATCAAAACTGATTGGTATTTTGACTTTGGCTTAACACGCTATATTTCGACGATCTGGTGGTAAGTTTGATGAAAGCTGTGTACACCATCTTGGCACTGTCAACCATTTCATCAAACAGCAAAAATAAATCAGAAACTGTTGTATTTTTTTGCGAAGGTTGTCGCGAGTTAATTGAGGAGAGTAAATGTTTGAGCTGAAACGTGTGTTTTAAAAGTCACTACTCCCGCACCGCTGCAGGTAGAGTTCAACGGTGATAGAAAATTCATTTTTCACAGCAAAGCCACTCCCCAAAACAAACCCAAAATTTGACCTGCGTTGCGCTGAACCCAGGTCAATTCATTTAGCACCCCCCCGCTTGCATAAACACCGTAACGGTTGTGATCAAATATTGGCGAAAGAGTTACCGGCTACTTCCATTCATGCCTGCTGGTTGTCATTGTGACGTAAGGTCTCGATACAAACGGTTTTTGTGTAAACTGTTGATTCAATCAACCGACCAACATGGATGAAGGAACATGAAGGAGCAGTAAGCTCCCCATCTAGTTAAACTCACATAATGAAAATCCTCCACAAAGGATCAATGCCGAACTTCAACAGATTTAATTTTATCATGTATCCGTTATTGTTATAAGTCTAATCTAATATCAAAAATGTGAAGCATGCCACAATCCAGTTCAGGCATGAATTACACTTTTTCAGGTTTTGGGCGTTAATTTGTGTGTGGAAAGACTTCAGCAATATTGGTTATTTTCAAGATCCTTTTCAAACCTTAATAAATTCCCAAGAACAAGTAACTTAACTCAATCACCAAGTAAAGATTAATTCGAACTTTGCAGAAAACATCTTTTTAATCGATAGCAGGCTCCCAATAACACTGGCAATAATTAATAAATCCGATTTTTGGATTGACAAACGTTTGTCACGAAACAAGGAGTGTTTAATGGGTAAAAGTAGAAGAAATAAAAACTGATATGTTATCACATGTGGAAGAAAACTAATGGAATTTGTGGAAGGGTTTTGGCATTTGACCTACAGTGTCACTGCTCATTTGGTTCTTTTTGCAATGTTTTGCTTCAGTTTAAAAGCTTATTTTAAGCAGGTTGACTGTTTGTCTTCTGGGCATTAGTTTCGTTGAAGTAAACCATGTTGTGTTGGCCCTTTGTGGAGAGTGGCTCACTTCTGAACCCAAATACGTCGTGCTCAAAACAGGACACGGATTATTGCGCCAAAGTATTCTGCAATGAAAGCTCTCGCTTTCGAACTGCATCTGCCTTCTGCTCATAAAGCCGCGGTGATGTTGGGAATTCACGCCATTGAAAAATACATAACGCTATGGGTCCCTCGTAATGCTAATCGTAAAGGTCAATGTGTGCAGATGTTACGTCGTAAATGCAGAACCGTTGCCAGAAAGTTTTCAACGGGGTGCTTTAGGTTTGTGCAGGGGGGGCTTGACATTTTGAAAATTTGTTAAATCTCCACTGATTTGTAGTGTTTCATATTTCAATTTGGGGGTTGGAGCTTTGTTTAGTGGCTTAAAGCCCACCAAAGTCACGGGACTGCGCAAATATCACTCGTTTGGCGTTTATATTTCGCTGTGGCCTGAATTAGTCAATGAATACATCAACATGCCGTGGTCATCTTGATTAGTTGCGCCAAGGACCTGTAGCTCATGAAAATCAGGTTGCCGAGAGCAAATGCCCTGCTCCAGGAGGAAGTTGCGATTCCAACAAAGCAGCGAAGATTCAGTCCCAGGACAAAAAATAATTTACAGCAGCATTTCTTGGTTCTAAATGTCGAACACAATCACAACAGAAAGAGGCTGGACATTAAAGGAAACCACGAAGAGGTTCGTTTGATTGGACGAAAGATTGAAGGTTAAACTTAAAAATATTCTTGATAACAAGATGGAATGTTCTTCTCTGACGCTGAACAACTAAACGAGTCACCGCCAACCAGTCCATAAGTTCCATCATTCATATAACTGTTAGTGCAACACAGTCACAAACAACAAAATGCCCACTGCACTGAAACGTAATTGACGCATACTACTGAAATATTTTTGTATTCAATGACACTCAAACTTAAGTTGAGCATCAGGCGAAGGTGATCAGTACTTGGACCTTCAACCAACAAAACAATTTCTTGAAAGTAGGCGCATAGTTGGTCCCTGGGCAGGTCAACTGCTTATGAGGCTCTAACGAGCATTGACTGTACAAGACTTCGATGTTTCAGACTCGAAGCTAGCAGTCGGAACGTGTGGCCAGCGAGGGTTTGTTTACGCAATAACGGATGTGGCCCGTAACTTCGTTCAGGCATTTGATGAAAACGCTTCGTCATCGTAGTGCTATATTCACAAAGCTCATCCCAGTGCTGTTTCCGACCACGCAACAGTTTGTGAAGCACAGGGCTTAAAACCATGACCTTATACCTGTTTTTAACAAACCTTCTGTGTTGACTGATCTCATCCCACTGTGAATAAGAGCAGCAAGTACTTCACTTTAATCTTTTGAAAAGCAGTTTAAGTTTAAAAAACAATAGTTGCATGATGAAAAAAAACAGCACACTTCGTATTTCCCATATCCTTTGATACTAAAGAAAAATGTCTGACCCGAAGTAACCTTCACATACTCTGATCGAATAGTTTCTGCAAAGTGTTGATTTGAAAATAACCTATGTCAAATCGTTTTCTTATCTTCACAAAAACGTGGCGTCATGGTAACGTTGTGTTGATTTACAATGGAATAAAAGTTTGCAAATTCGTATCGATGTTGAACAAGTGACCTTTCCAACAAACCCTTCAAACCGAGTGCAAAGCTTACCTTAAGATATAAATATTGCGATAAGAAGATGAGAAACAGCACTGTAAGGTTGAGAAAAATATGCCAACAAAAAAATATCGGGAGAACCATTTGATTCCACATATCATCAGGGTCCCAGCGATGCCCAACTCTTGGGAAAAGGATAAAAGCCAAGTTGAAGAGCCAGCTGCCAAGCTGCAACACAACAATGGAGATTGTTGAGGTATGCAATAGATGTCAAATAAGGAGCTCTCGTCTCACGAAAAATTGACATAAAAAGAGTTATTTGAAAATAAAAAAGTTAGCAGCGATTGTTGAAATAACTTCTTCACAGTTTTTTTGTTCCAGTTTATTTCAAGGAGCGACAGAACTTACACCTGCCAGTCAGAACGCCAATCTTTGACATAAAATCAGCTTTTTTTAGAACAGCACATGTTTTGAAAATGCAAGTACTGATAGATCAAGCGAACACTGTACAAAACCACAGATAAACTCATTTTGCGGAAAATCGTAGAACTTATCTATGGCAGAGCGAAGGTCAAAGCTGTAAACAAATTAACTTCACGGTGCACAGTTAAAGCCCTTGCTTGACAAAATGATATATAACAAGTTTGAAACACAGTAGGTCCTGTCTATCAAGCAGGTAAGTTTGTTCTTCTGGTAATTATGTTATTATTTGGCCGAGGTTTCACCCATCCACCTATTCAAGTTGGCTTCGTCAGGAAAATTGACGTCATGGTAAGGTTGTGCTGTTTTGCAATGGAATAAAAGTTAGTATGTTCGCATTAATATTGAAAAAGTCAG
>Ga0210059_1016437_pt1 | contig 10682 bp, 8 predicted proteins | sample Ectturendosymbi2_FD_188042 | JGI IMG/M metagenome (GOLD analysis project Ga0210059, IMG submission 188042) | Ecteinascidia turbinata endosymbiont from Florida, USA - Sample 2 (SPAdes) (version 2) | ecosystem: Host-associated > Tunicates > Ascidians > Unclassified | place: Key West, Florida... | reverse complement strand
ATCGTTTGGATGCCGACTCAGAACTTCGTTTCATGAAACTTTATTGCAGCTACGTTTATCCCGCATGCTAGCAACGAAACAGCAACAAATTTTCTACTGACTTAGCTTTTGTAGGTTTGCCAGAGTATTTGCGTTAAGCATATAACAGCATTGGTCAACAAAATGATTGCGATAATCGGTTGCATTCATTGCGATTGTATACTACCGGTCCGTAAAAGTTTTCTGTGTTATTTACCGGTCCGCTAGTACAAAAAGGTTGAGAACCACTGGTGTAGCGTTTCCTTTCAGACATATTAACGTAAAAACCAACAGGTGGCTAATCTAAGATATTGACCAATATTAGGTTTTTCGTCGAAAGTGTAGTAGTGCAACTGTTGTTGCCTGAAAGGTTAATCAGTGAGCCATGCTAACATTTTTTTGTTTTTGCTTTTGGAATTGCAGCATTGATGAGTAAAACTTGAGAACCGTCGAAAACAAACACTCCGGACTTTCCTGTTTCCTTGTCTCAATTCGTGGCAAGTTTTTTTTTTTTTCAGCGGAATCGCAGCTTCCGTAGAAACCGCAATGCGCGCAACTCATACTTTGCAGAATCGAGTCAACATCCTTCTTGCGACGTCGGCAAAGAAAGCGTTCAATCTTCAACCTTGTTTTTTATTTCGCAGCGAAACGCAGGCGAGCGAAAGTGATCCGGGTTCACGTGACTCACACCGAGCGCGAGGTGAGCGACTCTGCTTTGCTTGGTGTGTTGTGTAGGTCAGTAGTTTGTGACCTGTGGGCAATGACAGGTTGAATGACACACGGGTCTTTTTATTGAATAAAATATTTTCCATCGAGACCGTCAGAACTAGTGCAAATAGTTCAGTTTAATTTAGTGTGTGGGGAATGAAGGTTCAGTGTTAATCGGAAATGAAGGTTCAGTGTCAACCGGAAGTGGGTAATAAGGAAAAGAGCTTAACAACCACTGACGTTGGTGGTTCCGACGCAACAGTGACGTGTGTTTTCTGTCGCGACTTGAATACGTTGTTCGTGATTGTTCTTGGTTTTAGCTTTCAGTAAGGTCACCCTTATTATCGACGGTGTTGGCACTAGTGCAAATAATAATCATCTCCGCCGGCTTAATTGATAAGCCGGTTCTTATTCACTATTGTGTCACTGGTGAAAAGGCGATCGAGTGGAGGATGGGCGTTGGAAGTAGTTTTTCCAGGGGAGGGGCAGTAGTGGATTTTTCCAGGGGGATGGAAACAGTGGCGAAATAACAATTTGCCAACTCCAAAACCAGGGCTGTGTGGAGCCGGAGCCCAAGCATTTTTAGATGGTGGAGCCGGAGCCTGAAATTTGGGTTCCGGTTCCACAGAGATAGTTTGTGGGGAAAGCGAGTTGTACAAATAATACAATGGTGTTTAGTTTGCAATGGACCAAATCATTCTGGGGCAGAGCCAAAAAAATTAGATGCCTGGAGCCGGAGCCTGAAACGTGAGTTTCGGATCCACAGCCCTGTCCGAAACGAAGAGAAAAACATTTTTTCTACTAAAAGGTTAATAGAAAAAGATCAACTTTCAAAATCCAGAGGTAAGCCGTGCCCCCCTTTCCGACGCCCATGTGGAGATTTTTTATTCAAGTCGTAAACGTGAGACAATTACGTTTTTCCACTGACGGGGCGTCCACTCGCTATCACTGCTTGTCTGTTCTAAGTTGTTTTTTTTCGTTTGGACATTTCGGACATATGTCTGAAATACCTCAAAGGCGTCTGTCATTTTTTCGTTTTCGGATATTTTTTACGACTGAAAATAGGCATTGTGACCAAATTGACTTACGTTTTTTCGATCATATAAAAAGTTGGTCAATGACCGAAAGAAACAGTTTCTAAGCGAGCTGAGATAACCCGCCTGTGATTGTCCCGTCGCGTTGCAGAAAGCTCGGTCGACGACACCGAAGACGATCGCGCCGCCGCCAAACGCCGCCAACGCAACGTCCGGTTCAAGGACTCGGCGACGAGCAAGACCGCGCACGAACTGAAAGACTTTCGCGCTGCGCTGGAACGAGAGAACCTGTTGCAGACGATAAAAAACAAGGTTAGCCGAATCAATAAGTACTTGCAACTTGGTGCCGAAGCGTTACATCGGTCGGATCGAACTTACAATGCACTGCCAGAGCTGGATTTTCCATTACAGGCTTCATAGACGATGGTGTGGGGGGGCAGTTCATCAAAATTGTTACAATGTTTGGTTGTACCTGTTCAAATCCTCCCAAAATAGAGCTAACCAAACAATCTCGAATATTACTAACCCATCGGTGTTTTGTAACGTTGTGTGATGCTTCATATATTTTTCGATGTAAACATTTTTTTAGTGATCCAAACGCTTTGACAGACTACTGTATAGCATATTCACTCAAACACTTCAACCAAATTTTATTTAAGTGATATTTAACGAAAAGTTCTGCAACATTATTTTCTTATTATACAGTATTTTTAATGTTCCTAAACTTTGCTATATTCATGAAAACTAAATCACTTATTTCAAAATCTACAGGATAGAAATGTTTTGTCGCTGAAACTAAAAATCCTACAATTCAATAAAATTCAAATTGTATCGTAAATTAATAAACAAAGTGCAATGGGTGCACGGGGCTTGAGTAGGAGGCGAGAAAATTCCCGTAGTCTACGGGCGACCAGCACAATAAGTCCAGTACTGTGTACCTCTGAAGGCGCATGCTCAGAAGACATAATATAATCCTGGTGAACACCACAGCGTCTGATTCGTTGTTATGGAAGGGTTCCTTTCGATAGATATGCAGGGCTCCTACGCAGTCTGGAAAAGTATGAAAAAATGAAATACTTTTTCTAGGCTTGATCTTTTGATTTGGAGTCTGATAATATTTTGTTCTTATACTTTTGATAAGATTGATAATAATTTTATTTTCATCGTGTCAACTATTATGTAGTGCCTGTATTTGACCTGGATATGTCATTCGGAAATGTTACGTCTGGAATAAATCTGGAACTTTATTCAAATTGGGCAGGAATCCTGGATATGTTTCAAGCGTTTATTGATTTTGTTCCAAGACATCCTTTCGTTGCTGGTTATTTCATCCGGAAAAACTTCTTGAAATTTTTCAAAAAACAACAACACATAGTTCTTTTGTACAGGTCTTGTCAGAGAGTTACCGCGACCACTTGGATGAGGTTGAGGACAACGAACGACGCAAAGTCGAACCGCTGAGGAGGAAGGCCGGGAGGACCGAGCGGGAGCTTAAGGCCCGTATCGGACAACAGCGGCAGCGCGCGGCCAAAGCAGAAACGCAGACGTCCTCGGTGAAAAGAAACCTCGCTGCCGCCGCCAAGTGGAAGAGCTGGCAGCGACCTTTCGGTAATCCAGCGCTTTGTCAATGTATGCACGCTGCGGTATACCGTCCTGTAAGTCTCTGCTTAACCTTTTCTTCCCGTAAAAGAATGAGTTGCGCCGGCAACGCCGTTTAAATCAGGGGTTCTCAACCTTTTTTTCTCCCGTTTAACCCTTCCCAGCTTCTTAACATAAAATTTACCTGTTTTTTGTTTACTCACTATCTCTGTAGAAAAATGTACAACAGCATCAATAAATTTGCCCCCAGGATAAGTAAAATTTAAACCCAGGGGTAAATTTACCCCCGGTTGAGAACCCCTGGTTTAAACCTTCACTACAAGCTGTCCTCTCTTGTGCTATTCCTCGACTTTGTTTCAAGCTTGCTGCGGCGCCATACAAGACCGCAGGTCATTCCGGGTCTGCGTGCATCATGTGGCCAAACAAACGAGGCCCGGCAAGCGGGGCGTCGGAAGTTGGGCCAAGACCCCCCTTGTATTTTGAAATTTTGCCGCAACGATTTTGCAGAAAATGTTCTACTCTTGCTTTCGAAGTTGGTAAAATGAAATTTAACCACTGTTGGTCCCACCCCTGGAAAAATCCCTTTGGCTGCCACTTGAGAAAAATCAGGGGGAAAATCCTTCCGAGCCCCCATGAATTTGTAAGTGTGCAGTGCAGCATATGTCATTTGGTGTCTCTGACTGAAACATCATCTTGTCTTTGTTTACAATGATCGATTCTCTTGCCATTGTGGTTTTATTTATTCTAATCTCCACTGACATTTGGTTACTTGTTAGCATGATGGCTTTTGTATTGTATCGGCTTATAAGCTGAGTCCTATGAAACAATAAATCAATCAATCTTAACAAGGGTGGGAAACCTAGCCAGTGACGTCATCTGCTTTGCGTCATGCGTTCGATTTTGCATATGCTGGGTTAAACTAGATATGTATTAGAAACCAGCCCGCGCCGACTGCTTGTACATAAGCTGCACTCGCGATTGCCATCGCGTTCACTTCCACAGTCCGGACCACCCCTCAGCGTCGATCCCAACCCGTTCCCAGCGACAGAAAGATCAAAGGAAACCTGGAGATTGGCGAACACGACCTCCTCCCCATCCTCATATCGGAGTTTCCCGGACTCAGGCTCTCATCGGCCACCCTCAACAATGCATGGAGGAAACAGTTTCGTCAGATCGAGGCGCTGACGTCACACGAGACGAGTCACGCCAAGTCGAAACGTCACACGGAACAGCAGGTCAGTGTTTCGGTTCCCGGCCAAAACCAAAAATTATGATGTTGTCAATTTTTTGCAGGGATGCACTGCAGCTGGTTGATCACACACTTTTAATGTCGCGAAATGAAAAACTTTCCGTGAAACAGTCGGTTGTGGTTGTAGGCTTGGAATTAAAATATGTCGTCGATTGTATGCTCCCTTAAGCGCCTATTGCTTCTCTTTCAAAGATAGCGCTGGAATTTGTACAATGTTGTTCTGACTGTCCCGAAATAACATGTTATTTCTGGTTGATTTTTGTGCGAAAAAGTAATCAGCATTAGTAAACTTTTTGACCGGAGGCAGGTGGTTATGACCTCAACAAAAACCACCCCTAACCAAGTAGGGGCGCACGTCTTGTCCGTTGTTGGCACTGCATGGCCCCGCGAAACCCTTGCGAACAGAACAAAAACTTCGGTAGCTAGCTGTATAATAACAATGTTTATAAGCAAGTTTAAAGTCAAGTTTACGTCAAAGTGCATTTTTCGAAACCCGGCCGCTCCTTTCGTCTGTTCCGCGTTCACTTCCGTTACGTCACCACTTCCTTTCCGCGCAGCTCCAGGAAGCGCACCGACGTCATCAGCTGCTCACTGACATCATGCGCAGGGAGCACGACCACACGATGCGGGTCAGGGAGGCCAAGGAGCGTGCGGCCGGGCGCAAAGAAACGGTCCGGAAGGTGGGCGAACGCAGACAACAGTCGGCCCGCGTGAGGCGCTACTACCGCGACTACCAACAACAAATGCGCGCCAGGATGCTGAAGAGGAAAACGAGAGAAGAGAAGGTAGCTATGTTTGTTTCTTTTAAGTCTCTTCTTGCTGTTTCAGAGCAGTTCTGTCAGTGACTAACTGACGGGGGCGCCGAGGGACGAATCGCCACGCTGGTAGCTAAATGCAAAAACTGGGCCACCACTTAGCTTATATTTCGGTTTAATATTCTTTTGGTATTCAGTGGGTTGTTCTTTTTGCGATTTTCAGAGTATTTTCCGGTGATTGAGGGTTTTAACGTAGCCATCCACATCCGGATTCACCATCATTTCTCAAGTTTTTTTCTGAGTGTTGGCTAGTGGGCCCCCTACAGTGGCCAACGGGTGGTCCCTTTCAGCTAAGTTCCCACCTGGCTCAAACCTCTAGTTACGCCACTGAGTCCGGTTGGCAAATGTGTTCTATAAATGTGTTTGCAGCTCTTCAAAAATCTGTTCGAGGAGGGCCTGACCCTTCAGCGCGAGCGTCTGCGCGAGCTGCGCAAGTATGCGCGTGACAAGCGGACCGAGCAGCAGAAGAGGCAGCAGAACGAGATCGCGTCGCTCGAGAATTACTACAAGGACCAGTTCACGGTTCTCGCCGAGACTCTGCAGAGCGAGAAAACCGAACTGCGCATGCGCGACAAGGCCCAGACTGACGTGAGTACTGGCTGGTTTCGTGATTCCAAATTTCCAAAATGTGACTCTTGGCCTGGAAGCTCGAGTGCCATTTTGATCGTTGAAAGGAAAGCAGCTCTCGCGAAAAACGATGTCACGTTTTTTATAAACACATCCCGGAAGTGCTACTGCATGGCTTTGCCGTTTATTTCTTCCAACAATCACGTTGCATGAGTGTGTCTTTGCGCTGTTCAAAATGCAAAAAGGAGAGGACATTTTGGAAATTTATACGTCCTCGGACCAATTATCTCGCATCAGCAAGGCGGAGCACGCCATGACAGAACTTGTCGATTGCTTCCAGCTCCTCCGACGCATGAAGAGCGGACTGCGCGTCAAGATGGAACGCGAGATAGAAGAGCTCCAGGACAGGATCGTGCGCGATGACGAAGAAATGTACTTCCGGGAACTGGAGGCCGACCGGATACGACGTCAGCTGCAGCTCGCCACCTACCATTCGAAGTTTAGCGGCTCGCTGGCTCAGTCAATGTGACATCGAACGATCCGTGCTTTCGCATTGTAACACCTTGTACTTGTCTCTCGCGCTGGAGCTATTTTTTTACGTTGCCACGTCGACGGTCTACGTGGGTTTCGTGCAAACGCTTGAATGATATGATCAACTGTTGCCTTATTTTGCATTTTAGAGACGGCGTCTTTCCTAGAAATATATTTACGTAAGCAAGAGTCTGAATTCAAACATGCCAATGCTGCTTGTGACAAACAGACCACGGCTGCTGGCAGGGTAGTGGCGCAGCCAGCCCAAAGTTTGGAGGGGTGCGAAATGTTTGATTTCAGGCCAATAACACTATTTTGTTTGGGATACCGCCTGTCAAAGCATAAAATGACTATATATGCTAAAAATGTGGGGGGCAATGGACCCCTGGCTACGCCTATGCACCAGGTCCGGATTTCTAGTGCTGGCCGCCCATAGGCTACGGAAATTTTGTCCATGCCATGTGGATGCCGAAGGCACGATCATTCGAAATACTCATATGATTGATAACCTAATTCAAGTCACAGCCTCCTCATCTCTTAGTCAGCAATGCACTGAAGTAGGAAAAGCAGACAGACAGGGGTAACTCTTGAATGGGTGCAGCAAATGCCTAAGTCAGGGGTCTCAAACACGCGGGCCGTATGTGGCCCGCAATGCGTTTTCGGAATTTTCAAACAATTAACATTTACGTTATTTAGTTTTTTCCCCTGTGTTTAAAAGTGCTCGGCCAGCGAGTCAACAAGTTCCTTTTAAACCAATGCAGAGTTTGCTACAAGTGATTTGCCTATGGCCCATGATACCTTTCGCAGGAAATAAGATGTATAAGCTGTTTCTAGTACGGTTCAGATACTGAGAAATGCAAGCATTTCAAATACGTAAAACTAGTTTAGACAAACTAGGTTTAGAAAATATGAATTAAAAATTCCAGAGTATTTTTGTTTTTAATGTGTTAGTCACAGTAGAAATCGCTTGTAACGCCTTCGGCTATAACGACGTTAATTTCCGGTCCCGGCGGTATTCCTATCTTTTTCATGCATTGGAGTTCGCCTGTAACGACTCCGCTCTGTCGTCACTTCGCCTATAGCGACGCTTTTGGTCGGTCCCGTTGAATATATTGTTCGTTTATAACAGGGGTGGGTAAACATTACGCAGGGCCACATCCAGAACCGTCGCCAGAAAGTCTTCGATAGGGAGACTACGTTTGTGCAAGAGGATTGACATTCTAAAATTTGACAAAAACTCCACTGATTTATGTTTTATATTTCTGTTTGGGGGGATAAGCCCCCCACGGGAGTAGTCACATCGAAAACTTCATCGCTACCGGGAGCCACATATATTACATTTATCCACTTCAGTTACACTTTGCGTTTATGGCCTTGTGTTGTTTCATTTCACATTGACACTGTAGTAGGCTACACAGACGGAATAAAATCTCTAGAATTCTGATCTAATCGATAAAATTACTTGAACATACAAGACTCAAAATATGTGCGATCTATGTATACGTGTGGCTGCTCTGCGAGGCGTAGTTGGCCAAACCCTGGTTTGCAACGACAGTTGCAAGATTTTTTCAGTTTGATGTGTAAGCTCGGCTGCATGGAACCACCACACAAATTTATGACCTAGTAGGACCGCAGTTAAGACAAGCGGCCAATCGCTGAGCCTTGACCTGTTTGATGTGAGAACATGGTCAAGGATTGCGCCTTCAGCAGCAATGGAAGTAAATTGTTACATAAGTTGCACTGAACAGTATTGAGGATTGTTGCGACTTTAGTCAGTTTGGTCGATGGTCTTCGTGGAGCAGTGCGTGAACTGTCCAAAAAAGCAGTATCCCATTATGGAGTCTTGACATCGTTGTTTCGTTCAATAGCGAAAACGGTGCGTAAGTGGCAAAATTTGAAAGATTACAATATTCCCGACGAGGTTGACTACAGTTCCGAAAAATACAGACAAAATAATTTCTCACCAGAGTATATGCGAAAGCACGATACAGTAAGCAGCATTCCTAGCCAAAGAACACTTGACCCTTGCCAGGCTCTTGGCATAACTAAGAATCCATTTTAGGAACGATTTATTGTAGTTCGGCTGTAACCACAGTTCGCCTGTAACGATGCTTTATCTCTGATCCCATGAAGTGACGTCATAGGGCAGTTCTACTGCATTTGGTTTTATTCTGTTGGCCTGACGCGTATGTTTATAAGCGAAATTCTTCTAATAATGGGTATGAATTGAGGAACTACATACTGCATTAATGCATGGATATATGCTCACGAAAATACACCTGCGATGCATGGCAGATACAATATCTGAAAACCAGGCCAAGCTGCCGTGCTTACGATTCTGGAGTCGGGAGTTTCGCTCATTAACCCCCATCGACCATCACACAACAAAAGATCCTGCGTTTTAATCGACTGATGGCGACAAACACACGAGCGCGTCAAAAATAAATTTGAAAAGTAACACAGTGCGCGCGAAACGAGTAGCACGATGAAAAAAAAGCGCAAGCGAACAACGCAAGGAACGGAACGTGACGTCAGCGATCTCGCAGGTACCAAGAGTTGGGCAGTGGCAGGAAGCAGAAACCGGTACTATCTGGTTTTGGCGGCTTGGCGGGCGTCGCCAGTAGCACCATGGAGGAAATCTGAGAAGAACAGACAAACTTGTTACAATAGCAGCAAGACATTCTGAGAGGTCATTACCCCCTGACGCAGGTCGCCCATGAGCCAGAACCTTGACATGAAAGATACCTCCCTACCTCCAACACGAAGCTTCGAACCGAAATCGTATAGAACAGCAACCTACAAAACCATTTTACGTGTAGTTAACAGCTCGCTTTGCGATCATCTGATGAAGACGGCATTCCTTCGGGAAACCATGGCAACACTTGAAACATAACATGCTTTCCAGCAAGCACGCCTGGTTCGCATGATTACAATCGTCGCTTTGCGCGGACTTTGCTGACAGTTCGTCCTTGGACTGGAGCTCAAAAAGATCAACATTTTTCAAATAACCGGAAATGAGGCACAAGATGACGCTCACCTTACGCGTCGCTCGCAGCCAATGACGTGGCGTCTACCATTTGTGCCGTGTCCTGGGCGCCCTCGCCGGCGCTATCCACGACCATGTTTTCGGACTGACTCGCGTCACTTCCGGCGACAGGCAGCTGGGATATGCTCAGAAAACCCTGCACGCATAAAATAGGGGGTGCATGGCTTAGATCCTGCCGTCTGCAGACAAAGATAAATGATCTGGGGTCACACGTCGATCGTAGGATTTCGATTTAATCCAGTGCACGCCTCTCCAGGGGCGCGCGAGACTTCGCGCGCTCTACAACACAGAAATCTTTTGAACGGGAAAGTGTTGCGCCCAATTTACTTATTTATTGTCAGGGGGTCTTGAAACAAAGGACAATTACATAAGGGGAGGCGTGGTGGAGAAAACGTTAAGAGACACTGATTAAATTGGAAGCATAACCTATTGCTTAACAATAAAAAATGCTTTTTAGGGGGCGAAAAAATTAAATTTGTCTGAACATTCTTAATTTGCAAGTCTACTTCAGTTAACGCTTCCGCGGCTGCCGAAGTAGTGGGAAGGACCAACACCTTCCGATCGCAAAACGTTGCGCCTTAATCTGAAGTTGCTTACCGCAAGGCGGAGGCTTTCGACAATCTTCTTATTTGAATATTGATTGCAAGGTGCAGCAATCCCCGACATTCATTTTTTCGGCACTCCCCACATTCAACAGATACAGCGCACAACCACAGACGCAGATTTGGGATCAAACACACGCATCGCATGCAGGCCCGTCGCCAGGATTTAGCAGTGGGGGGCAACAACCAGAAGGAGGGGCCAAAAACCAGAAGGGGGGCCACATTTTTAAAATACAGAATTAAAATACAGCAACCGGGGGCCAAACGTGAAATGGGGAGGCACCGATTTCAAAAGGGGGGACCGGGCACCACTGGCCCCCCCGCTGGCGACGACCCTGATCGCATGTGTAGCGCTCACCGCAGACATTTATTACCAGCATAGAACACGCAACACTTTATTGTAATAAGCAGGGATGTGGAGCCGGTACTCAAATTTCAGGCTCCAGCTCCGGTGTCTGAATTTTTTGGTTCCGGCTCCAGAACAATTCGGTCCAAAAAACGGAAAAAAACATT